>Ga0100403_1001568_pt1 | contig 20174 bp, 22 predicted proteins | sample CryGeymet201501t_FD_83663 | JGI IMG/M metagenome (GOLD analysis project Ga0100403, IMG submission 83663) | Groundwater microbial communities from Crystal Geyser aquifers in Utah, USA - Crystal Geyser metaG 2015-01t | ecosystem: Environmental > Aquatic > Deep subsurface > Groundwater | place...
CTCGCAGGCTCGCACTCATCCGAGGCAGAGCCTCGGGGTATTAGACCCTATATTTCCTGCACTTCGCTCGGATATACAAGAAGCTTTGCTTCTTGTATATCGCTCGCTACGTTTGGAAATAAATTTCGCGTTCTATTTGATTAAATAGGCCTTTTAATAATATGAACTACCCTGCGTCCAGAGCACAGGGCGTCGCTTTCTCTGGATTGCTTCACCTTCGGTTCGCAAAGACGAATTTTCCAAAGGAAAATTCGTCTTGCGAGTGTAACGAAGCAATCCAGGATTTTAACCATTCATCCCTGCGACAAAGACTGCAGGGTGTTGTGGTTATTTTTTATAAAAACAGCTATTTCTTACGTCTTGCTACTTGGTCGACAGCGACACCAATAGCTAATCCAAGAGCAATACCAAGCCCCATATTATCAATAACAGCACCAAAGACGACTCCAAAAGTAATCCCCACTCCTATCCATAATCCGTTTTTATATTTTTTGTGTTGACCTTTGTCTAAGTTGTTCATATTAATATAATACCACACAAAAAATTACCATAAGGAGCAGTTTAAAGAAACTGTGCCTGCCAGACTTGGACTCGGTCACTCTCGTGGATATTTTATACGTCTTTAAGACATTAAAATATCTCACTCCATCGATCTCGATGATTCTGCTCCGATTCCATTTCATTCTACCGGACTTTGTGCAAAATCACTTTCGAGCCCAAGCTGTGAGGTAAAAGTAAAACCCCAGTGCTGTCGCACCAGGATCTAACTATTTTATGCTGCCAGACTTGGACTCGAACCAAGATAACATCCTCCAGAGGGATGTGTCCTACCATTAGACGATCTGGCAATATTACTACTTCATGCAATACTTGTCTGGTGACATACCTTTGAAGTATTTACTACAAAGATACTTTAAAATGAGATTTTATTCAACTCCTAATATTTTTTGTGAGTAACAAAAAAGGGCCCGAGTGGCCCAGTTGGTTATCGTGAGATACCTCCTCTATTTCTCTTTCATTCGGTGACAAAACATCATCATAGAAATCATGACACAGACCCCCACAGACCCAGTAATGACTCCGAATATACCGACTTTCTCGAAATCCAGAGCCCCCCAAATTAGGACCGCCAATGAGAACAGTGCATAAAATGTAGACAACCAAAATGCCTTTTTGCTGTCCGTCTCATTCTTTTTCCTTTTCCTAAAGTCCATTTCTTTCTCCTGTTATATGGTTTGGTTTGGAACTTTTCCTTTGGTTTTTTCTACTTCTCTGTCTCTACTCCACCATAAAGAATTAACAGAGTGAGCACAAACAACCAAAGCAATATTAGATTGGCAGATGCCAATATTTTTATCTCAATACCTATCACAGCAATCTGCGACTTCGGGAAAAACATCCTTCCGAGATGAAATATTGAAATCAAAATATTGATAATGATCAAACAGAGAGGTAATTTTATCCCCCTCATATTCCACCTCCTGACGGAAATTGTAAAAATTTTTTCCTTATATAGTATAGCATTTTATAATGAGTAAGTCAATATGTTAAATTTTGGGTGTGTTGGGTATAAAAATTTAACTTTTTCGAAAAATATGGTAACGTAAAAAAGGAGAAGAACAACAACCCCTCGCAGAAGGTGATGTTATGGCAAGCCTATACAGAAAAACAAGGACAAAATCGCCAGGGATCATAAATGTCCTGCTAACAGATAATGTGAATATAAAGCAGGAATATGTTCTGAAAAAACTTCAAGAACAATATCCGGGATATTCTTTTCAACTCATACATCAAATGAGAAGTCGTGGTGTTCTTTTTTATTATCGTCATTACTCGGTCAGAGTTGTTGTTTGCACTCGTATTCCAAGGAACAAGTGTGACGGGGTCAACTACATAACCATAAGCATATGACCGATGAAGCAGTCGCCCAGGAATTCGAATTCCTGGGTAGCTTTTTATACCAGGAGCATATGTTCATCTGGATTGCTTCGTTTCACTCGCAAAGACAAAATTCCGAAGGAATTTTGTCTGACGAGTCCGCAGTGGCGGATTCGTCTTTGCGAAGATCCTGTGGCAAAGGCCTCTCCCTATTTACCTTGCAATTCATCATTCACCATGCGAACAAATGCGTCAAAATCATTTTGAGCAAGATCAATTTTTTCTAACATATTTTCGGTTAAATATTCAATAGATCCTTCCCCGCCCTCATGAAGAGCAATGAGAATTGCATTACATGAATCAGTATCCATTTTATCCACTATTTCAAACCATGTCTCTTTTGCATCTGCAGAGATATTAGATTTTGATATAACAGAAACGAGCAATTCATGTTCGGTTTGATTTTGAATTATTTGTAAAGCCATAAATTATTTTGTTATTTGAAAAGTAAAACCATCACCCTGTTTTGATACTGTGACAGACTCTTTTTTTGAAGTCCCCCTATCTGTTGTCGTAACGATAAGAGAATCGCCTTTTGCAGTTATAGCAAGACTTGCAGTATTATTATCAATAACAATATTTTGATCTGGGAATGAAATTGTATCATTACCTTCTATTGTTACACCCCATGCATCTAATAGTTTTTTTGCATCAGGTTCAATAACACTTTCGCATATAAAGCCTTCTATTTTATAAGCCTGTTCTTTTTCTTGTTTTACACCTAATGCCTCTCTAACTTTTTCTTCAAAAGATTCACGGGTAAATTTTTGATTACCGCCTATACTATCCCAAGCAATAACATCACCAACATACCTACCTTGATTATAAAGACCTATCTGTTCACACGCTATTCTTTTTGCATGTTGTGATTCACCAATTGTTACCCCAGGAAACATTTCAAGCGCCCATTCATTCATCAAATTTAACCGTTCTGCTTTTTCGTCTTGTGATTTTTGGATTTCAAGGGTTTTGATTTTTTGTCTCAATTCTGCCAATTCTTTATCTCTTGCTTCTCCCGCTTCTATTTTGGGTCCACAAGAAGTCATAATAGCCAAAGTCAAAACACCGAAGGCTATTCTAAAACTAGGAAAACAAAATTTGTCGATATTAGGTTGAACTGCTTCCGCTCCAGGAATTTTTTCCATAAAAGAATCTGTTACTTGTAATGTATTATTTATTATACCAAATAGTCATTTTTTTACACCCCCGAGGCCCAGAAGGGCTATTTTCCAGCTTTTTTGAGACTTGCTTTTATAAACGCATCAAATAGTGGGTGTGGAGATAAGAAGTGAGCTTTGAATTCAGGATGAAATTGAACACCTACAAAAAACGGATGGACTGTTTTTGGTAGTTCCACTATTTCCATCAGATTGCCATCAGGTGAAGCTCCTGAAAAAATCATCCCTGCATCCTCTAGTGTTTTTATGTATTCCTGGTTCACCTCATATCGATGTCGATGTCTTTCGGTAATCTCTACACTCTTGTATGCACCATATGCAATCGTTCCTTTTTTGAGAATTGCAGGACAAGCACCAAGCCTCATTGATGCGCCATACTGTCCTTTTTCGAGAAGCTCTTTTTGGTGAGGCATAATATGTATCAAAACATGTGGAGAATCGGGATCTATTTCTGCTGTATTTGCACCCTTTAGACCCGCAACATTTCTACCGTATTCAACCACTGCCAATTGCATTCCGTAACACAAACCATAATAAGGAATATTATTTTCTCTGGCGTATTTTATTGCAGTAATGATTCCCTCTATTCCAGTACTACCAAAACCACCTGGTACGAGAATGCCGTCAAATTTTCCAAGATCAGAAAGTTTCATTTTTTCGCTTTCGATATCTTTTGAATTAACCCATGTAAAATCTGCTTTTACCTTTTGTGAAGTAGCAGATATTTTGAGTGCTTCGATAACAGAAATATACACGTCGGACAAAACGAAATCACCTGTATCAAAATATTTTCCTACAATTGCAATTCTGACTGTTTCTTTTGCGTTTTCTCGGTTTTTTATTTGAGCTCGCCATTCTTTCAAATCTTTTTGTTTCTCACGCATTCCAAAATGTGAGAGAATTCTTTTTGAAAGACCATCTTTTTCAAAGTTAACTGGAATTTCATATATACTCTTTATGTCTGGTGCTGATATTACATCTTCTGCCATAACACCAGTTGAATTGGCAATTTTTTCTTTTCTTTTTTGATCCAACGCTATCTCACTTCGAGCAACTATAATATCAGGATTAATTCCATAAGAATTGAGCTGTCGCACAGCGTTTTGTGTTGGCTTTGTTTTCATTTCTCCGATAATTCCAGGTACCGGCAAATAGCTGACCATGACAAACATCACATCGTGAGGATGTTTCAGCTTGAGAATGCGCGCAGCTTCAAGGAAAATAGCATTTTGATATTCACCAACCGTCCCTCCTATTTCCATAACAGTAATTTCGGCATTGGTTTTTTCAACTGACTTTTTAATACGTCTTAGTATCTCCTCGGTAATATGATATGCAGGTTCTACACATTTTCCTTTGTATCCAAGAGCTCGCTCTTTGTCTATAACATATTTAAAAACCATCCCATTAGTCATATAATTTTCTGGTGGTAATTCTTTACCGAGGAAACGTTCATAGTTACCCATGTCTTGATCGGTTTCAAGACCAGAGTCCATAACAAAAACTTCTCCATGTTCAATAGGGTTCATTGTTCCTGCGTCAACATTCAAATACGGGTCGGCTTTTATGAGAGAGACATTAAATCCCTTTGATTGCAAAATCGTTCCTATTGACGCTGTCGTCACCCCCTTTCCAACTCCTGACATAACACCCCCAACTACAAAGATATACTTATGTGATTTTCGTTTAGCCATTCTAAAATTGCTAGGTTTTTAATGTAAATATCTGCGTACAGCAAGGAAACTTGATATCGCCCCAATAACAACTCCTGACACTATGATGATAAGGAATATTTGACCAAAGTTTGAAATATAATAATCAAAAATGTTAATACCAATAAAGAAGTTCGCTGTTTCTTTGCCAAGCCATGCTGTCACAGGGTAGAACAAGACCAAGGTAATGATTCCCGCAATGAGGCCATAGAGCATTCCTCCAACTATAAACGGTCCTCTGATATAGGTCGAGCTGGCACCCACTAGTTTCATGACGGATATTTCTTCTCGCGCTATGTATATAGCAAGTCTAATAGTATTAAATGTTATCAAAAGTGCCATGAGGATCAAAACAATCATAATACCAAGTCCGATTTTTTGTGCAGAAGCCATGAGGGATGTTAGACGATCTATAGCAACTTTGTTTTGGTTGTAATTAACTTTTTCTACAATATTTTTTCCTGTTGGTGAGAGAATATTGTCACCCTTGAGGAAATTGGCCAAGTCTTCGTATTGTGATGGTTTTTTTGCGCGAATATTTAGAACAGCTCCAAGAGGATTCTCGTCTAGTTCGTCGAGGGCTTGCAGGGTTGTCGCATCATTTTCGTGTCGTGTCTTGAAATCCTCGAGAGCTTTTTCTCTGGATATATATGAAACAAAGCCAACTTCTGGAAGTGTCTCTATTTTTGTTTTGAGTGATAGTATTTCTGGTTCTTCTGCATTATTCACAAAATATACATTAACATCAACTTTTTCTTGAAGTGCGCCGAGTGACGAATTGAGAAGCGCACCAAGGAATATAATAGAACCCAAAACGCCAAGTGCGATCACCATAACAAAAACCGAAGATAACGAAACAAAGCCGTTTCGCCAAAAACTAAAGAAACCTGATTTTATTATTCTTTTGAAGCTAATCCAATACATGTTTTTTATAATATATATCTACCCTCTTTATCGTCTCTAACAATCTTTCCATCAACCATGGTAATAACTCTTTTCCCCAATGAATCAATCACGCCTTTGTTATGTGTCGTGAGCAAAACAGTTGTACCAAGGTCGTTAACTTTTTTTAATATCTGAATAATGTCGTAAGTATTGATAGGATCGAGATTTCCTGTTGGTTCGTCTGCGATTATTATATCAGGTTGATTAACAATAGCACGCGCAATTGCAACACGCTGTTTTTCACCACCTGATAGTTCATGGGGGAAACTCCAAATTTTGTGACCCAAATCAACAAGGTCAAGTACGTGCGGAACATCACCTTCTATTTCGGAATCTGTTTTTCCTGAAGCTTCCATTGCAAATGCAATATTTTCGTATACGGTTTTGTTGGGCAATAGCCTAAAATCCTGAAATACAACACCAATGTTTCTGCGGAATTTGTTTATCTGATCCTTTCGTAATTTTTGAATGTTATTTGATTCAAAAAAAACAGCACCTTCACTTGGTTTTTCTTCGGCGAGGAGCATTTTGAGTAGAGTTGTCTTTCCGGCACCAGAATGTCCAACAAGAGAAACGAACTCTTTTGGTTCGATGCTAAATGTTACATTTTGCAATGCAATCGAATTGTCCGTATAGATTTTTGAAACGTTATCAAAATATATCATTGATCATTTTGTACTATCCTTTCATTATACACTATTAGTCTGTAGCTAGAAATGTTAATAAAGAATTATGCAACAAAGATAGCTTTTTATACAAAACAAAACTGAGTGATTTTTAAAGGTTTTTCTCTGCATCCAAAAACTCTTGTATATTACCGTCTAATACTCCGTCTACATCACGAACTTCCAAATCAGTCCTATGATCCTTGACCATCTTGTATGGATGTTGAACATATGACCTAATCTGGCTTCCCCACTCTATCTGAACAGTCTTTGAAATATACATACCTTTTTCCTTTTTCTTTCTATCATCTTCTATTTTTGCAAAGACTTTTCCGTATAACATTTGAAGAGCTTTTTCTTTATTTTGAGCCTGAGACCTCTCACCATCTGCATGTGCGGAAATACCACTCGGAGTATGTACCGCCCGAACAGCTGTTTCTCTTTTGTTCACATTCTGTCCACCTGGACCTCCAGAGCGTGCAAATTCTATTTCTATATCATCCTCTGGAATATTTATATCTGTTAGTTTTTCAAATTTTGGTATTACTTCAACCATCGAAAAAGAAGTGTGTCGAAGTTTTTTTGCATTAAAGGGTGATATGCGTACCAGTCTATGCACTCCTGATTCGTTCTTTAGAGTGCCGTAAATATTCTTTCCTTTTATTTCTACTGTTATATTTCGATACCCACCTTGATCATTTTTGTTTTCGTGAAGGATAGAATATCCCCACCCTCTAGTATCAAAATATTTTCGATACATAATAAAAAGCATCGCAGAAAAATCTTCTGCATCATCACCACCCGCTCCTGCAAAAATGGTCATGATGGCGTCACCAGCATCATATTTACTTCCTCCTTCTAATTCTGTTTTTAATTCTTGGAGTTCTTTTATATCTGCCTGAGCTTTGTCTTTATCATTCCAAAAATCAGACATGGCCATACCAGCTTCTATTTCATCTATTCGTCTTTGGATATCTTCTTTTTTCATAAGGTATAGTTTACACGAAAAAACGAGAAAAAGAATACAAAAGAAAGATGCCTGACCCTCGGGAGAGAGTCAGGACATTTTGGGCAAGGCGACTTTGATAGGTTTGGAACTCCAATCAAAGATAATAGAGAGGTAGCTTGTCGCTCACATCCTCGGGTCAATTCAGATAAGCGAGACCTCTCTTCGGGCAGGACGGCAAAGCAGTCTTGTGGGTACAAAAAATGCTTCTCTACTTATATATTATACTAGTTTCACTAAAAATAAAAGAAAAAGGTCAGGCTGCCCCCGGAGGAACAAGCCCGACCAACGTTACCAAACGTGGCTTTCAGGCAGGAGGTAGGCGAACCTACCGTTAATCGCCGCTCATAAGCACTTTGTTTGGTGTCACAAGGAGAAAAGCATGGAGGAGCCACTCTGGCCAACGTCACCAACCTGGCAGATTGGTTTTGTTTGTCACGCACTTTCCCATTTATTATATTACTCCGCGCATACAAAAAAGTCTACATAAAAATTTCTTGATTCTGCCGGAAATGAAGAAATTCATTTCCTGAGGTGCCTCACTTCGTGAGCCACCTCGCAGAATCGAACTGCGGACCTTCTCGTTACGAGTGAGATGCTCTACCAACTGAGCTAAGGTGGCGTATTTTACCCTACTATAAAACTTACAGCATATCCTACCCCATATGATACCAATGCCGCAATACCTCCAACAGCAAGCATTTCAAGACCAGAAATAAGCCAATTTCTTTTTGTAATAAAATACCTCATAGAACCAACCACGAACAAAGCAATTCCTGTCGCTATAGCAGAATAGAGAAACATGCTTTCTGGTTTATCAAGAAAGAAAAACGAAAGAAGAGGCAGAGATCCAGCAATAATAAAAGCAATAATAGTCATAGACGCACCTTTCCATTCCACCCCATGTGTTCCATCCATGAGACCAAGCTCGTATTTCATCATAAAATCAACCCAAAAATCTTTGTTCTTTGAAATAGTTTCTGTGAGGATTTCTGCATCGTTTTCATCATATCCCTTTTTTAAAAAAATACTTTTGACTTCCTTTTTCTCAACATGAGGTATTTCTTTTACTTCCTTTTCTTCTCGTCTTTCTTCTTCATCATATAAATCATTTTGAGATTTTTGCCCGAGGAAATTGCTCGCCCCCATAGAAAAACCGTCAGCGAATAGATTTGCAAGCCCAAGGATAATCACAACCTTTGGATCGAGATTAGCACCCACAGACCCAGCAACGACTGCAAAAGTAGTAATGATTCCGTCATTCGCTCCGTATACCAAATCTTTTATATAGCTACTAATTCCTGATCTATGGTGTTCTTTCATCCGGGTATTATAGCAAAAAATTTTTTAAATTAAAGAAAGATTTTAGACTCATAATATTAATTATCACCTTACTCTGGATTCCTGCCTGCCGGCAGGCAGGGCTTCGTCATTCGTTTCAGTCACTTCTCGCAAAGACTAATTTTTGCGAAGCTAAAATTAGTCAGACTGAGCCCTCCCCAGGGAGGGCTCAGTCTTCGCGAGCGAAGCGAAGCGATCCAGGTATTAATGGCTCCCCACCTACCGGCAGGCAGGCGTCTTTCAATCCCTTGAAAATCTTTCAGATTTTCATCTAGTCGTTCTGTGTATTAAAAAAGAAAGCAAAAAGCTTTCTCTTTTAATACCAGAGCCGACGACCTTAAGATTGGTCACTGGTCTACTTTTGTATAATTGTTCGCTCGTAAACTCGCTCCAATTCTACTAAGTGCTCTCGAATCTTACAGATTCTGTACACCTTTTGGATATATTACTTCATTACATTCGTAATCTATCTCAAAAGATCTTGCGAAAGTCTCCCAGACTTTCTCACCCGACTCGCGACAATTTTACTCCATTTCATTTCGTAAAATCGTAAACCGCTCCGTCTTTCAATCCCTCGGAAAAGCTATGCTTTTCCGTCGCGTCTCTTTGAGCCGACGACCGGGATTGAACCGGTGACCTCGTCATTACCAATGACGTGCTCTACCAACTGAGCTACGACGGCTTAAAATATTTCAACTATAAACAAACACGAGGCCAATGATCTAACAAAACCGACGACACCAAGCGAAGTTGGTCCAGCTGCCTGCCCCGTTAAAGCTATTTCCTTTAACTGGGGAGCTACGACGGCTTTTCATCAAGAATGATATTACACGTATGATTAATTAGCAAGGAGAATTATTTCAGTTCACTATCAGAAATGAATTCATTTATTTTGTATCTTTCTCTATCTTAGGAATTAAATTTCTTGAAACCTTTCTAACCATAACTTTATCCTTACCTAATATGAAAGATTTCATCAACCTATGTAATCCATCCAATATGAGCCATTTTCCTTTGTTTTGCATAATATCTATTGGATAGATTAAATCAGAATCCATTGTTCTTTCGTATTCTCCTCGATGTTCTTTTGGAGTATTTATTACTTCTTGAGGTTTAAGATTATAAACTCCATTTTCCCATAAAAATGGAACATCAAAATGCCATATCAGTTCATTTATATCCATTTCCTCTGCGGTTATATTTAATTTCCAGACCTTTTTTTTCAGACCAGTGAAAATCAAAACCTACATCTTTGATTATCTGAGGTATTTCTTTCGCTTTCATAATATAAATTTATAAATTGAGATACGTTATAGTCAATTGAAGACAAGTAGCAAATCCGACCCACAAAAGATAAGGGATATTAGCATACACGACCCAACGTAGTTCTTCTGATGCATGCCACACGGCGTACATCGCCCAGATAAGCGTTGCTACTACCAGCAATATATCTATAGCAGCAAGCGCATTGTTCTTTAGACCAAATTGAATTGGAGTAAATGCAAAATTAAATAATAGGTTAAGTACAAATGGTAATGCAACTATCCATGGAATCTGCTTTGTGAATGCTTTGTAAAAAACGGTGCCAAATGAAGCCGCGATAATAATATATAGAAATGTCCACACGGGTCCAAAGAGCCAACTTGGAGGAGCCCACAACGGCCTAATTAATTGCGAGTACCAATTGTATGTATTCATATGTTAATTTTAACATTAGTACTGAAAAATAAACAGTTGGTAATAATTAATTATCTGAACACTCAACAATCCCCGTTGCGCATGACTCCTTGCCTGCCGGCAGACAAGCAAGGAGACGTCTTTCAAATCCTGAAAAAGTATTACTTTACTCGATTTTGCTACTAAATCGAAAACTGCAACATTGGATGTTGCAGTTTTGCGCAGTTGTTTTTTCGTAACAGAAAAATCATGTCAAAATATTTATGCAACGGAGTCATTATAAAATTTTGACCAAAACCGGACATGAGGGTCAAGTTTCTAATTAAAATTTTCGTCTTTCAGACTCAATTTTAATAAGAACTTTCTCCCCGAGCTCGCTATCGCAAAGCGATATAGCTCCGCTTGTTCAAGTCCTGAAAAAGCTTTGCTTTTTCTCGGCTTGGCTCATGTATTAAAAAACCATGTCCGAAGACATGGTTTTTTAATACTGCGCAGCCGACCGGACTTGAACCGGCAACCTCCCGCGTGACAGGCGGGTGCTACTAACCAGTTGAGCTACGGCTGCGTATTTTTGATAATATTATCAAAGATTTTCTTCTTTCTATATAACACCAAAAAAGAAGTATCTGTATTATACATAAAGTTATAAATTTTAAAAGCGTCTTTCTTACTATATTGTAATCTATGGTAATTTTTCTTGCCTTTGAATAAGGAACCGGTGGTACCTATGCGACTCATCAGATTATCTTTTAGGAATGCCAGGAAATCACCAGACGCAGAAGTAAAGGCAAGTAACACATTAATGTGTGATGTTTTTCTGTACTTATGTATTATTCCAGACCATACATTACCATCTCCATCGAAATATCCTCGTACAAAATGTTCAAGTTCGTTTAGTTCAAGTTTTAGAGTTGGTAAATTCCTTGTTTTATTTCCGGCAAATCCTAGCTTCATCAAATCCTCACACATTACTCTTGATCCAACCTGAAATCTGTAACATGAATTGCCAGTTTTTTTATCTATTCGTTTTGATAACTTATGACTTGATTTCATTGCTTTTCTTATGTCTGAAATAATTTGTTGGTCCATAGAATAAAAAGAAAAGTAATGTCCACCGGCTTTATTAATACTGAGTGATCCATCTGCAGCAAAAAATCCAAGAACGTACAACATATCAGGTGTCTTGCATTTAAAAAAATTAATATCAATTTTTTTCTTTTTCATATATATACAGTATATTACACTAACCATATGTTAGCAAAAAATATTTTATGGAGAGAGAAACATTTGTGTCGAGGGTGAGAATCGAACTCACGACCTTAGCTTTATGAGTGCTACGCTCTAACCGACTGAGCTACCCCGACATATCTACTAGGCAATACTATATCAAAAAAATATGTAAAATCAAACACAATATTTAATTAATTGACCTTTCTTCCCTCGCAAACGTTATTCAAAAACCATACTCTTTAGAGTATGGTTTTTGAATACGTGTTGCGGGGACAGGAATCGTCCCCGGAATAGTCGCTCAAATTAAATTACAAAGTAATTAAATTTGAGCTGACTTTCCTGGACGGCGACTCGAATCGTACTCGCTACGCTCCGTGCGATATACTCCGTCGCTTCGATTCCTGTCTTTGCGCATAATACAAAAAACTATGGATCGAAATCCATAGTTTTTTGTATTTGTTGCGGGGACAGGAATCGAACCTGTGCCTAGAGGTTATGAGCCTCTCGAGCTACCTCTGCTCTACCCCGCTATATACCTACAATTGGTCATTAGTGTACACTAAAATGGAGGATGACGCAATGCAAAGGGCCCGCAGGCTTCGCCTGAGGGCCCTTTGACCCCAATCCTATATATACTTAAATTCCTTAAAAACCTGTTCGTAGAGCTTTATTACCCTCTGCGCCTCCCTGCTATTTATTGCAAATTCAGAACCTTCATGAGCCACCATATTACGAATTTTATGTGCTTCCCATGCCAAATCTATTGTATTGAAATCACTTTTATCTACCTGTTTTAGTTTATCACTCATAGTGACTCCATGGTAACCACTTTTATCAAGCAGTTCATCGAGCATAATATCCGATTCTAATATTGCCAATTTCCAATCTGATTCATTGTGAGATTCCATATGCTTTAGAACCCTCTCCCATTTTGCATTAGCATAACTATCAACAGATTCTTTTACAGGTGGATTAACCCTCTCGCCCTCTAGTTTGAAATATTTATTTCTCTGAGTAACCGAAAAAGCAATTCCATAAACCAGAACGGCGGATACAATCCACGCGATGATTCGGATCACATTTTCAATGCTTCTGTACCAATTCTCTAATCTTTCCAAATACGTTTTCCATTGTGCAACATCACCTGTATTAATACCAAAATATGTTTTTATTATAGCAATGAGAGCCATCACAATTAAAATTCCCCAAAACCATTCTGCGCCAGTGAGTGTGGCAAAATCAATCATTCCCCGTTTTGATTTTAATTTTTCAAAGAAAGATTGCATATGTTTATATTATAGCAAAGAAAAAAACTGCAGACTATCAAAAACTAACGCACCGTGATTTCTTTTCCAACCGTAAACAAAATATCTTCTCTGCCAAAGTCTGACATGAGCTGTACTCCGACTGGTAGTTTTTTCACTTCTCTTTCCAAAAAACCAGACGGAACAGACATGGCAGGAATACCTACAATATATGCAGTGACCGTAAAGACATCCGCAAGATACATCGAAACAGGGTCATTAACTTTCTCTCCAATTTTAAAAGCAGATATTGGAGATGTTGGAGTAATAATCACATCAACCTCTTCATATGCTTTTTTAAAATCATCAGCAATCAAAGCTTTCATTACTTTTGCTTTGTAATAGTATTCATCTGCATACCCAGCAGACAATACATAGGTACCCAAAATAATTCGTCTGCGGACTTCTTTTCCAAAACCAGCCCCACGGCTTTTGAAATAGTCTTCGTTTAGGTTTTTCCCGTCTACATGTAGTCCATAACGCAAACCATCGAAACGCGCCAGGTTAGACGACACTTCTGCAGGCATTAACACATAATATACAGACAGTGCATATGCAATATGAGGCAGGCTCACTTCTTTTGTTTCATATCCTTTGGCTTTCAAATCCTCTATTGTTTTTTCTAAATTCTCTTTTACATCTGCATCTATTCCATCTATAGATAGTAATTCTCGTGGTATACCAATAACTGGTTTTGTACCGTGTAGATTATTTTTTGGATAAAAATCTTTTTCTATTGAAGTAGAATCGAGAGGGTCTTTTCCTGAAATAACATCAAAGATTATTTCCGCATCTTCAACAGTACGAGCAAGTGGACCAGCCTGATCAAGGGACGACCCCATAGCAATAAGTCCATTTCGAGAAACAGCACCATAGGTAGGTTTAAGTCCCACCAAACCACAATAGCTCGCAGGCTGTCTGATTGACCCACCGGTATCTGTCCCCATAGCAACCAATGCTCCGTCCATAGCAACAGCAGCGGCCGATCCACCAGAAGAACCTCCGGGGACTCTTTCTGTGTCATGTGGATTTTTTGTTGGACCAAAAGCAGAATTTTCTGTTGACCCTCCCATAGCAAATTCATCCATATTAGTGCGTCCAAGGAAAATCGCCCCAGCATCTCGGAGTTTTTTTGTAACAGTTGCATCATAACTCGCAACATAATTTTCAAGCATTTTTGAAGAAGCGGATGCTTTTTGACCTTCAATCAAGATATTATCTTTCATCGCAAATGGAATTCCCAAAAGTGGCAAGTCTACACCTGCGTCTATTTTCTTCTGAGATTCCTCTGCCTGCTCTTTCCAATTTGAAAAAATTTCGAGGTATGCGTTTATTTCGCCATTTTTCTTTTCTGCTTCTTTTATGAACGCAGATGCTAAATCAACCGCTGTTATCTCTTTTGCAGTTAATTTTTTACGTGCCTCTCTAATAGTGAGTGTATGTATATCAATCATATTATAGAATGTCTTTTACTTTTAGATACTGTTCATCACTGTCAGGAGCTGACTCTAGTAATGTTTTGGTATGCAAACCTGATTCATGAGTATCCTCGTCATCTCGAAATACATTATGGGGGCCATGCGCCTGGTCGCCAACATTTGAAACATCTGTTTCGGTCACCTGTTTTACATAATCCAAAATACCAGTGATCTCTCCAGCCAAGTGCTCTGCTTCGTCATCTGGTATATCTATACGAGCAAGGTTTGCAAGTTTTTTTACGTCATCTGTTGTTATCATAGTGCTAATACTATACGAAAACAGAAAAAAAGAAAACCGCCCTTTGGCGCGTTGCCTACGGCAACGCGCCAAAGGGCGGCCAAAAAGCACTAATACATTCAATAATAAAAAGAAAAACCGACCTGGTCGAGCGCAGATGCTCGACAGGTCGGTGGATTGTGAAAAAGGAAAGATTGCTTCTTCTATTCCTTTTTGTATGGGAAAAAGTATTGTGCAAACAGGTGGTTTCCACGCTGTACCAGAACAATCAAGATAGATTTTCTGGTACTGACGACAGTACAGCTTTCGCTAGTCACCTTCGCTGTGAAATCATCACTTATGATTACCTTGGTACCATCACTAAAAGTGCTGATTTCCAGGCCGTCTTTTTGCTTCCTGTACTTTACCACTTGTCCCTGACACACATCAGCGATACCATCAGCCAATGTGTTAAATGTCTCAGGAAAGATTTCTAGGTCTGGAAGCTTTACCAACAAGAGCGTGTCGCGTTGGTCGTCCAAACCATCCATGTGAAGCAGTGCCATGGTAGCGCCAGAACTGAGTAACTTCTCGCGCAGAGAGATCTCTTCTTCTGGGGATGCAAACAACAGGCTAGTGCAACCGAAAATGACTGCAACGAGAACACTGAGATTGATATTCATTTTCATGAATATACTCCAAATAAGGGGTTATAATGAGCAACAAACCACATGTTTGTTCTTACTCTATTATACCAAATATAACCTAATTTGTCAATAGCTTAAAAAAGGCTTTTTCATCTATCACAGAAACGTCTAAATCCTGGGCTTTTTCCAGCTTTGAGCCTGCATTTTCACCAGCTAGGACATACGAGGTATTTTTCGAAACGGAACTGGATACACTACCCCCATGTTCTCTCACCAACTCATGAGCCTTCTCTCGGGAAAGCGTTGGAAGTGTTCCTGTAACCACAACTGTCTTTCCTGCAAGTACTCCCCCACCTTTTTTCTTTTGTGTTTTTTCTATCTCAACAAAATTCAAAAGATCATCGACTAATTTTGCATGTATTTCTTGGTTGAACCATTTTTCTAATTCCATTGCGACAATAGGACCAATACCTTCTATTGATTCAAAGTCTGTGGCTTTTTTTGTTCGGATTGTTTTTATGTCACCCAAGGTTTCGGCGAGAAGTATTGCTGTTTCTTCACCAACCTGTGGGATAGACAGACTCGCGACAAAGCGTGCCAATGTCACCGTGCGTGCATTCGTTATTGCATCGATTAGATTGTTTATAGATTTTTCAGCAAAACGTGGAAGTCCGTCTATGTCACCTTTTTTTAATCTGAAAATATCTACAGGAGTATTCACCAATCCCGCATCGACTAATTGATCGATGACTTTTGGACCAAGGCCGTCGATGTTGAAAACTTTTTTTGAAGTAAAGTGATATAGTTTTCTGCGATTCTGAGCGTCAGAATCTTTTGAAACACATTTGTATGCAGCCTGGCCGTTCACGCGTTCTATTCGCCCATCTCCACCACATTCTGCGATATACTGCGGAAATACAAAAGGTTTTTCTTTGGATGTTCGCATCTCTGTCACCACCTTAACAATATCGGGGATTACGTCCCCTGCCTTTTGCAAAATGACCGTGTCTCCAATACGAACGTCGAGACGTTTTATTTCATCTTCATTATGTAAGGTTGCGCGCGACACCGTCGAACCAGCAACCAATACCGGCCTGAGGACCGCTACAGGGGTCACCACACCAGTTCTACCAACTTGGAATACAATATCCTCCAAGACAGTGGTAACTTGCTCTGCTGGGAATTTGAATGCAATAGCAAATCGTGGAGCCTTTCCGGTATATCCCAGGGCATCTTGATATTCTTTTTTATTTACTTTTATTACAACCCCATCGATAAGATAATCTTGTTTGTCTTTTTTGTGTTGCCATTTTTTCCAATAGGAAATAGTTTCGTCGATATTTTTACAATGTTTGAAATTATCATTAACCCAAAAGCCAAGCTTTTGTAAATATACTAATTCTTCCATTTGATCCTTTGGCATGTCTTCGCTTGTTTTTGCCAAGTCATATGTAAAGTTAGATAATTTTCTCTCTGCGACTATACGAGGATCCAGTTGACGAATTGTTCCTGCAGACATATTGCGGGGGTTTGCAAAAACATCTTCGCCGTTTTTCTTTCGCGATGCATTGATTGCATCAAATTGTTTTTTTCCTATCCATACTTCTCCTTCGACAATAACATCTATATCGCGACTGAGGCGAAGTGGTATCGATTCTATCGTTCGTATATTAGCAGTCACGTCTTCTCCTATTTTTCCATCCCCCCTTGTTGCTGCTACATCGAGTACCCCTTTTTTGTATTCGAGAACAACCTTTAGTCCATCTATTTTTAGTTCGCACGTATAGGTTGGATTAATATTCTTTCCATATTTTGTCTTGAGCATGCGTTTTACCCTCTCGTCGAAATCGTGAATATCATCAGGAGAAAAAGCATCATTAAAAGACCACTGTTCTATTTTGTGTGGGGCTTTTTTGAAAGATTTTAGAGGCTCTCCGGCAACGCGTTGCGAGGGTGAATCGGAGGTAATGAGTTCTGGATACTCTTCTTCTATTTGTGCTAATTCGTATTTCAAGGAATCGAGAGCTTCGGCAGAAATGTCTTCTTTGTCCAAAACATGATAATTGTATCGATGTTTGTTTATCGTATCGCGGAGCTTTTTTATTCGTTCTGTAATTTCTTTTGGTGGCGCTTTTTTCATATTATTAGTATATACGAGAAGACGGGCAAAATCTAACGGAAAAGCCGGCGGGTGGGCTTCGCCTACCCGCCGGCTTTCCCCTGTCCTAATACCTCACTCTAACAGCCCGCTCTATTCTACGAGGAGCGTCAGGGTCGCACACATTATATCCTCTTGATTCTATGGTTGTATAATCATTATTATCTTTTACCACACTAACAACAGCGCAAGTCGAATCGTCATATGTAACCTCAAAAATATTCTGTGTAGTTGTTGCGGCATTAAAAATAACAACGCTATCAGGAAGAGATCCGATATCATCATCTGAACTAATTATCTTTCCACCGCATTCAATATTTGTTGTTGAAACTAATGGAGATGGGGCAAAAGCACTTTCCCCTTGAGCATCCCAATACTGCGCGCATTCCAAACCATTATCAGCAGCAGCAAAAGCTTTTTGTGAATCACGATTAGAACTCGATTGTTTGAGCTGTGTGAACAATGCATTACCAACGGCATATGACCCCAGGAGCACTGCGCTCGCCACCACCAAAGCAACAAAAAGAGTAAAACCTTTTTTGTATTGTGTGTATTTTGTTTTTGAAGTTTTCTCTTTCATATTAAAAATTCATTAAATGACTTTCAAGTGAAACAGTCTCTGTCTTATTGTTTACGGTAAAACTTACTGCTGATGTTATTTTGACCTCATCATTACTTCCACCAATACTAATTTCTTCCACCTCTATCATTCGATTAAATATGGTCGAATAATCTGAACTGTTTGTTCCATATCCACTATCAGAAAGGTATAGGGGGCAATTTTCTAACTGTGTACATGACACATAGGAACCGTCTATGGCATCAAGACTACATCCGGATGAAGAGCATGTTCTTACAAAATCACCCAATTCACCATTCAAGAAAACATCGCCATTAAGTTTTTCTGTATCTCTCAAGTTTCTCACATATTCTATTCCTTCACTCGCAAGGAAAGATGCCTGAGCTCTGGCGCGGACAATCTGAACATTCTGGAGACTGCTTTGGACCATCGCTGTCGCTGATGTAATGGCGAGTGTTACAATAAAAATACCGATGAGTGACTCAACAATTGTGAAGCCTTTTTGATACCCTATACGTAATGAAAAATGTTTTTTTATCATATTATTATGAATCTTGTTGACGAGGAGAAATGGTTGTCTGCATATCAAACACAGTGGCTTCTTTGGTTCCAGGGGATGCATTACCCTTTAGATATATCGTAACAAGTGGTTGAGTATTGTCACCCGAAGCTTGTCCACTTAAACTAAATTTTAATGTTTCTACGTTGTATTTTTCTATAGTCAGAGGTAAATAGCCTCCTGTACCGACTTCTTTTTTTATTATTCCATTATCCACCTTATATGAAATATCTGTACTATTACTTCCTGTAAAATTTAGTTCTGTACACCCCGATGTACAATCAAAGCCCTTACCGAATCTAATATCCCGAGCCATCGTTTCCATTGCAAAATTGGCATTATCGACAGAAACCCGAAGATTTTCTGATTTTCTGTTTGATGAAAAGATAACAACAACAGATCCCAAACTGAAAAAAACGACGATAATAAAAATCGATACTGATACAAGTAATTCTATGATGGTAAAACCTTTTTTGTGATTGAGTGTTTTCATATTCTATTCGTTACTAATGTATCCAGTCGTTCCAAATGTAACGCTGTATTTTTTACCTTTTGGTGAGGAGAATGTGACTATTGCTTTTTCTATACTCAAGACATCACCTTTATCTATTTTTATATATGCATCTGGTTTTGGGCGTTTGTATACAATATCTACCCGTTCGCCGTCACAAATTGGTATAGAATTACCTATGGTAACATAACAAATACTTTCTATTTTTATCCCTCTTCCCAAAACTGTTCTTTCTATACATTCATCATCACTACAACCATTATCAGCATTGTAATATTCATTATCATCTATATCAGAAAAAAATATAATTTCGGTTGGATATGCAGTTGAAAATTCCAAGCCATATTGTCCTGTATAACTATCAACACCTGAGTTAACATTTTGAATATTTATAGCATATCCCTGCGCCTTTCGTGCCAGCGCATCAATACCTCTAACAGCATCCTTGAGTGAAAAATAATCACTATATGCATTCAACCCAAAAAAAGAAATTCCAGCCAGGATAGCAACAATAGACATAGAAATAATTAGTTCAAAAAGGGTAAAGCCTTTTTTTGAATTTTTTTTGATTACTAATCTAAATAGACGAAACATGTATATATTGTAACATTTAGAAAATCTTTAGCCCAGGAGCCCGCTACCTAATATTTCACGAAATAATTCGAGATGAAATAGGTCGAGTGGATAGAAAAAAACTATCAAAGCCCCTATTATGAGAAACGGAGCAAAAGGTATCTGTGTTTTCATACCAACCTTTTTTCCTTGCATTGATAACAAGAAAATTGACACGAGAGCTCCCAACCAAAATGCCATAACAATTCCTGATATTGCAGATGTAAATGGTAGCAAAAAGCCAAAAGCCAAGGCTAATTTTCCGTCACCGAGGCCAATCCATCTCCCCCGAGATACAGACCACAGCACAAAAAATGGGAAAAATAAGAACAAAGATGCGATTATTTTATGTACGAATAACATAAAACCACCGCCTTGGTAAACCATGAGTGCTGTTTGTAATAAACCCAGAACAA
>Ga0100403_1001571_pt1 | contig 20154 bp, 17 predicted proteins | sample CryGeymet201501t_FD_83663 | JGI IMG/M metagenome (GOLD analysis project Ga0100403, IMG submission 83663) | Groundwater microbial communities from Crystal Geyser aquifers in Utah, USA - Crystal Geyser metaG 2015-01t | ecosystem: Environmental > Aquatic > Deep subsurface > Groundwater | place...
AAAACAACATTCTAGACGAAGGAGAAAACATAATCTCTAGCTCTATCGTTTGTAACGGCAATAGTGGGCAAGACGGACAAGATGGGATCGGCGCAGGCATCATAGTAGAAAACGCCCCACCCGGCTCGTGCTCGGCAGGCGGATCAATCTTAAAAACTTATACAGATGCAAACAACAACACTCTCTTAGACAATGGCGAAGCCATAACCTCTACCACGACAATTTGTAACGGCAGTAACGGGAGCGATGGAGCCAACGGAAGCAGCGCTTATTTAAGTGTCTCACAGGCGAGCTCTCAACAATGCGCCGCAGGTGGGGTTGTTTACACAAGCTCTCAAACTGGGCAAGAAACGCCCGACGTCACTGTGGTTTGCAACGGAGAGGCCGGACAAGACGCAAACTTTATCATAGGCGCTGTTGGCCCCATGGTCGATGGACAAAGCTATTCCGCTTGCTACCATGACTACCTTTACATCCCCAATGCCAATGAGAATGACCGGGGCTGGTTGACATTTAGACATCAAGCCAATGGCAGCCAAGACAGAGGCATTGGCAATACCGGGTTTCAGATATGGAACGTAGATATTCCCAACTTTAGTCTAGCATCAGAGGTCGGAAATGAAACATTCTGCAACCTCAACTGGAATGCGGCCAGCAAGGTTCTTAACTACACGGTCCAAACAAATCGGGACGGCCTAAGTGGCGAAAGTGGTGTTATTAACCTAGAGGATTAACAACTCGCTTCGCAAAATTAACGCCTCCACTTTGCTTATCTGATATAAAGAATAAATAGGAAGGTAAGCAAAATGGAGTCCGGGATATCAACACCTTCAAATGAACCTCAGTGGACAGAAGAAAAACTGTATCTAAACGCAGATTCGTTCTTTAAAAATGTCTTAAAGAATATTCACGAAGCTCGAACTAGCATCGACTTAGAATCCTATATTTTTCAACACGACGATCTTGGCAAAAAGGTAGTTCAAGAACTCTGTGCCGCCGCGGAAAGAGGGGTCAAAGTGCGAATATTGATAGACGCTTTTTCTTCCACATCTTTTCCCCAATCCACTATCGATGAGTTTCAAAAAAAGGGAATAGAACTTAAGTTCTATCACCCCTTTGCAAAAGTTAAATTCATCAAACTCTTTCAAACTTTCAATAGAAGAAATCACCGTAAAACCTGGATCTTCGATCGAGACCGGACCTTTGTTGGCAGCGCCAATATTGTGAAAAACAACTGGAAAGAAATTGGACTCTCCATAAAGGGCTACGAAGTCATTGCCCTGATCAACGCCTTCGAGAAAGCTTGGGATAAGAAGGGCCTCCTTAATAAACTCAAGCAAAAAGTTACTTCACCGCAACCTAGGGCTAGGGCGTTGAGGCGTCCTCAATTGGTGCGTCTCAACGACCGTCTTTGGCTTAGACGAAGAAACTATATAAATTTTTTGAGAAAGATGAAACATGCTAGAGAGCACATCTTGATAGGCAACGCTTACTTTGCCCCACCTCTGAGGACCGTGCGAACCCTTTGTAAAGCCGCTCAAAAAGGGGTGAACATAAAACTTCTTGTCCCACAGAACTCAGACGTCTTTTTTATGCCTTGGGTAACCTCCACCTACTACTACGGCCTCATCAAGGCTGGGGTGAAAATATTTGAATACAAACCCAACTTCTACCACGCAAAGATTCTCATGATCGACGACTATATGTTTGTAGGCTCCTCTAATTTAAATCATCGCTCTATTCTTCACGACCTCGAAAGCGATGTTGCCGTAACTCTAGAGGAGAATCAGCATCAGCTTTACGATGATTTTGAAAATGATTTGACCTTCTCTCACAGAGTTACTCTCAACTCTCTCAAAAGGACGACTGTCTTTAAAAAACTTATCGCTAATTTAATGCTGTTGTTTAGGTATTGGTTTTAATGACTCAACTGCCACAGAAAAATCATTTAAAGGTTTTAACCTACAATATTCACAAAGGCTTCAACCTAAGCAACCGGCGATTTGTCCTCGAACAAATTCGTCAGGGGGTTCATCAAGTCAATGCTGATGTTGTTTGCTTGCAAGAGGTTTGCGGTTTTATAGCCCCTGTGCCTGGAACGGAGTTGCACCAAAAATGGGAAACACAGTTCGAATACGTGGCCGATCAAACCTGGCCTCACTACACCTACGGGAAGAACGCCGTATACGAAGGCGGCGACCATGGAAATGCAATTTTAAGTCTCTTTCCGATTGTAAAAAATCAAAATTTAAACATCAGCACAAACAAATACGAATCTCGTGGACTCTTGCACGCCGTTATTGAGATCCCTCAAGGTGGCGAAAGAATCAATCTTCTTACCACGCACATGAACCTATTAGAATCTTCGCGAAACATTCAGCTCGATCTAATCTCCAACTACATTAAGAAAAACATTGGGCCATCAGACAAAACAATATTTGCTGGTGATTTCAATGATTGGCGATGTATTCTCAATCAAGAATTTTATACACGCCTACAGTTTAAAGAAGCCTTCCTTGAAACAAGCGATAGAAACCCAAAGACCTTTCCAAGCATCATGCCCATTTTGCCTTTAGATCGAGTTTATTACAGCGGCTTCAAAGTCGAGCACACCCAAGTATTGAATGGTTACAATTGGAACAAACTCTCAGATCATCTGCCACTACTGACCGAATTTTCTTGGTAGACGCAGAGACACCTAGGATGGCTGCAGAAAGGCTCCGAAAGGGTTTAGGAAAGGGTCGGTTGCGTGGGCCTGTAAGCCGGGTTCTGTCTTCTAGGTTCCGAGGACCGACGGCCCCATTAAACCTAGGAGAGCACCATTTATCTAAGCGACCTACCCGAGAGTTTAGCGTTGCGGACCACAACATTCTCTCCTATTTGGTCTTGCTTCCCGCAGAGTTTGCCTGCTTTCACTCCAGCAACTAACCCCCGAAACTTCCGTTACCAGAATCGGGATCATCGCCCTGGACCTTCTCTCTGTTGCACTCGTCCTCGGGTTCGCCCCAGTAAAGTATTTCTACTCTCTATCGACTCCCCGGGTGGCCACTACAGCCACTGCGGTATCCTATGAAGCCCGGACTTTCCTCCCGGTTGCCCTCATCAGACAACCAAGCGATGCTCCGGCCCACGCTTGAGCCGCAATGTAGCACAAATTTTTGCTAGGCCAAGGCGGAAAGCTCTAAAGCTTCTGCTAAATTAAAATTCGTGGAAAAAGCTCTCAATGTTAGGCATTTAGTTAAAGAATACAAAATGCCCAAAGGCCCCGCCTTTCGAGCTGTAAATGATATTTCTTTTGAAATCAACCAAGGTGAATGCTTTGGATTGCTTGGCCCAAACGGTGCCGGCAAATCAACCACTATGCATTGTGTGACAGGCTTCTACCCAGCCAACTCTGGAAGCATTGAGATCATGGGTAGAGACGTTAGCCAGGACCCTAAATCCGCTCGGCAACAACTTGGAGTCTGCCACCAAGAAGAAACCTTAGACAACGATTTTTCACTCATTCAACAACTAGAGAGCTACGCCGGGTATTTTGGCTTCGCCAAGGAAAAAGCCTTATCTCGAGGATGGGAACTCCTCGAGCGCTTCGAACTCAAAGACCGAGCTCATCAACTCTCTGAACATTTAAGTGGAGGGATGAGGAGAAAGTTTCAGGTTCTAAGAGCCATGCTCACCGAACCAAAGCTGGTTATCCTCGACGAACCCAGCACTGGGCTCGATCCAGAGGCCCGTCGAACCCTCTGGAATGAAATCAATCTTTTCAAAAGCAATGGTGGCGCCATTCTTCTTTCCACTCACTACATGGACGAAGCCCAACGCCTTTGCGATCGCGTGGCCATCATCTCCAAAGGAAAGATTATGGACTGCCGTTCTCCACAAGAACTGATCGCTCATTACATTGGGCTCGATCCCATTGAAGAAGAAATTCGCCCCGGATACAAACTAACCCGCCCACCCAATCTTGAGGATGTTTACCTAAAAGTAACCGGACAAAGACTTGGAGGAAGCGTTTAAGATGCTTCATTCAATTTTCAGAGTTTGGAAACGCTACTACGACGTCTTTCGAAAGAACCTCGTTTACGGAGTGGTCACCACTTTTGTAGAACCATTGCTTTACCTCTTTGCTTTTGGTTACGGACTAGGATCTCTGATCCCCACTCTCGACTACATGGGAGTTACACTCGAATACAGAGCTTTTATTTTTGCCGGAATCGTCGGCCAAACCGCTTTGTTCATTGCTTTTTTTGAAGGAGCCTACGGTGGCTTTATTCGAATGTATTACCAAAGAGTTTTTCAAGCCATTGCCGTAACACCCGTAACATTGACCGAAGTCCTTTGGGCCGAAATTCTTTGGGACGCCACGCGTGCCACCTTTGGTATTTTCGCAGTTCTCTTAATCGGAAGCATCGTCGGTGACTTTTCAATATCGGGCGCAATCGCATACCTTCCGATTGCCTTCTTGTCCTCAATGCTCTTTGCTTCACTAGGAGTCTTCGTCGCCTCTAAAGCAAAAACGATCGAAGAAATTGGCTATCCCCAATATTTGTTTATCTTCCCCATGTTTCTTTTCTGCGGAGTCTTTTTCCCTATCGAGCGCCTTCCAGAAACAGTCGGCTTTGTGGTTAAACTTTTGCCTTTGACGGGAGTCGCCGTCACCGCACGCAGCTTCCTTCTGAAAACTCCCGTGGACTGGCTCTCCGTGAGCGCATCCATTGTGTGGCTTGTCGTCTTTGTTCCTCTTTCTATTTCTTCCATGAAAAAGCGACTCGTGAAATAGAATTCCTCCCAGTAAAACCCATTCATGTGCCAATATCTTAGTTTCGCCAAAAAATTGAATCCTATCCGTATGCATAAAGGACCAAGTATGGGCAGCACTTGGTATACACTATTTTAATCACGATTAGCAAAAGCGTCTTCTCTCATTCAATCACCAACCCACGATGCATCATCACAGCCCGAACAGTGTTAAGAACGGACACGCAATACGATCAATTTAGCATCGGCGCCCTCATGGAAATCGATGGAGATCACCTAGCCCCCATCATGAGCATGCTTCGGCACGTTCGACATGATGTCGGCAACATGAAGCAATCCATTTTGGACGCCTTAGAACGGATTCAAGAACATCTCATAAAAACCGGTTTAAACTGGGCAGAATCGATTCCATCCAGCTTTGAGGAGCTGAGCCTTAGTCCTAAAGTAAAAACCAATGAGTGCCGATTGAAAGCACTGGAGTTTACAAGACTATGAGCAATGACGAAAACGAAGCACAATCTGCCGCAGACGACATTCTAGCCCAACTGGAGGCGGCCTCCAGCGCTCCAGAAGAAGCCCCGGTTGCAGAAGCTAAAACTAGCCCTGCACCCGCCGCCCCCGCCAAAGTAGCTCCGGCCAAGGCGACAGCACCCGTGGCAGTGGCGCCGCCTCCGGCAGCGCCCGCAGAAACGGAACTCCTTAATGACAACGACCTCACCAACGAAACTCTTGCAGAAGCTCCGCTACCAGAACTCTCGCTCGAAGAACGCTTTCAGGGCAAGGCTAGAGAACTTTGCTACAGTGTTCTTGATCAAGTTCTCGAAGAACAACTTCAAGGTGAATTTAAAGCTCAAATTGAAACCAAGGTTAAAGAGCTTCTTGTTGCTGTTCTTGAAGAGCAATCTCTTTCGTTGATAGGTGGAGGCAAGAAAGCCTCGGAGACAGCCGCCCCTAAGAAGAAAGCCGCTTAGGTTCAACAACAGCGAGCCCGCAAGAGTCGCTAAACACCTGAAATCACGTATATTCCAAGACATATTTTGATATCGCATTGCGTTATTGCGTGCTATACCAGGTAGCGCTCCGCCATGAAAACGATCAAGAATATAATTTTGCAGCATTTCTTTTGGGGTTACTGCGCACTCATCACCGTTTTTTGCATCTCCATTTATATGCTCACTGCAAACTTCTACGAGGAAAGCTTCAAGAAGGATCAGCAAAACACGATCAACAACATCAGCCAAAACTTCGAAAGCCACCTTTTAGGCCGGCTCCAAGAAGTCGACACACTTGCAAAGTTTCTAAGTTCTCAGAGCTACACCCGGGAATCTTTTGCTTTAATGACGAGACGATTCCTTAGCTTCAGCACTCTCATCGGAACCCTACACATATACGACACTAAGGGCGATCTGCTCGTTGCCGAAAAAAAGCCCGAGATCCCAAACTACAATAAGGAAAAAAACTTCAACGAGAAAAAAGACAGCTTCCCGGAGCTCGCCAGAGGAGTTTTCCGAAACAAAAAGAGTTTCATCGGTCCTGTTTATCTAACTCGAGATCAATGGCCTTACTTTCTTTACATTGTTCCCATTTTCCAGAATGGAGAAGTTTGGGGCATTGTCAGCGGAGCCATTGCCCCTAAATCAAAAGACTTTAGCTACATGATTGATGGACTTGCCATGGCTGCAGACAACTCACTGAAGTTGACCTCAAAAAAGGGAGTTCCTTTAATTGAAACGGGCTCTTCAACGGAAGATGCTCAAAGCTTCACTAGAGATCTCGGCATTGGAGATTTGAGCCTAACTCTCAACGTGAGCCCAAAGAGCTTAAACAAGCGTAAGCTTGAACACTTGAAATATTTAATAGCAGCCTACGTGCTAGGACTCTTAGCCTCGTTACTGATTGCAGCCCTCCTCGCACCAAAAATATCCACCCCCTTCTTTCAAGTGTCTGAAGTTCTCAGTGCTTATGAGTCTGGAGATTTCACCAAACGAACCAACTTTAAAGGAAGCGATGAAATCGCCAACCTTGGAAGAATCACGGATCAAATTGGTTTGAAAATTGAAAAGGATCAATACCTGGCGACCCTTTGGAGTGCTGAAATTGATGAAGAGTGAAGAATTCTCAGCCGTCCCCATTCGATGGCATCTTTGGAGTTCCTTTTTTAGAGTCTTCGCTTTTAACTTTGCGCTGCTCTATGCCCAAACGATCTTCATCACTCAAGTTGGAGCAGAAAACTACGGTGTTCTCTTTCTATTTATAACTTCGGCGTCTTTAGCCGTTTACCTAGGTTTTCTTTACCTAAGCGATCATCATATTAGCCGCTTCTATCTGATCCTCGTTCTACTATCACTTATCTCCGTTGTGCCATTTCTTATCTCGATCAAACCTCCAGCATTTTTTGTTTTCTTATGGGTAATGGTAGTCGGACTGGCTGATTTAGCAGGCAAGAATGTTTTGAGCTCAATGGTTCAATTGAGCACTCATCCCGCAATTTTTCGAGATGTATTAAATCGCGTTGTAAGTTACGAACTAGCCGGAAGAATCCTTTCTTCGAGTTTTTTACTTTTGCTAACCCGATACTTTAATCTCCAAACCTTTGTCGTAGTCTTTGTCATAGTAACCGGCTTTCACTTCGCCTATTTTGTTCGCGTTCATAAGAACATCCGTTACAACTTAGAAAACATAAGCCTAGGAGGTTTTAGCGCCAAGACACAGAGCATATTGCAGTCGGGAAAGTTTTTTCTCACTCACAAATTTTTAAAGGTCATTTTAATCATCGTAGCTTGGTCTTACCTGGCAAAATTTTTAGTGGAATTCATCTTTTTTCGCAGCACTCAAGAAACTTTTAGCGGAGTGAGTGAAATTGGCCCTCTACTCAGCATTGCCAGCCTAGCAGCCATCATACTCACTTTCGGTGTTCAAAGACTTGTCTCTAAGTATCTAGCAAAGGCCCTTAAACTCTCCACGCTCCTCTACATACTCCCATCAACTGTTTTAGCCACATCTTTACTCTTTCTTTTCCCTATTGGAATCATCCCAGCAGCTCTCCTGCATGTAAGCTTCATCATTTTCAACAAAAGCATTCAAAGGCCATCGACTCGACAATGTTTTGTCATAGTTCCAAATGCTCATCGAAAAAATGTTCTCTTCCTTTTACCCATCATCTTGGCCCTCGTTGGAGCTCTTTGCAGTGGTCTAATAGTTCTTGTAAAGAATCATCTTTCCACAGAGGGAGTGCTACTTGTCTTAGTCGCAATCACATGCCCACTCCTGCTATTTCCGTCCAATCTAGACACCCAATACGTGAGAAGCCTTTGGTCTAAATTCACTGAGACCATTGATGCAAACTCTCTGGTAGAGGACGAATCCGATTTAGCTCGCTTGTTGATTGAGCAAGGCAATCAGAGCCCCACGCCCATGGACAACGGCATTGAAGTCTCCACTCTATCAAACTCGGAATCACAAGTAAGAGACTATCTCATAAATATTCTAGTCACCTTGAGTACCCCAGAGTCAGCAAGGTCGGATCAAATGAAGCAGACAATGAACTATCTATCTGTTCTCTACGATAGCTATGACAAAAGAGCTTTGAGCGTCGCGGTGAGTTGGCATAAGAGCCTTCTACTTTCCTCTAAACACAATGACCGAAAGCTTGGCTTAGCTCTGTGCGAGGTCTTGGGCCTGCGGTGCATGGACCAAGTTTTGGAGAACTTTCGTGAATCAGAAACTGATAAAGAATTAATCAACATTGCCGATTTGATCTTAAAAACCAATGCTCATTTAAGTCGCTACCATCTTGTTGGGCTTCCTCTTTCGGCTCAGATTAAGTTTCGTTATTTATATGGAAAATACATTCAGTCTAATCGGCATTCTGAAATGCAAGGTTTGACCTCACTCATTAAACTGCCCAACAAACTCATTGCCAAAGTTTTCTTGGACGCAATTTTTTCGAAGCATTTTAAAGCAATTCGTCCTGAGCTTATTAGCTGCCTGGTCGATGTCAGCAACAATGTAAACATCAACAATGTTTGCAAACTCCTTCTCTCTGCAGATCCCACCAAGGCCAAATTGGCTGAAGATTTTCTACGACTTCTGCCGGGCGACTCCTTCAAACACCAAGTCAGCAAACGTCTAGCGATGAGTTGTGATGAGCTCTATTCTCAAAATTTTAATATCTGGAGTGACCCTACTACAGAGAAACAGCTCTTCTTAAGTTCGCTATTTTTAGAACACTGGTTGATAAATTCAGCATCAAGTTCTTCGGCCATGTTTCGCTCACTCGGATCCATTTTAGATTTAGGAACCGATCAAAAACTAATGCTGGCAACGGTTCACCTTGAAGAGCTTAAAAAGAGCCAGCGCTCGGGCTACTGGCGAAGCTTTCTGCAGTTGCGAAACTAGTTAATGTATCCAGTTGCTTGACGGAAGCCTTCTTCGATCACGATTTTTTGCTCGCCTGATTCGCTTTTTTTCCAAAACAAGCGCTTCATACCGTTGGCACGGTAACGATTACTTTCGTAGCGTTGCTCAAAAACAGAATACATATACTTAGGGTGATCAATCACCAAAACATCTGCCAATTGCACGTCAATCGTTTTATAGTTCTTCACAAGCTGTCCCTTGTAATCTTTCCATTGATTCCAATTCATCTCTCGAGATTTAAAATCAGGGTGATAAAAGCTCATATAGGAATCTAAATCCATAGAGGACCAAGCGGCCGCCCAGGCTTTCGTGCGATCCACCAAATCTCCAGTTTTATACTGAAGCTTAACTTTCACAGAATCCTTCACGGTATCCACAATGATCACAGGGATTTCGTGTCTTAAATATTTACCTAGCTCCGACACATGTTCGTTAGAGAGAGCAACGCAACCTTTGGTATCAAAGCGCTTCTCCATTCTATCGGGAGAATCAACTCCATGAATCCATATTCCATATCCGGTCTTTTTCTCTGAGCGGTCAAAGGAATTAGGATAACTCAATCCAAAAGCAACGGCTCCATGGAGTGAGGTCATGAGAGACTTTGATATTTTGCCAGTGACAAAATAAATCCCTTCGGGAGTTTTCTCATCGCCTTCCACTTCTTTATCGCCAGGGTTACTTCCCGAAATAGCCTTCTCTCTGTAAATAATCCGATTAAAATCATTGAGCGGTCGAACACTCAATTCATTGGCTTGTTTGATGACCATCACGGCAAATTTGCCCTCTTCAAGAATCTTCTGATCCTCTGCAGACATCGCAAAAGAGAGGATTGAGCATAAAAATAGAGTTAAACTGAGAAGCCGACCCACCAACTAATAATATCCACAGCTTAGCTAAAAACGCAATCCCGAGGCCACAGCAGTTTCCATAGCACGCTTAGCAGGCCGCCAAGAGGCCCAAATACAAAGCAAAAGACTGAAAAAGCTGAGAAGCGAAATTGCTGTAACGTCCCAATATAGAGGGAGTTCAGTGCGATAATAGATGTCCGGAAGCCTGAAGTTCTTACTAACCAGGGTAGCGACAACAGGCGCTGCAATCAGTCCCAATGCGATAGACGCCCCACCAATAAACACACCCTCTAGCAAATAGAGACGAAAAACCTGATTTTTACTCAAGCCCAATGCCCGAAGTAATGCAATTTCACGCCCTCTTTCGGCTACACGAGCTGAAAGCGCCATATTCACAGCTAAACTCGCCAATGCAATCACAAAAAACATTGATATGCCCATAGCTAGTCGCTCAAGCTTGAGAGAATACCAGTAACTTTCATCCACTTCTCTCCAAGTTTTTACAGGAACTCCAAGAGCTTTTGATACGGCGTTCTTGTATTGATCAACTTGAAGAGGGTTCTTCAATTGTATAGCAACTCTTGATACGGCCGATTGAAATCCCAACCATTTTTCCAAATCCCTTTGATTCACACGAACCACACGCTTATCGATTTCATAAACCTGCGACGAAAAAACTTCTGAAACACTCAAGCCAAGAGAACTACCTTCGAGACGCCATATACTACGCAATTCGAGCAACTCTCCCCCTGCCAACCCCATGCCCATGGCCAACTCTTCGCCAACATGCATCTTTCCGGGCTTCACTCCCAAATCGCCCTGCATAACAACAGCTTCAATATCTCGATTGTTCGCTTTGGAGACAGGACGCTCCAACAGGCCTTCGGTCTGAAGGGAAAATTCAACACTTCGCGCTTGTGAGCCTAACAAAGCCTCCACCTGGGCCTTCTTTGCAACGAGATCTTCTCGTATAGCGCCTTCCCACAAAAGATGAGGGTTCTCATTGAGCATTTGGCGACGACTTTGATCCTGCAGCCCATCCATAAAAGCCATCACCATAACCCAGGCAAAGACTCCCAAAAAAACAGAAATAAAAGCAAAAAGATTCATCCATCGAACCGCGGATCGAGACTTAAGGGAGAGCAAATCCTTTTGTAGAAATAATCGCAACCATTTGCTCATATGGGGCTGCAGTCTAGCGTAGATTTGAGACTAATTCGAGCCGTCAGAAGCAGGCTTTCGCTTTTCTGACTTAGCTTTTTTTGCCTGCTCTTCATGGATATCTTCCACGGCACTTCTAAGAAAAAAGCTCCTCTGCATAGCCTGCAGAGTGAGAACAAGCTCACTCAGAGTGCCCGCTACCTGCGGAATCATGTTGTTCGCCCCTTTTGAAAGGTTTCTCAGCTCTGGCAAGGTCTCCTGACTCACATCCATAATTTTTCGAAGATTCTCAGTGGAGTTTGCCAATTGGTGAATGAGCCTCTTTGAATCTTTTGTGACTAAAACATCCTTACGAATACTACGAAGATCAAAGGCCACTCTTTCGACAGCCTGCAAGCTTTTAAAAGCCTGCTGGAATAAAGAACTTAAATTGGCTCCACCCTCTTCTCCAGACCCCTCAACAATCAATTTGAGCTGTGCAAAGAGTGAACCCAAAGTGTCCAAATAAGGGCCCATACGCCCTCCACTCAAGATATCAGTAAGCTCTAAACTTTCTGCCCCTTGAATGATCTGATTGTCGGCAAGCGGCTCGGAATGTTCTGAATCTGGAACAATCATAATTTCTTTTTCACCAATGATAAATGGCCGAGCCATTCTGATCTGAGCCCCTTGAGTTAAATGCGCGGCATATTTTTTCTGAACTCGAATATCAACGTGAATTCTTTTATTCGGCGAAATCTCAACTTCATCTACTTGACCCACTTTTAACCCCATCAACGTGACCGCTGCGCCAGGATGCAAACCATCGGCCGACATAAACTCAATTGTGTATCTTTTATGAGGAGCAAACCAACCTTGCCGAACAGCGGCCATAACAACAAGAACGCTAAAGCAGGTGAATGCCACAGTGACAAATCCCCATACTCGTCGGCTAAAATTGATCAAGAATGCGCCTCCCCTAAAAGCTCTAAGTCTCTATCGTCAGCTATAGCCTCAGACTTGAACCTAGTTTGAAGTTATTTTATCAATATAAGCAACTAGTTGCGTGGCCCAGGAAGGCGAAGAGGCTGAATGGCAAGGCCTTCGAATTTTGACCAGGTTTTAGTGGCCATGGATTGAAGCTCTTCCAAGCTAGTTTGCCCACCCCAAATCAACCTTCTAAATCGTTCAAAATCATGAATTTCTGCACGCTGAACCTTAGAAACAAAACGGTCTCTCTCAACATCCGAAAACCACTTCCAGTTGCTGCCCATAAAGACAGTGTCCTTAGAATGATGACATTCTAAACAAATATCAGGATTCACCTCGGACAATTTAGGATCAGAGTCAGAGGCAAAGGAAATATCATAGTTCTCATAGGCCCCTGTTTTTCTATTCAATAAGGCAACTTCCACAGAAGTGTCTCCATGCTCCTCAACCCAATCACCGCCGCCAGTCCCACAATTAAAACTAAGAACAAGCGAAGTGTCAGAATTATACATCAACACTCTCGGACAATCTTCATTGGCCTTTTGGATTGAAAAGCTCTTCTTTAAAAGTAAAAATCGTTGCCTCACCGAGTCTGGAATCAGAGCCGACGAAAGAAACTCTGCTACATTCTTTGGCTTTTCTTGGCTAACAATCTTGCGCACGGTCGATAAATCAAAATCAACGACATCCAGCTCTCCCTCACACGCATTGGAGAAGAGCGCAAAAAAGAAAAGTCCCTTCAAAAGCCTCACTGAAAATTCTTCTATTCATTTTTTCGCATTTTATCTAGTAAAGATTGAATAGCTCCGTTAGGGAGAGCACATGGGATATTTCCTCATGATATTGGCTACCTTCATTTGGGGAGCGGGTTTTGTCGGCACTCGCTGGACCCTCGAAGAGTATACCCCCTACTGGTCCAATGGCCTTAGACTACTGTTTGCGGGAATCATCGCAACTCCATTCATTCTTTGGAAATTTAAACAAATGCCGTGGAAAATTGGCTTTGTCGCCAGCGCCCTACTCTACCTTGGTCTTCATTTTCAAACTCTGGGAATTTCTATTACATCTTTGGCAAAGAGCGGGTTTTTCACAGTCTTCTACGCAATCTTCACCCCACTCTTAGTCGCAATTTTCACAAAACAAAGCTTCCGAAAAAGCTATTGGCTTTTATTGCTGATTGCAATGATCGGTATAGCCCTGTTGTGCGATTTGGATTGGCAGAATTTCAACCGTGGTGACTTTTTTGTGATTGTAAGCGCACTTTTATTCTCGTTTCATATTTTATGGATTGACCGCCATGCAAACACACTCAAGGCACTCGACTTTAACTTACTTCAATGTTTTTTAATGGGAATCATAGGCGTTGTGTGCGGGACTTTACTCTATGGCTTTCCGAGCTTGGGGCCTTTGGCTTATGACATTGGCAGTCTTTCTCCCTCACCGCTCAATGGCTTCTTAATCCTCTCAATCTTTTCGAGTCTCTTGGCCTTTAGCATCCAAGTAAGCGCTCAAAAAATGCTCAAAGCACATATTGTTAGTCTTATATTTTTACTTGAGTCTGTTTTTGCTGCGGCCTTTGGATACATTGCCTTTGATGAGACCCTCAACACAAAAGGCATTCTTGGGTGTTTTCTTGTTTTGGTTTCGGTCGCACTTATTCCTTGGGCTACAAACCCGAGAAAAAGAAAAGTTAAAAGTTCTCTCTAAGATAATGGCTACCGAGGCTCTTTCTATTTTGCTTAGCTGCATACAAACACAAGGTTGCCACCAAAACCGCGTGCCTCAAGGCCACAAGATCATGAGCGAGTTGACCTGACTTATAGAAGCTCTCTACACCATTGCGCAAATCCACCAACAATCTCTCGGCACGCTGTATTCGTTTTTGAGAACGAACCAATCCTAGGTAGTTCCACATGGTCTTTTTAAGAACAGACCAATCTTGACGAATCAAAGTAGAATCTACGGCCTCTGCTCCCTCTATCCAAGCTTTCACCTTAAACTTTGGATGAGCCTGTCCATTTACAAACTCAGCAGCATGAGCCCCCGCGGTCTCGCCAAAAACAAGCGCCTCCAACAAGGAAGTCGAAGCCAAACGGTTAGCTCCATGAAGGCCACTGCAAGCAACTTCACCACAAGCCCAAAGCCCTTTTAAATTGGTAGCGGCATTGATATCGGTCCACACTCCACCAATGCTGTAGTGTGCAGCAGGCACAATCGGCAATAAGCCGTTGCTATAATCGATATTTTCGTTTTCTAATCGAGCGACTAAGCCAGGAAACTTTTCGTCGATTGATTTAACATTTCGAATATCTAAAAACAGATGAGGACTCTCCCCCTCCGACATTTCATCATGCATGGCTCGGGCCACAACATCACGCGGAGCTAAGCTTTCAGTAAACTTCTTGCCGCTAAGATTCAGAATCTGAGCCCCCTCTCCTCTGATCGCTTCTGTTATCAAAGCTTTTGGCTCCGAGTTCACCAACAAAACTGTTGGATGAAATTGGGTGTATTCCATGTGAAGAGTGCGCGCACCAGCTCGATGAGCCGCAGCGATTCCTGCACCAATCGAAGTTTTAGGGCCAGTCGAATACTGATACAAGGCAGAAAATCCCCCACTGGCTAGAATGGTCGCCTTGGAATTGATTGCAACCACTCTCATATCCGAGAGCAATACATAGGCACCGTTGACTTGCAAAGTTTCGTAAACCTTTTGGGGTTCTACGCTGTGTTTGTTGCTAACAATCAGATCAATCAAAGATCCTTCTAAAAGCTCAATCTTTGAATGAGCTTTTAATTCTCTCTCTTGGCGCTCAACGATGTTGCGCCCTGTATGATCTTTAACATGAATAATTCGTCGACTTTGATGGGCTCCTTCAAGCGCTAAATCTAGGTTTTGACCATCTTCCCCTTTGTTAAAAGGAACTTCAAAACGTTCTCGTAGCCACTTATCAACAAGGCCTGGCCCTCGTTCGAGTAGCTTTTCTACGGCGGGTTTATAATTGATGTAACAGCCGGCCTCGCAAATATCGTCCCGCAAGGCATCGGGGTCTCCCTTGCCACGATAGACAATTCCACCTTGGGCATAGCTGGTCGCACTTTCACCACGAGATAAAACGACCACTCTCAAACCATGATCAGCGGCAGTGAGAGCTGCAACAGTCCCTGCCAACCCTCGACCTATCACCAAAACATCCGCATCGATAATTTCAAAAGCCATACAAGACTCAACTCCCTACACCTGGATCTAGCATATATCTAAGGACAAATCTAAGGCACGCACACTGTGAGTTAAACAGCCAAGAGAAATTCGAGCTACACCTGGAATTACATATTGACCTATACTTTGGGCATTCACCCCACCAGAGACTTCAAGATTAACTCCCGGAAGCTTAGTCACAGCTTCTTGCACTTGCTCAGGACTAAAGTTATCCAAGAGAATATTTTTAACACCTAAGTCTTTTAAACTTAAAGCCTCGGCCAGGGAATCCACTTCAACCAAAGCTTCTTGCATTTCGGAGAAAGAGAGGTGCTCTCCTAAAAAATCTGCGTAAGATTGACCAGACTCTTCAATGAGTCGTTTGTGATTGTCTTTAAAAAGCATTCTCGAAGCAAGATCACGTCGGTGCAGGTTTGCACCACCAGCTAAAACAGCATCAATCTGCAAATCTCGCAGCAGAGGCAAGGTTTTTCGAGTATGAAAAATCTTAGGAATACTTTCGCTTGAAATACCCTTTTCTCTAGCTGCCTTTTGAACTTTTTCAACAATGCTTGCTGTAAAAGTCGCCACTCCACAGGTTTGTTGCAACACATTCAACAAAGATCGTTCAACAGCGAGCAATTCAGAAACATAGCCACTACCAAAAATTAAAATAGATCCCGAGTCAAAGTGCTCACCTTCAGTAGGCAAACTCGAAAACTGAATATCACTTTGTGTAGCAACAGCTTCAACCCAAGACAGCCCAGAAAACACCGCAGGCTCTCTGGTGACTATGTTGAACTCAGCTTTCTTTTGCGCTAGCGAAGCAAGTTTTGAAGTGGTGATATCATTTTTAACCTGATCCTCTTCCAAGATCTCTTTAGCTAAATCTGACAATTTCATATTCACGCCAAAGCCAGCATGCGCTCAAGTGCTTTGAGTGCGTCGCCCTTGATTTCATCAGGCATGGGAACCGCTTCTTCCGTCTTATCAATGATCTTTTCTAAACTTCGCTTCAACTTAAAAAGATCCACCATATACATCGTTGGACAGAGGGAGCGAGAAAGCATTTCTACCCTCAAATGCGGATTGTCCTGCTGCATACGACGAACTAGATTCACTTCGGTGGCTACAAACACTCGTGTTTTGTGAGGTAAATCTTTTATCCAATCAACCAAATGAGTCGTGCTACCAACCGCGTCGGCTAAATCGACCACTTCCTTTGGGCACTCTGGGTGAACAGCGACCAAACACCCTGGAAAGTTCTTTTTCACAAACTCTACATCCCGAACGGTGAATTTCATATGCACCGGACAATGCCCGTTCCATAAAAGAAGCTTCACCCCTTCTAGGGAGTCGATGCCACCATCAGGCTTAGAAGGATACCAAACACGCATTTCTTCTTCTTTAATCCCCATCAATTTTGCAGTGTTTCGACCCAAGTGTTGGTCGGGGAAAAAAAGAATCAAATCGCCCTGGGTAAAGGCCCAATCCATAACTTTTTTAGCATTGCTAGAAGTGCAAACAGCGCCACCATGCTTGCCAGTGAATCCCTTTAAAGGGGCATGCGAGTTCATGTAGGTAACAGGGATCATTTTGCGAGCCTTATAATCGGGGCGACTCGTTAGAATGCTCCAAGCCTCTTCAACAGCTTCCATCGGGGCCATATCGGCCATTGGGCAACCGGCCTCCGGTTCAGGATGATAGACTTTTTGGTCATCGCGACAGAGTATAGCCGCACTTTCTGCCATGAAGCGAACCCCACAAAAGACAATGCTTTTTACCCCGGTTGCTTCGGCGGCAGCCTTCGCCAAACCAAAAGAATCACCAATCTTGTCAGCAAGCTCCACGATGCCATGCCGTTGATAATGATGCCCAAGAATCAGCAACTCAGAACCCAGCTGTTTCTTTAGCTCTAAAATTTCTTCTTGAATCTTCTCCATCCCAGTCAAGATCTACTCCAAACTGGGTCCCCATACCACCCTGATTTTGCGACTCGGTGCACCCGGGCCAGATGTCACCAGACTTTTAAGCTTAAAGCGCGGAAAACCTAAGGAGATAAAGTCTACTCACAGTGAAAAGGTTGCGGGTATCTGTGAAAAGTAAACGGATACGTTTTCCAAAAAGTAAACGGATACGTTTTCACTCAACACACATCGGGAGATTGACTCCTTTGGTTTTGGAAAGAATTCGATTTTCATTCACAGCTAGCTGAAGAGCGAAATCCTTTCTAGCCACCAATCCGGGGCCAACGACATACTCTTGTTCAATATGAGACTGATTGCGGATCTTCTCAAATTTTTCTTTCCCGAGCTTTTGAGCTACCTCGTTATCAAAACACAGAGGCGAGGCAATCAGCTTAGAATACCCTTTATGGGGACCTTCTTGTAAGTCAACAATCTCAAGGTGATAGGACACAGAGGTTTCTGCGGTCTTTTTATCATAAATCCCATACATGATTTTAATAATTTTTTGCTTTAATTCTGCGACATAATTTAAAAAATAATTGTAACGATCCCGGCGCTGAATTGCCACATCGTTAGGACTTACTCCCTCTACGCAGCTACTTCTCCAAGCGGAAGTTACATTCGCTAGGTCTATGCAGTAAGCGTCGTTGGTGAAGGAAAATCCACCCTTGATCAAATCGTTATTAAAGGCCTCTACAATCGACAAAGTCGATCGATCTTGTTTTTCAAGCTTCTGAGTCCAAATTAAAAGTTCAGCGGGAGTCATTCCGGGCCCCATTCCAGCAGATATTGTTGAATAAACCCTTTGCCGGTCGTCAAAAATTGCGGCTCCCGAGGTTCCTTGCATGGACCTACAGCGAGAATAGCTAGCAAGTCCGCCACCAAAATGAGTCATTCCCCAGTTGCTTTTTACCTGTCGAACACAATCTGATCGCAAGAAATAATAGTGATAAGAATTCTTGACCTCCGCATCATTATACAAAGACCATAATTTATACGATTTTGATTGATAACTCTTATCTTGATTGAGCTGATAGTAGTCAGTGTCCTGATCCACACTAAAAAGCGCAATGTCCTCGCTAAATCCGCTCAGACCCTTTTTTAAACTTACATAATTTACATCTGTGCACTTAAAGGTTTTTCCATTGAGAAATTTAGCACCTACGTCTCGCTTACATCTTTCTGAAGTCATAGCCGCACCCTCGGCATCGCGAAGACAATGACCCGCGGTCAAAAGCAAGCGGCCACCTACGGCGGTGACTTGACAACTAAAACTAGAGTCTCCGTTAACAACTTTCAATAATCCCATATTACTAGGACAATAATCCTCCCGACATTCCAGAGTAGTATTGGCAAGGATCTTATCAACTAGACGCTGGCTACGACTAAAGTCACTCTTCAGGGTGATCATGGCATCGGGAAATTTTAAGGGTTGCGAAAAACCACTTCCTACGAACATAAAAAAAGACCCAACAACTATTTTCTTCAACATCAACAAGCTCCCTTACATACAACTTTGCCAACCCAAGCCAGAGCTAAGAGAAAGCATCGGCAAAATAGCCCTCTGAGCCCATAAGGTCAAAGCCCAAGTGCGCGCTGGGTGCATAGAAAATAGACACAAGTTTGGGTTTTCAAAGGGTAGATAGAGATTTTTAAAGATCTTTCTCTAAAAGGTATCCGTTTACTTTTCACACCAATCCGCGACTTTTTAGGAAAAAAAGGCGGATGGCCGTTGTGGCGACTTAGAAAACGCTAACGAATGACCTGACGGATCTTGTCCGACATTTCACTACGGGATTTCAAGAAGCGCAAAAGACGCTGAGGGCCCATAATCTTTTCTAGGGCCTCTATCTGATTCATGTCTACATCCACATCAGCCTTCATGGATTTTCTGTAGTCTGTAATTAACTGTTTGCTCTCAGAAGCACTGGTGCTTCCTTCTTCACAAGCAGCTTCAATGGCATCTAGAGCACCTCTTCTGTTGATTAAAGACTTTTCCTTGCGAACCTGAAAATCCTCGAGGACTTTAACCATTTGAGCCTCTTCTTGAGGGCTCAGCTTTAACTCATCGGCAATTTGCCAATAAAAAATTTTATTGAGTCGATTTCGAAGGCGCGCGGTTTCTTCCGGACTAGAGCCCGGTTTTGCCTCCTCCTTTTTGCTACAAGCAAAAAGCATTAAACAAACAAATCCAAGAAGTATTACACGCTGCCGAACCATCATCTATATTTATATGTTACTTACTGCCTTGTCCTGGCACAAGTCCTGACAAGTCTGTAAGTGCCTTTCTTAACTCTCCTGAGCCCATTTCCATCGCAAGCAAGATCGGATCATCCGTCTGCGCTCTCGCCACAATGTTGGGCTCCCCTACGGACGCCAACCATCTATGAGCGAAAAAGTCATCGGAAGCCTCTAACTGATCCATAAGAACAGAGCTCAAGCTTACTTCAACTGTGGGTTTCATCTGCACCACATAGTAAGAACTAACCGAAATGGCGAGGACGGCCGTTAGCCCCATCGACCAACGAGGAAGTGCAAAATTTGGATTCAATAAATTGTGCCAAAACCGTCTTAAAGACGATCGAGTCTCTACCTTCTTGCGGAGAGAACGAAGCAACTGATCTTCATAGCCAGTCGGAGGCATGACTCGACCAAAATCCTGAGAATGCTCACTCAAAGTTTTTAAAACACGAGTGCAGCCAGCTTTCTCCGCTTCAGTATCAAATTGAATCTCTTCAATCAGATCATCTACAAACAAAGGTTTTTTATCTCTCATCTCAATAATCCTCATTCCAAGCTTCATAGGCTTTTCGTATTTCTTCGATGTCGCGACCTG
>Ga0100403_1001573_pt1 | contig 20142 bp, 21 predicted proteins | sample CryGeymet201501t_FD_83663 | JGI IMG/M metagenome (GOLD analysis project Ga0100403, IMG submission 83663) | Groundwater microbial communities from Crystal Geyser aquifers in Utah, USA - Crystal Geyser metaG 2015-01t | ecosystem: Environmental > Aquatic > Deep subsurface > Groundwater | place...
AGCTCCCAGCAGATAGTACAGTATGTATTCAGTTGTCTGTTTTGATGCGGGTGTCGTGTTTATTGCAGGAGTGTCTTGGATCACGACTGCTGGTTCAAGTTTAATTACTTCTGCCATATTTTCTTCACTTTCTGGTTAGACTTGTGAGCCACACCTTTGGTTTCTTCGACTTTCGATTTTCCATTGCTAACTTGCTCCTCAGCTGTGCGCATGTAGCTAGAAGCCTTAGCCTTTACATCGTCGATGACCTGTTTGACTTTTTCTTGGTTTGTGCTGTTTTTCATTGCTACTACTCCAGCAGCGACAACTCCGGCACCAATAGCTGCTCCTGTGATGGTCGCGGCGACTGTGGGGTTGATACTATTTGATTGCGATGCAGTTTTTGATGTGCTGTTTAACATATCTTATTACTTTCTTTGGTACTACTAACTTATTGATAGCGTGTGTTGTGTTGAAAAGAAGTATATATGCCATGACAACCAAGTTCAGTAATGCAACAGCAAAAAAAGTTGTGAGAGAAATTACCAGTTAATTGTTAGCAGGGGCGGTTTTAGAGCTGCGTAGCTCTTGTTCTAGCCGTACAATGTCGCTAAAAATCATGGTATGGCCGACAAAAGTAATAAACTTTCGTTGCACTAACTTGCCCATCTCGATACTCACTGTTTCTCTGGCTACACCAACTAAGGTAGAGATATCTTGATGAGTAAAACGGTGATTCACAACAATGCCATCTTTATTTTTGGCACCAAAGTACTTAGCGACGTACAGTAACATTGAGATAACTCGTCGGTATGCATCGCTAAAAACCAGGTGCTCAATTCTCGCGAGCGACTCTTCATGTCGCCTCAATAACTCACTCATGAGTTCAAAAATTAAGTCTGGTTTATCCTTAATAAAATCTAGAACCTGATTTCTAGGTGCTCTGCCGATCTCAGCTGGAGTAAGTGTTTCGTAGTAGTAGACATTGGGAGTATTGTTGAAAGCCCAGACCATTGGAAAGTAGGAAATCGGTTGCAAAATATACAAGGTGAGTTCGCCACCGGCTCTAGAAATCACATACTGGCGAATATATCCTTTGGTGAGGCAAAAAATGCCCCGTGGGTCATCATCTGCCCGAATTATCATTTCTCCTTGTTTGTACGATCGCAACTGAAACTGAGCAAAAAAATCTTCAAACACCTTGGTTTTACTTTTCTTTGCCATGCTTAATTATATCCTACTAGGTAGTGGGATGCCCGATTCCCATTGTATGCTGCATATAAATGACGGGTATTCCGTATTTTAGACAAGTGTCTGAGATAATCGTGACACTTGAGAGACATTATTTTTAAACATAATTTTCCCAGAATTGTGATATTTTTTGATAGGTAGAGGCTGAGAATACTTGGGTCAAAGTAGTAGAATTGAGTTGGTAAGGTTTTTTGCAGGCCACTCGCATACAGTATGTTTCGCCATGCGCGGCTGGATCGAGCCACTCGCTAACATGACTTGTTCCGGCCATAATAACCTCGTCATTCATTACAATCACAACTCCGAGTGGAGTGCGACCAGCTTGCTCTGCTTTTTTAGCTTCGGCAATTGCAAGTTGCATGTATTGTTCGTGTTTCATAGTATGCTGAGTGTATAGTATTTATGGTTTAGTATGCAAAAGAAAACTATGTCTTTCGGCCAACAACGCGCCCAAGCGCTCGAATCTCGACTCAAGTCTGCTATTGCCAAACGACGCCAACTGGCTCGAGCACAGTTTGCAAGCAATGCGCCTTTGCGTGACAATTTCAAACAGGCAGGTGAGCGCATGTCTCGACAAATTGGTAGGCTGCAACAGGAAATAAAATCTGAATGACAAAAACTAATGATTACGAGCATGTGTTTGTTCACTTCAAAAAAGTAGACCCAATCATTTATGAGGTGTTGCTTAAAGTTGATCTAGGCAAATGGTTTGAGAGGGTCGAGAGTCGTACGACAGGAACAGATTACTTTGTCGCTCTTTGCAGAGCAATAGTGGGGCAGCAACTTTCTGGTAAAGCTGCATCAGCAATTTATAAAAAGTTCGAACAATTTTTTGGTGGTGAGTATACTCCAAAACAAATTTTGTTGGCTGCAGACCATTCAGTGCGGAATATTGGACTTTCTTGGGCAAAAGTGAAGTATGTCAAAGATCTAGCACAGAAATTTCAAGATAATGAAGTTGACTTTAATTCTCTTGATTCACTTTCAGAAGATGAAGTAATAGTTGAGCTGACCAAAGTTAAGGGTGTAGGTAGCTGGACTGCGGAGATGTTTTTGATGTTTACACTACTTCGTCAGGATATTTTTTCATTTGGAGATTTGGGTTTGCGCAAAGGTATTATTAAGTTATACAAAATAGAAAAACCAAGCAAAGAACAAATACAAAAAATTATTGCCCCCTGGTCACCGTACAAAACGTTTGGCTCGGTTGCGCTATGGCAATGCTTGGAGCAGTGATGCAAGAAAATATGAGGGGAAAGAAATCATTTCTTGAATTTTACAAACAACTCAATCCAGATCAAAAACTTGCAGTAGATACCATCGATGGCCCCGTGATGGTGTTGGCAGGCCCCGGTACGGGCAAGACACAAGTTTTATCTTTGCGTATTGCCCAGATTTTACAGCAGACTGACACACCTGCATCGAGCATCTTGGCGCTTACCTTTACTGATGCTGCAGCCAGTGAGATGCGATCTCGTCTTGTATCTTTGATCGGTTCGGTCGGGTATTCAGTGACAATTACGACTTTTCACGCTTTTTGTACTTCTCTGATTAAAGAGTATCCTGAGTATTTTCCAATTGCCCAAGAGAGTGAGCCGGTGACTGAACTAGAGAGATCAGAAATTTTGCATAGGCTGTTTGAAACTATGCCGCTTGATATTCTCAAGCCCCTCAACCAACCACTTCTCTATGTGTCAGCTGTTATGAGAGCGATTGGCGAGCTCAAGCGCGAAGGGGTTTCTCCAGCAGATTTTGCCACAATTGTTGAGACTGCTTTTGCTGAGGTGCAAACGCCGAGTACCAAAGCAGAGCAGATTAAATTTATTCGCAGTCGAGCAAAAAACCAGGAGTTGCTTGAATTATATGTGGCATATGAAAACGCTCTTAGAGAACAACAGCGTTACGATTATGAAGATATGATTCTTTTTGTCTTGAGATCATTTACAGATAATCCAGATTTTCTGAGTATCTGTCAGGAGCGATTTTTGTACGTGCTAGTTGATGAGTACCAAGACACAAACACTGCCCAGAATTCACTGGTAGAGTACCTTACCTCATTTTGGGGTGCTGATGCCAATGTATTTGTGGTTGGAGATCCACATCAGGCTATCTATCGATTTCAGGGAGCTTCTTTAGAGAATACCTACCGCTTTCTTGAATTGTATCCACAAGCCAGAGTAGTAACGCTCAAGATTGGATATCGTTGTCCACAGCCTATTTATGATGCTGCGTTTTCACTTACTTCCCACACTCGGTTACCCGATTCATTACCATCCCTCTTGCATGATGGATTAACCACCAAGCTTCTGGCAGAAACAAAACTCAAGACTGGTGCAAGTGTTGTTGTAGCAGAAACAAGTTGGATGGAGCACATGGCATTAGCTGGACGGGTACGCAGCCTACTCGCAAGCGGTATATCGTCTCAGGAAATCGTAGTTTTGTGCCGAACTAATAAAGAAGTGTTTGCTGTAGCGGAATCACTTTTGGCACAAGGAATTGCCTGCACTGTTTCGGGGGGCACAAGCGTATTGGACAAACCACATATTTTGGGATTGATAAAACTGTTGCAGACTATATTTGAGCTGCGAGGTGGCGAGGCAGGTTATGATTTATTTGCAGTGCTAGGAGCTGCTTGGCTCGGTATTTCTCGAGTGCATCTCTGGACGCTTGGTCGACAAGCGAGCAAACAAGGAGTTTCACTGTTTGAATTAATAGAAGAATCGACCGAGCTGTCGAGTGATGATCCAATTGTACGTTTTGTTGCCAAGCTGAAGCTTTGGGGGGTTACCGAACAACAAGAGCCATTTCCAGATTGGTTTACCAAGATATTACATGAGTCTGGATACCTAGTTTGGTTGCTAGAACAGCCAGAAAAATTTACCTTTCTTGCAGAAATTCAGGCACTAACCAACACTGTTAAACAGCTCAGCTACAACGACCACTCTTTTGGTTTAGAGGCGTTTTTGAGAGCTGTTGCAATCATGCAAGATCGTGGAATTCGTCTAGAAGCAGAGTATTTACAAACAAATACAGATGCGATTGATGTAACCACTGCACACAAAGCCAAGGGACGAGAATGGGAGTATGTGTTTCTTACAAATTGCATTGATGGAGTTTGGGGAAACGTGCGAAAACCAAGTTTATTGGTATTACCAGAGGCAGTTCTGCAATTTTCAGCCACAGACAAACACGAGCAGCTGGCAGAGGATCGCAGATTATTTTATGTTGCACTCACTCGAGCAAAAAAGGAGTTTGTAGCAAGCTATTCTCAAACAGCAATACAGTCAGGAAGGCAGAAATATTTACTGCCTTCGCAGTTTTTTAGTGAGATGATCTCACTTTCTGAAACAAAAGTAAGTCAGGAAATAGATACATTTGAACAACAACAGTTTTTGGAAACAAGTGTCATGTCGCAATTTACTGCCAAGTACTCTTCATCAGAGAGGGAGTACATCGCATGTTTACTTACTGATTTTCGGCTTTCAGTAACAGCACTCAACAAATACTTGCGAGATCCAAAAGAATTTCTCGAAGATGTGTTGCTTCGTTTGCCTCAGGCAAAACCCGCACCAATGGCGTTCGGCTCGGCAGTACACAAGGCGTTGGAATTTGTTTTTCGCAGTATCCTTGAGTCAGACAGTTTGCCAAGTTTGTCGAGCGCACAACAAGTTTTTACCAGAGCATTGGAGCGTGAGTTGTTGAGCAAAGATGAGTTAGAAACGAGAGCATTGTATGGCAAAAACTTACTCGAGGCATACTACCAAAATGCCGAACGATTCTCTGCGCAGCCTGTTTTTATTGAACGATTTTTTGGTTCTGGATTTTCGACTACGATGCTCGATGGCATTGCGTTAAGTGGTAGAGTTGATCGAGTTGATTGGGTGGATAAATCAAAAAATACTGTCCGGGTTATTGATTACAAAACAGGTAAGCAGCGTAGTCACAATGATATCGAAGGCAAGACACAAGCCGCAGAGCTGTCTGAGAGAGAACAATCACTATCGGAAAGTATTCGTGGACCATACAAGCGTCAGTTACTTTTTTATAAACTATTAGCCGATCTTGACCCGACCTTTCACCCAAAAGTTACCGAAGGTGTTTTTGAGTTTGTAGAGCCTCATAAAACCAGTGGTAAGATTGTTTCTCGCTCATTTGAGCTAACCGATGCCGCAGTTGCTGATCTATCAAACCTGATTAAAGAAGTAATGAGAGAAATTCGCGAACTTACTTTCTTGGAGTAGGATTATTTCCACGTTGTAAAATAAAAGTAAATATCATCAGCAAATTTGTTTGAAACAGGCAGTTGTGTCCAATGAGGAAACCAAACAATACTGGCAAGAATGATGCTGATGGAAATTGTTATCGTGAGAGATTTTTTGTTTATTTTCACCAGCCAGTAGGCGAGTAAGATGCAGAGTAAAGGGACGGCTGGTGTGTAGTGATAAAAGAACATAACGCGAGGAGAGAGAAACCAGGGGGTCCAGACTATAATATAAGCTAAGAATAAAAATATAAACGCTGGTGAGATTTTTTTTCGAAGCTGTACTACTGAAACAGCACTAAACAGTATGGCAAACATGCCCCAAAAAAATAATGCTGGATTACCAAAAGCATAAATGTCTGCCCTAGTTTCGCTGCCGTACTCAACAGAAACCCAAACAGGTCTGATATTCAAGAACCACTGGAGAGGAGTAGATTGGTATGGGTGAGTCGCAGTCAAAGTTGTTTGGTAGGCCCAAATTTGTTTGTGAAGTTGAATAAAGTGGGTAAGTGATTTTCCCTGTAGCCACATTTGCGAGTAGCTTGCCAGATATATTCCTAATGGAAGTAGTAGTAATAGAGAAATTTTTTGTAGCAGATGTATAGTTTGATCTTTCTGCCACTGAGCAAGTTCTACAATTGTGATCACTCCAAATACAAATAATCCCGACCACTTGCTTGCTACAGCACAACCAGCCATTACAATTGCGACTATAAAATACTTTACAACTTTTTTTTCTCGGTAGAGCCAATACCATAGCAGTGTTTGCAATATAAAAAACGTGACATGAATGTCGTTCATCGCGATACGAGATTGTACAAGTAGTAAACCGTCACAAACTGCAAAGAGTGTGGCGAACAGCGAGAGTGCTTTATTTGCGAACAAAGCTTGGGTTAACCAACCCACTGTAAGAACCACGAGCGTTCCAAATACAACAGAACTAATTCGCCAAGCGAAACTAGTTTCGCCAAATAACAACACGCTTCCAGCCTGAAATAATTTAGCGCCCGGTGGATGCAGCCAATCAATTGCAGTATTTGGTTGATCAGACTGGGCAGTCCATTCATAAGCTCTTGGATCATTTTTTGCAATGAGTTGAGCTGTCACAGCGTGATATACCTCATCAAACATATACCGCTCTGGAATGTGAATTCGATAGAGGCGAGAGAAAAATGCGATTGCTACGAGTACGAGCAACAAGGGATTGTAGTAGCGCTCTACAAATCGCTGCATAAATTATGCAAGTAAGTACAAGGCAAAAATAACGCTGAGGCCAAAAAGAAAAACGGTGATGAGTAGGGGCTTGTCATTAAAGAGCACTCGCTCTGGAGATTCTCCTTGGTTTTTTTCATACACAAGCTGCAAATACCTCATGACACCAAAGATGACAAAGGGTACAGAGATCATAAGCCATTTTTGGGTGTGAAGTGTTTTTGGTAACAGCCGAAAGATTGTTGCAAATTCAGATTGTGGAACAATGACTTCATTTTGAAAAGTAAAGATAGCGTATGTCAGCCAAGTTGCTGTGGCAAACATTGCAGTGTATTGATCCAGCAAGCGCTCGCTATATCGTTTGAGGATTTTTCTAGTATTTCCAATTGATTCAGAAGAATTTCCCATTAGTAGGGTTCTCTCACTTTGTCTTTTCCCTACCGCAAGAAAGAGTGAAGCAGAGATAACTGTGAGCAAAAACCAAACACTCATGTGTAGGTTGACCACGACAGAGCCCGCATAAATTCGAATTAGAAACCCAAGTGCAATTGAAGCAACATCAAGAATTGGAACATGTTTAAATATTTTTGAGTATCCAATTTGTAGCAGAATATACAGCAGTACCAGCAGTTTGAAAAAAAGTGAAAAATAAAGTGAAAAAAACCCCGCCAGAATAAGTAAAGAGAAGACAGCCAGTTTTGCCACTTCGGTTGAAAGCTCTCCCGACGCTATGGGTCGTTTTCGCTTAAATGGATGTTGGGCATCAGCTTTTTTGTCAACGAGGTCATTGGCTATGTAAATAGCAGAAGTAACCAACGTAAAAGTGAGTGTTGCCAGAGCTACAGTCCAAAAGTACGGCAAAGCATCTACAGGGTTATAAAACAAGAAACCAGAAAAGAGTAAAGCTGCGAATAACGAGAGATTTTTTACCCATTGTCGAGGACGGGCTGTTTTTAACAACAGAAAAAGAGTTTTGGGGAGCGACGCAGTCATATTTTTTTCTGAGTACTTTTTTTGATCTTTATCCAAGATAAGAGACCAAACACGAGGCTCATGGTAATTGCTATTGTAAGCAATTTTCCCACAGTATTCAAATACAGCGAGAGGAAGCCAAGCGCTACACTCGAGATGCCATAAAATATTGCTATTTTTTGTCTGCTCCAACCGAAGGTATCAAATAATTTATGATGTAGATGTCCTCTGTCGCCCCAGAATGGTGATTTTCCTGCATGTAGTCTGCGAACGATGGTAAACACAGCATCAGCTGTTGGAATAGCAAGTACCATAAGTGTCGTTGCTAATTTTGCTCCAGAGAGAATAGCCAGTACTCCTAAGAAAAATCCAGCTAGAGAGCCGGCACCGTACCCCGGCATAATTTTTTGGGGAAACCAATTCCACGGCAGTAGTCCTGCAAATGCTCCGGCAACAATGAAAGCAAGCTGGGCAGTGTTGAACGAAGTTGGATCATCAAAAAATCGAAGAGACAACAGACCAACAAACACGAGTGCTACCATTGAAAAAGCCGGCAATTGTCCATCGACACCTTTTGACCAATTAACGATATTGCTATTCCAAATGATAAAAAAAACAGCAAAGAGATCTGCCAAAACCCAAATACTTCTTGTTTCACCCAAGAATGAGAGCGTTAGTCTCGGTTGATCAAGCATGAGTACGCCAGAGCTAAAAGGATTGCTGATATAGGCTATACCAATACCAGAACCAACTACGATTAAGGCTGCGAGGCCGTTTATCGCTAAACGAGGAAAGGGATGAAGGTCGAGTATATCATCCAAGAAGCCGATTATAGTGAGCAGGAGAGCTCCAGTCAGGATAGCGAGTAAGTATTGATCAAACTGTAAGAAAAGTAGACTACAAGCTAGCACGGCAAAAAAAATAACCAAACCACCTCCGCGTGGCACTGCTGTTGTATGAGTTTTTTTCACATGGGTATTGTGCGCAGGATCATCGAGCCAACCTTGTCTTTTATAGAGCCGAATTACAACTGGTGCTAGAAGAAAAGCAAACAAAAAACTAAGAAAAAATGCGAGCATATGTATTACCTGACAAGCATAATGATGCGAGTGAGCGCGAGTAATAAAATGCCATTAAATGCTGTGCTGGTCCAAGCAAATAAATGTAAAACTGTTTTGTTCAAGCTGTGACAAAAAACCATGAGTGAAAGGCTACAGAGGCTAAAAAAGAGTGAGAGTGTAGGAATAACTGTCAGCCAAGCTTTTGGCAACAGCGTGTTGTTTGCCAGCTGCTGATTGTTTAGAAGTGGAACAACTGGCTGTATGGTTTTTAAGGCTACAACAGTCAGGCTGACTTGAATAAGAATGATGATAATATTACCGATTAGTGGTGTGCGAAATTGTTGCAAATATGCCATACCGCACTAGTATAGCAGGCTTGATGCGTTCGATAACCGTTTCCAAAGTGTAAAGTGTTGGTACTGTGCATTGAGTGTATACGCTTCGAAAAGCATTGCATTGAGGCCAGGTAGGTTTCTCGACTCGTTGTTCATTACGACAATGAATTCAGGCTGAGCGGAATAGACATCGGACATAGTTTCACTGTATACATCCAAATCAGCAACATGAAATGAAACTGTAAAGCGAGTAGGAGGCACGGCTTTGGTGAGCGCATATAGCATGGGATTAGTGCCCCAGATAAACAGACTTGGTTTGTCTTGTGTGGTGATAATAAGTTTTGCAGCCGCATAGTTGTCACTCATTAGCTTGTCAAATGATTGATAGTACTCTTGTCTGCTTGTTTGCTTGCTCATGTAACGGAGCCAATTTGTGTAGTAAGAGACAGTGCTATAAAGTCCAACATGCAGCAAAACAAGCACGGCAAGCAACGTACTCAGGCTTCCACCAAGCAAAGTAAGCTTGATAGCATTGGAGGCTGAAGAAATTTTTCTTGTTTGCATAATCAGTAGTACTACTAGAATTGCAGCGGGGGGAATTGCCTGCAAGAAATAATGCGGATATGGTCGATTAGAAAGAAGGCTAGCAAATAATGAGAGCCAAAACCAAGCGAGTGAAAACTGGCTGGCCGCTGAAAGTTTTTTATTCAGACCAAGTATGAGTAGTAGTATGCTGCCGAGAACAAGTGTTTTTCCTGGTAAACTAAAGAGAAAAAGCACAACAGGACTAGCAAATGCAAGTTGCCATGATCCTGCATACTTGAAGTTATAGAGCAAGCCAAAATCAAGATAGTCACTGCCTGAGCCTATTGCATAAAAATATACAATTGAGAGCACAAGCGGTATAAGGCAGCCTGCTACAAAGACAAAAGCTTCCTTTAGTCGAGTAGTGAGAAGTTGGAAATGCTCCCTCCAAATCAAGAAAACAAAAACTGCGCCAAAGGCGATGATATCAAATAAGGCAGGTACTTTTGTTAGCAGCGCAAGACCAAAGCTGACTCCAGCCGCAAACAGCAGAAAGTTTTTTTGTGTTTTGACAGTCTTTCGTAAAAAGAAGGCCTGTGCCACAGGTGTTTTGACAAAGAGCCAAGCTCCATACAGTACAAATGAAATGACAAATAGTTCTCCGTTGGGGATATGCCCTTCAAACCAGGGCAGAGAAGTAAAGACAACAAAGAGTAGGGTAGCAAATGCAGCAGGTTTGAGTCGAGAAAACAATGTTTGACAAAGCGAGAAGAAAGCAGCGGTTGAGAGCAGCATCATGCCATACAGCAGCACACGAAACTGTAGTTGGTTATCAACAATCATAGCGAGGTAGTAAATGAGTGGCGTTTTATGATCAACAATAGTGGTGTAGAGCGTACCACCTTCACGCAAGGCGTTGCCAATTGTAAGGTAGATTCCCTCATCACCATACCAGTACGGTTCTGAGAAATTAGGAACTCTTAGTAAGGTAAGAAGTAGGAGCAATAGAAACAAGATGCTTTTTGGCTCACGCAAGCGCTCGCGAATTTCTGAGAGTAATTTCATTTGTGCACTCAGTATAGTCATTTAAACTTTTTCTGTCACCTTATACTCTAAATATTTTCCAAGCATCAGTCTGGTGTGTGCATCAATGCCAGGCAGGGCAGAAAAGAAAAAACCAATGATGGGTAAGAGCAAAAACTCGAGTGGCTGAAAGATAATTGACAAAAATCTTCTCTTTTTGGGTCTTGGTGGGCGATTTATTGCGTCAATAATAAAGACTGCGAACATTGAGATGAGTGAGGCGGTCAGGAGGGCAGAGGTAACTTGTGGAAGTGTTTTACCAATTACGGTTCTATTAAACTCCTCATTAAGAAGTGGGGGAAAGAACGCGGATACTGTAATAGCAAACCAATTGACTGGCCAAAGAAAATGATCCTCTATTGTTTTAAGAACACGAATAGATTTATCCCAAAATGGAACGTTTGGAGTTGTGAGGTACTGCTTGATAATATAGGCGTCATCGCTGACACCCCAAGCCCAGCGTTTGAGTTGTTCGTACTGATTTTTGTACGTTTGCCAGCGTGTAGGTGATTCTGGTGCGTCAGAGTAGATTGGTAAAAAGATTGGGTGAACCTCAAACTTACCTTTCTTGGCAAAGTAGGATTTAAAGAAGAGACGATAGTCTTCGGGTATGACGTCGGTATCCCAAAAATCGATATCAACTATATGCCGAAAAGAAGTCGAGTAGGTAGAGAAATTAATCAATCGATCTGACCGCATCAGTAGATGCATTTGAATCACAGAAAAAAGTGAGGCGAGCACGCGGATTGGAGCGGGAACACTCCAAATATTGTTATAAAATACGATCGAACCTTGCCAGATACAGTTGTAGCGATCTTCTCGAGTCAAGAAGTCATGGGTAAGTGCGGTGAAGTATGATTGGTGAAATAAAGCATCTGCGTCCTCACTTGTGATTGTAGTATTGTTTAGTGAGATCTTTTTTTTATCGATGATCAATTTCTTTGCTTGCCTCGCCCCCCAAGCAGTATTGGAAGACTTGCCCTTTATTTCATCTGCAATGTCGGGGTGATATGTGGTGAGAAGTGAGCCAAATGTTTTGTGAAATCTTTGTGAAAGTTCCGCGGCTTTTTTTCTTGCAGCAGCACCTTCGCGCTCCTCAAAAGATAGAACAATATGTAGGTTTTCTTTTGGAAATGTTTGGGCTTGTAGCGCGGCCAAGGTACGCACCAGGGTTTCAAGCGGCTCCTTATAGGTGGGTATAATGATGCAGTGATGAATCGTGCTCCAGGTTTTTGGGTGTTGTTGCTTGAGATTGTCTAGCCAATCAAACTTACTAGCTGCTCGCACCTTTAGGTGTGCCAAAACTGAAAAAATTGCCATAGTAATTGAGCGATACAGCCAGTACACACTAAACGTGATAACGTAGTATGCAACTACCTCAGGTACGACAAATGACCCCCAGACTGGAAAGAGAATAAGTGACCACGAGACAAATCCTGGCAAAATTTCTAGTCCTCGCTGTGTTTTTACCGGGTGTCTAGTCACGTAGCGTGCTATTTTTTCTCCAATATTCATATGGTTATTTTATCTAAAAAAGCTGCCTTCGTGTTGTTTAGTATCTGGTTAGCAGAAATTTTTTTTTGAGAAAATAGTGCTTTGGCAGTTTCAGTAATCATCCATGGCTCGCAAACTTGACCGCGATATGGTTGTGGTGGCAAGTACGGCGCATCTGTTTCTAGTAAAATTCGGTTGTTTGGTGACTTTGCAAGACTGCTTCGAATTGCATGGTTATTTGGATAGGTGCTATTTGCCGCAACGCCTAGATACGCACCGAGCGTTAGAGCTTCTGCTATATATTCAGTTGGTCCAGAGATGCAGTGCAAAATAAATGGCAGCTGGTTTCGCTCGACAGATTTTATGATTTCTAAAACAGCAAAGTATGCTTCGGCTTGTTTATCACGTACGTGTAGGCAGACAGGAAGGTTATATCTTGCGGCAAGCTCGAGTTGTAGGCGGAAGCCTTGTTTTTGCAATTCTTTAATTTGTTGATCGCTAGGCGAGTCAGTGAGTCGAAAGAAGTCAAGACCAATTTCGCCGATTGCTACCACGCTAGTGTCTGCAATTAGCGGTTCTAGTTTGGCTATTTCTTCGAGCTGCTTCATGGTTTGAAAGTGATTTGGATGTAGGCCTATAGTTGCAAAAAAAGCTTTGTTATCTTTGGCAAGCTTGTAAGCTATGTTGCTAGATTCGAGATTTGTGCCAACAATTATGGTCGCCAATACACCCGCGGTTTGTGCCTTATTCCAGTGTGTTTGCCATGATGAAAAAAGCGGTTCAAGATTATAATGGCAGTGTGTGTCAATAATCATGCAAAATTACTTCCGAGGGAAAAGTGGTGAGATTGCTGCAATTTTTGGTTGGGTGAAATGATTGATAATTTTTTCGGCTGTTTTTGGTAAAAGTGGTTGAAGATGGTACCCAATGCTTAATAGACGTGCTACTGCCACAGTTAGGATTTCATGTCGTTCTGCAGTATCTTTTTTCCAAGGCTTTTGGTCACTGAGGAAGCCGTCTAGATTGCGAATTTGGTTTTGTATCCACTCTGAAGCGACTGAGATCTCGAAATTTGTAAAAGCAGAGACATATGTCGGATCAAACTCACTAGGAGTTTTTCCACCTGAAATTTCAGATTTTTCACTGAGCTTCGCAATTCGCGAGCAGAGATTGCCGATACCGTTGGCAAGGTCGGCCGTGTAGGTTTCGGCAAATTTTTCTCTAGAGAAATCACCATCAGCGTGCGTAGGAACATATCTCAGCAAGTAGTGTCGTATTGGTTCAAGACCAAATTCTTCTACTAATTTAAAAGGATCAAGTACATTGCCAAGTGATTTGCTCATTTTCTGACCACTTACTGTCAAATATCCATGAACAAATGTTACTTTTGGTAATGAAAGTTTGGCCGAGAGAAGCATGCCAATCCAGTAAATAGAGTGAAATCTGTTTATGCCTTTACCAATCACCTGCACTGCCGAGGGCCAGTATTTCTTGAAGTCACTTTCGTCGCTTCCCCAGCCAAGTGCTGTAATATAAATTGCAAGCGCATCAAACCAAACATACATGACTTGCGAGTTATCACCGGGCACAGGTACGCCAATGCCACGAGCTCGCGTGCTCGAGCGTGAGATGCTGAAATCTTCTAAGCCCCGTTCGATAAATCGCAACATTTCATTTTTGTATTGCTGTGAAACTATCTCGTGTTCTCCAGAATTGAAGAGTCTGAGGATTTTGTCTTGGTATTTTGTTAGACGAAAAAAGTAGTTTTTCTCGGTGATTTTTTCTGGTTTCGTGAGGTGTTCAGGACACTCTCCAGCTTCTGTCAAGTCTTCTTTGGTATAAAAACTTTCGCAACCTACGCAGTAGAGGCCCGTATAGGTTTTTTTATAAATATCGCCATTGTCCGCGCAGCGTTGCCAAAGCTTTTGTACGCCTGGCCAGTGTCGATTTTGATCACTGCCACGACGAAAGTGTGTAAGCTCTATGCCAAAATAAGCAAATGCATCTTGGAAAATTTTGGCGTATTCGTCAAGCCAATGCTGTACGTCCACCCCAGCTTTTTCTGCTGCTTGAACATTTTTGAGGCTATTTTCATCGGTTCCACTGGTGAAGGCAACGTCTTTGCCTAATAAGCGGTGATAGCGGGCTAGTGTATCTGCCTGGAACCACTCAAGAACATGACCAATATGTGGTTTGGCATTGATATAGGGGATAGCGGTCGTTACGTAGTACGTTTCGGACATAGTTTTTTTATTAGTATCCAGTATAAGTGAAAATTAGAGAAAAGGCAGGTAGCGGCGAATTTTTTCTGCTTTTTCTCGTGCCCAAGAGTCAAGCGCAAGTAGCTGCAGCGCCATTTTCATTGCGCTGTTTTTTTGTTGTTGCGAAGCGAGCGATATTGTTGCGCTTGAAACACCAAGTTTTTTTTGAATCTGTTCGTATGATTGCCCGGCTTCCAGCTCTGCGTGAATGGCGAGGCGCGTACCCAGCTGTGCCAATTCATTTTTGGATAAAAAGGCTCGCAGGAAAACAAGCATCTTTTCGGCGCCATGAATATCTGCTAGCGTGCCTGCAAGCTGTAGTTCGAAAAAATTTGGCTGTATTTGCTTTTTCTGCTTCATACCAGGCAGTAGTCTATCATATTATGTCACTTTTTGCTCCCGATGCGTACGTTTGGCTAAAACTTCAGTGATCAGAAATAAAATAGCGATTGCCCCAACCACGTATTTGTTGATTACAATATGTTGCAAATGTAAAAAAATAAGTAAAGAAATGCTACTCGCAGCAACAAAGCCTCTGCGAGTATTATTGAGCGCATATCCAAGTAGAAAAAAAATACTTAGAAAAATAAGTAGAAGAAATGGACCGTACATGTTTGGTAGTGGCACATGTGCAATTTGTTGGGGAGAAATGTTTGTGAGCAGGTAGTAAAGCCCTCCTAGACCTACAAGACTAAATAATCCAAAGGGAAGTGTTTTGAGGTAGGCAGATTTTTTAAATTGTTTTGGCTGTTGTAATCTTGAGGGAGCTTTTTGCACTGAGTTTAGTATACTAGCTTGCAGTTATGGATTTTGAAATTGTAATTTTACTTGTTATTGTAGCTGGTTTTGCATTCTTGTATTTCTTTTTGCGTCAGTTGTTGCCCAAGCAATCTGATAGTGACATGACCAAGCTAGTCGACGAAGTTTTTGGTCGTAGTGCCGAGAAAATAGCCGAGCAGAGCAAGCGATTGTTAGCTGGAGATCGTGACGCGATAAAAACTGATTTGGCCAATAAACAACAAATGCTTGAAGGGCTTGTTACTCGCCTACAGAAAGATTTGGCAGTACGCCAAGATGAGTTGCGAGGTCTTGAAAAGGATAGATCACACAAGTTTGCAGAATTAGTCACAAGCTTGAGCGAGAATCGCAAGCTTACGAGCGAGTTGGCGCAGTCTACTGAGCAGTTGGCAAAAGTGTTGTCAAATAACCAAGCTCGAGGAGAGTGGGGAGAGCGCATAATCGAGGATTTGCTACGAGTAAACGGGTTAATAGAAGGTGTACATTTTGCAAGACAAGCTAAGCAAGTGGGGGGCACTGCTCGTCCGGATATTACCCTGTTATTACCCAATGATCGGGTAGTGCCAGTTGATGTTAAGTTTCCCTATGCCGATATTCAGAAGCTAGCATCAAGCAAAAGTACGAGTGAAAAAACGGTTTTAATTAAACAACTGCGTACAAACATTAGGGCGAAGATCTCGAAAGTTGCCGAGTATATTCAACCAGATAGTAATACACTCGATTACGCTATCTTATTTGTGCCAAATGAGATGGTTTTTTCCTTTCTTAATCAAAAGTTTCCAGAGGTATTGGATGAAGCACTGCAGCAGCGCGTGATAGTTGTGTCTCCATTTTCATTTATTATTGTAGCTAGAACCGTGCGAGAGAGTTATCGTAACTTCATGATCGGTGGCAAGCTCAAAGAAGTGATAAAACACATCGACGGATTTGTCTCGGAGTGGGGGAAATTTAGCGAACAATTGGCAAAGTATGGCCGTTCAATTTCGACACTCCACAATGACTACGAAGCATTAATGGGTACAAGACACAGACAGTTGGAGCGCAAAATAGATACAGTCAGAACCGTCACTCAAGGTTCGCTTACAGAAGGAGATCAGAAGAAATTGTTGGATTAGTGAGTGTTTGAGCAAAGAAGGTTAGGTCTCTTTGTATGGCTAAATTCCAGTTTGGTCGTAGGTTGTGATCTGCCTGCGGGTATTGATGGTAGGTATATTTTATTTGATTTTTATCAAGCAAAGCGACAAACTCATCACTCCAAATTTTTGGTGCGGCTTCGTCCAGTTGTCCGTGATGAATCTGTAGTGGGCCCGTCAGTGCAGAAATGTATTGTCGCAGCGAGAATTGTCGCAAGTCATACTCAGATTCTAGTTGATTAATCCAGAGACGTACTGCACGACCTTCGTCTTCTTCTTCGTCGCTGTAGTATAGGACAGAGTATGGAAATGGAGCTGTTACTGGTGCCCAGAGCGTAGTGGGAATTGGTTGTTGTAGGATTTCGAGTGTTGTTACTGCAATTTGACCACCATTGCTGTGTGCCCAGATACCGACTGGTCGTTCTCCATCCTGAAATGTCGGCAAGCTTCGCAACAGCTGTGCCATAAGTAATGGCTTCTCAAATCGAGCTTCCCAAATGTCACTCAAATCTTCATCGCTACCTGCCACCCCAAAAAAATCTGGAGCAAGAGTGATATATCCGTTGGACGCAAACACCGCTGCAGCATTTTTGGTACCAACACCTGTTGAATATGCGGCTGGTGGGACGTAGCCGCGTATCATGAGAAGTATCGGAGTCTTTGTAGTCATTTTTTTAGGCACATTTAGTTGTCCAGTCATGTTTCGACTGCCAAATCGCAGTCGTACTAGATAGCTTACAAAAGCACTTTCTGTCGCAATTGGCTCTGTAATCTCAATTTGAGGTACTGGTTCAATAAACTTCGACTGTAGCGTTGGGATGCTGTAAGCCAGATATGGTTGCTCGATTGGCATCACTATTTCTGTCACCACAGGAGAGGAAAAGTTATCAAGTTGGATAGAAAGTTTTGGACCTAGCCAGACTCCGACAATAAAACTGGCGATGAGAAGCATGCCAATGATAAGTGCTTGCAGTATTTTCATTATGCTCCATCATACTACTATGCATCGTTGGTTGGCCGTTTTCTTTTTTGTTGCCTCACTGACTTATTTAGTAGGCGTGTGGCGTGTGGGGAGCACGGTTTGGGGAGACTCGATTTATTACTATGCGTACACTCGCTCACTTGTTATGGATTTTGATGTTGATTTTGCAAATGAAAGCATTGAGCCAAGTTTGTCATTCCCAAATCAACCAGTTTTGTATCCACAAACACAGCGCATAGTAAATACATTTTCTCCTGGCACAGGGTTACTCTGGATTCCAGCATTTATTTTGGGACAAATTGTTACACACGTCTTGTCAGGGATTGGCGCCTCAGTACTCACAAATGGTTACTCGCTTGTAACGCAAGTTATGGTTGGTCTAGGAGCAGTTGGGTTTGGGGTCCTTGGAGTTTATTTTTGTTTGCATGGACTGCGAAGTTTTTTTTCAGAAAAAATTGCTATAGTGACAATAATTTCTTTGTTGCTAACAACCCAATTGTTTTATTATATTTTGCTGGATCCACTTAACTCACACACAGCCTCTTTCTTGTTTGCTAGTTTATCATTTTTCCTTTGGGGAGAGATTTGGAATAATCGAATAATTACCTGGAAGCAGGCGTTTGGCCTTGGAGCAAGCCTTGGTATGTTAGGTCTTGTTCGCAATCAAGATGTGTTGACTGGTGTTATTTTATTGGGCAGTTTATTGTTTCGTATATCGTCAAAGCTATCGACGCTCAAAAAAATTTCTCTTGCAGTTGGAAGTGCTGTAGCTATTGGAAGTACACAGCTGATTACTAGCTGGATTTTATTTCAATCCTGGCAGAGCCCGTATATTCTTAGCGGACAAAGCTTGAGTTGGCTGGCTCCAGATTTTACTCGCGTTTTATTTTCTTCTGGCAACGGATTTTTTCGCTATGCACCAACAGCAGTTATTTGCCTCGCGGGTTTGTTTATATTGGCAAAAACTAAACGTTGGTTGGCCGTCATTTGTTTGCTCGTTTTTCTAGCTCAACTGTATGTAATTGCAAGCTGGGGTCCAGAAATTGTTGGTGGTCCATATGGATCGAGGATGTTTGTGGGGACGTTGCCATTTCTTAGTGTTGGATTAGCGCAGGTTTTGACCACAGTAAAAAATCGCTTGATAATTTTTATGACTGCAATCCTATTTGCTTGGAATCTGTATCAAATTGGAGTTATGTTGGTGCGGTGGTAGTTAGCTAACTGCTTGCTTGACAGATTATAGCGAGTGTTTTTTATGCTACAATTTGGCAATTAAAACAAACATCATATGCTTTCATTACTTAGTTCTGCTAGCAGAAAGAATGTCATGACTGTAGTCGTCAAAGTAGACGAGAAAAGAGAAATTAAGTAGGACGATGTGGTGCGAGTAATATTAAAAATCATTTTATTATTAATTGTCTTTAACCTTTTTGCGGTGGTCAGAATCCAGGCGATTGAATCAGCTTCGATGCCACAACCGCCAGAAACGAACAAAATTATCGTTATTCACGGCTTAACAGGTGATGCTGCAGGCTGGACAAGTCTCGAAAGATCTCTCACAGAAAAAGGCTACGAAGTAATTTTATTCAATCTGCCAGGTCATGGTGGTTCGCGAGAAGATTTACGTGGAGTTACCTGGCGGGATTGGGTCGATGCTGTTCAAGAAGTGATAGACAGAGAATCACAGGATGGCAAAGTCAGTATATTTGGACACTCGATGGGTGGCTTACTTGCAGTTTATGTTGGCAATCTTGAAGGCAATTCCGATAAGATCTCCAGCACTGTCACGTTTGGTGCAGCATTTCAAAACTTCACGTTAAAAGAGCGAGTAGGCATATATTTATCTCCAATCATTCAGATTTTTCGACCGTATTATCAGGTGTCTGGTGGTAGAGAGATGCCATTTAGTATGTTACGAGACTACTTGGCCTTGAACACCGCTGCAAAAAAATCTGCAGACAAAAATATAATTCGACAGCTTTCACTTCATGGCATACGTGATCAATCTATTCCAGTTGCCGAGGCGCAAGAAAACCTAATGGGAAAACCAAACATTCAGTTTGAAACTCTTGATCAGCCACACTATCCAGAAAGCAAAGAGGGGTTTGAAGAGATTGCCCTCAAAATTATGGATTTTTTAGAACCATAACAATTTTTCCATGTTCATTGGGATGAGATACTTGGACAAAGAGGGATTGATATGTTTTTATTGCAGCAATATTGTCATGTGAAGTTTCGAGCCAGAATCCACCATGCTTAGATTGATATTCTTTGGTTTGGATAAATTTTGAGAGCGCTAGTTTCGCCACCTTTTTTGCCAATCCTTTTCCACGAGCTTCTTTGTAGAGCCGTATGGCAAATGTAAATGGGTAGTTTTTTGCTTGGAAATTTTTGAATTCAGACAGAACCTCGCATTTGGGGAAAGCAAATTCTCCAAACCATACTATACCAACTAGATCATCACTTTTGTTTACCAAAGTGTAGACGATTCGACCTCTATTTTGCCAAGTAGTAAATGACACTCTGTCTTTAAACCGCACAGCATCTGAGGAGAACTTTCGTACTGCCGGATCGGTTGTGGAATACTCAATTAGTTGGGCTATTTGTCGATCAGTGATTCCCTCGACGAGTTGAAAAGAGCCAATTTGTGCCTGCTGCATATTGTGAGTATATATAGTGTACCCCAGAATTTGCTCAATGGTTTAAGATCCAAAATATATGCAAAATGGTCCACGCAAAGTGTTTCCACCAACACTCAAAGCGAAGGTAGCTTTTGAAGCACTTCGTGGTGAAAA
>Ga0100403_1001575_pt1 | contig 20133 bp, 18 predicted proteins | sample CryGeymet201501t_FD_83663 | JGI IMG/M metagenome (GOLD analysis project Ga0100403, IMG submission 83663) | Groundwater microbial communities from Crystal Geyser aquifers in Utah, USA - Crystal Geyser metaG 2015-01t | ecosystem: Environmental > Aquatic > Deep subsurface > Groundwater | place...
CCGATCTTTCCGAATATACCCATCGTTAGTTTCTTAGCCTGCCTATAATATAGCACGTACAAAAATTTGCTTAGAAAATTTGCAACGATGGGTGGTTTGTTTTCTGCTAGCTGTCTGCGAACAAGTCTAACTCTGACGACTGAATTACTCAAGCTGGCCAATGATCCAATCAGTACGCCTGAGAAAACATTGAGTTATCTGGCGGAGAATTACAGCCGTTTTAAGCCGAGTGATCGACAAATCATCAAACAACTCATGCGCGAACGGCTTATTCTACCTGGTGAGGCTGTGGTTCGAGTAGCTGCGCGGGCTGATCAAGTTTGAGCCGCGTGAGGCAGTAGAGCCGTACAATGAATTATTTTAATTATTTTCATGTTAAAAAAAAGTAATGTGTATTATATACGCACAATCATACGCACAATCATGCCACGTAGATCTAATACCGTTGTAAGCAAAGAACGATTACCGGACCAAATACACGACGGTGTCGTTTGGTATGTGTACCGTTTGGGTTACACATTCAATCACGATGAAGAGCAGACGGTTCACTACCGAACAATTCGTCGTCGATGTAATCGGATTAATCCAACCGTGATTTGCAAGCGTGGGCGTAAGCAGGTAGCAAAGAAGAAGAACGATTACCTCGAAGAGATGCGGGCACTGAACAAGGCAGATTTCGATAAGCTAGTAGCTCGTCTAATTGAAATACAACAAGAGTCAGCGGCCGACGAGGCTTCTGACGCGGCTTCTGAAGATGTGGATGACGTAGAATCGGACAACTAAACTAAATTATTTTTTTTGCGTTATTTTACAATTATTTTTTTAATTAATTATTTTCATGTTAAAAAAAGATGAATACTATAGTATATCACATTATCTTATGTGTCACTCTTATACCGCATGCCAACTATGTCGTCCGTCTACGAAGAGATCAAGCACTTAACCGAGCTGGGAATTATTTGCCATCCACTTAGACGCGGTGAGAAATACCCAAGCATTGAGAAATGGCAGGAACAAACGGCCACAAACATGAAGAACTTTACTAAACGCACTGACCGATACGGTATTCTTACCGGCGAGGTGACCGGCGTTACTGTCGTTGATGTGGATGATGTGGAGTTGTGGCCGAAGATTGTCGAGGCTTTGAGCAAGCTCGATCCGTCGTTACCAGAGGTTTTAGCCGAATGCCCATCAGTTTGCACAGGTTCGAAAGGCTTTCATTATTTCTTTGATTACACCGAAGGGCCTAATACGGCGGAGAATGTCGGCTTGATCGAATCGGGGACCACGCGTATTGATTCGGGTGTTGATGTTCGTAATAATGGTGGACAACTAGTCGGTCCTATGTCAGTGTATGCTAGTGGCATAAAGAAACCAGAGAAGGCAAAGTTCAATGGCAATATCTATGAGTGGATCAAACGTATTAACACACGTGAGGATCTGCCTAGTATGCCCGACGTGCTATGTGAGTTTCTCACGAAGCAGCTATCAATTCAAATCATCAATGATGAGTGGACAGTTGAATACAAGAATTTAACGCCGTTGATTGCGGAGCGTGAAGACAATCTGATGGATACGGGTGATGACGATGATGTGGTTGTGTTGGATGAGGAGGAGGATAAAATTGATCAGGCGAAACAAGTATACGTAAATGCAGCACCAATTGATGTGGATTTCGATCCGTATACAAACTCAGTAAGTGCAGGGAAGAAGCGAGAGATTACACTACCAATCATGCAACAGATCCTTGACGCGTTAGACAAACGGGTATTTAGAACACGTACACACTGGCGAAATCTGTGCTGGGCTATGAAGTATTACGCAGAGCAGCAGCCGCGGAGTGAGACGAAGATTCTCAAAATGCTTGATGTATTTTCTTCTTCTGATTGCGGAGATTACAAAGGCCTTGCCGATGTCAAGGCTATGTTTGAGCTGGGTGCTGGTAAACCTGGTAAGAAACGTATTACAACCGGCACCATTATGCACTATCTCAAGGAACAGAACCCAACGAAGTACGAAGGGATCGTCAAGCTGATCAGACCGCCGGTTTGCGTGCAACAAATTCCGAAGGGATCGGCGAAGGCTATCGACACGCTCGACACGACATACTATTGGGGTGATTTCTATCATGAGTTTAGTGATCGTCATTTCGATTCAAAGTCAGATATGTACGAAGCATTGTACGCGCAAGCCGGTCGTGTAATCAGCTACATTTACATGACACGCTTCTATGTTTGTAAGATTAACGATGCGAATCCGTACAAAATTTTAGACAACTTTACAACGAATTCAGACTTGGAGATGACCTATGTGGACCGCAAAACGGTGAAGACGGTGAAACTCTCCAAGGTCATCAACAACGTCATCATTTCATATGATGATGTGGATTTCGATCCATCTAACACGAAAACAAAAATTTTGAATCTTTGGCCTGGTTTCTCAACAAAGCCAGCCGCGCAGATCACCGCGCACGATGACATAGCGGTGTGGAATACGTTTATCCGGGAAGTTATCGCCGCTGGTGATGATGATAGTTACAAATACATCATCAACTGGCTACGATTCCTAGTCGGTACGCCTGGGACAGTACCAGAAGTTGGCATCTTCATCTACTCAAAAGAGCAGGGAACTGGAAAAAGCACATTCATGGACTTTCTAATGAAATGGCTTATCGGTAAAGAACTTTCATGTGCCTTTTCAACACTAGCAGATCTCTGCGAGCGTTTCAACGACTCGTTGGCTTGTAAACGTTTGGTTGTTCTGCATGATATGACCACTGAGTTGAATACGTTCCACCGTTCGAAGGACAAGTTAAAGTCTTATTTAACCGAAGAAGATATTTACATCGAGCCGAAGAATGAAAAGCGGTACCGTCAACACAACACACTAGCGTTCATAGCGTCAAGTAATCATGACGAAGCTTTACGTGTGGACAAAAACGACCGTAGATTTGCCTGTTTTCATGTTAGTAGCAAGTATCAGCAAAACAGCGAGTATTTTGGCACATTAAAACAACGATGCTTTAACGGTGAGTTTGCAGCGCAGTACATGGCATGGCTGTTATCCGAGCCTGGACACCATCATTTGATTCGGAAGATTCCAGAAACTGAGTTCATCACTGAGATGAAAGCGAATCATATCGACCCTGAAGAACTATTCTTACGCGAATTAAAAGAGCGTTACGACACTCAAGATGATGATGTGGATGTGGATGTGGATGATGTAGTATCGCAGGAATACTTAAGTAAAACACTGTTCAAAATGTATTGTGACTTTTGTGAAGAGCAACGCCTTCCCATCAAACTCAATGCGGTGAAGTTTGGCACCTATCTAACACACCACACAACAACAAAGCGTAAGACAAACAAGGGGATTGTGTATGATATTAGCACAATAACATTGAAGTAGTGGTTGTGTGCGGCCGTTAATTTTTTTGTTCTTCTATTTCGCTTACCGTCCCAGCCAACTCAAAAAAAAAGTACATTCACCTACATTCACCGGTTACTTCACTACCTTATTTCACCGTCTATTTGCTTTACTTCCCTAGCTATCTATCTACTATAATAATAATAGTAATAATAGTGAAGGTAGTGAAGGTAAGAAGTATGTTTTATATGGCAAAAATGAAAAACATTTTTTTGACAATCGATTTTATATGGTGAGTTTTCCAAGGTATACATCACATCACCCATGCACCTCTTCACGCACCTCTCAAAAAAGAAAGCGTGTAGCTCTGCCTACCTGCAATCTACCACGTGAGACACACATCAGGCACTTCGGCCGGTGCCTTGATGGACAAGTAATTTTCATCCGTTGTCTCATTCAACTCAATAAACAACATTGCTGTGTATTGCTCGCGTGTCTGTCGGAAAAACAAACGTTTGAAATCCTCGTACTTACCGGCAAGTTCACCGAAAGATTCGAACAAAGCTTTGATCGTCAATTCAGTCTTCGAATTGAACATGATGGCGTATGACACACACTCGCGTATCGTAGGTGAAATATTCTTCTTCAGATACTGAACGGACAACAACACATCGACATTGTACTTTCGATGACATGTGATGAAAGACGTGAATGCTGACGAATTTGAGTCAAGCAAGCCCACCAAGTCGTCAAACAACACGAAGCTTCGCGGCAAATCACCCAATTCATCATACCGTTTCTTTAGAAAACTAAGATACTGCACAAGTTTGTCTTCTTTATAACCTTCGATACAGTATTTCTTCGGTATCAAACCCGGTGTATCTCGCTTCCCACTGTACTCATGAATGCTTGCCTCGGAGCAAAATACCAAACCAAACGACAAGCGATGATCTGCTTTGATGTCTTCATTCAGTGTTTTGTCTAAGATTAATGACTTAATCATATGCGTTTTGCCCTTACGTGGTTTACCTGTAACAAGATAAACACTTGGATGCTGATACGCATCAAAGATAGATGCAAAGCTTTGATCGCCGTGTAACTCGGGTTCCCTCGAGTCATTGGCTAACTGAGTTATGTGCCCGCCATCTAGTGCGTCTTGTAGATCCTTGATCGTTCGATTCATTTCACGTACTGCTATAATAACGTAGTGAAAAATAGCTAAAAAAAATAAACGACAATTACTCCGGTCAATTACTTCTTCAAGCGTTTCGTTGTTTTCTGTCCACTCGCTTTAATCGCCTTTGATGCGCGTACCGCTCTAACTAAGGGGCTCGGCGCCGGTCTAGCTTGAACAACATTTTCAACCGGTGAAATAGCCGCTGGTTCAGCGGCAGCGGCTTGCGGTAGCTGTGCTACACCGGCTTTATGGTCGTCCAATGTCTCCTCTAAATAGCTATAATCATCCTCTTTTTCTAACTCAACCTCCTCATCCGCCGCCTCTACCGTATCATCGTCCGCCGTCTCTTCCGTATCTGAAGCCCGTCCCGCTCCTATCAACTCGGCAGCTTTTGAGTCGGTAGCGTTTTCTATCTTTTTGTTTATTACTGGTTGTTTAATTGGATGACCAATGATTGTTAGTTTTGCGTTATTAGGCAGAGCGATTATTTCGTGAACAGGAATTTCCACCTTACGGTTAGCATCCGCTAAATCTGCAATTCTCGCCGCGTTAGAAGCGCCAACACCATAGTCTTTTGTTAATCGAAGTATTAAATTCTTTTGATTGTCCTTTGACACATCACCATCGTCGATAACCGTAAATCTGTACTTTGCGTTAAATACAGGCGGCACTTCATCCAACGACCTTTTTGTGTACTTAAACGTATCTATAATCTTCTCTAACCGCTTTTCAAATATCTTACTTTTACTTTTACGACTTACCGGGGCATCCACACCTTCATTAGCTAACCGCGCTGCTTCAGCGTCTCGCGCTTGAGCCTGTGCCTGTGTCTCTGCTAATTTGTTTTCTGCTGTGATTCGTTTGGTATCAGCGTCGACTACCCGGCTTGCTAACTCCTCTCGCTCAGCGTGTACACCGTGCAGCTCATCCACTAGTTGAACAGCGTGTTGCGCTGCTATGCTCGGTGCCACCGACTCGCTAGGCAGTGATTCAAGACGCGCTGATAGAACTGCAGTTGGGTCGAGCTCAGTGGTTGGCACGGATTGCGCTCGCGCTAAAGAGCTAGTCACATGATCTTCCTCCAACTCATTGTGTTTTGTGTCGAGCTCATCCGGATACGCTGCCGAATCATCGACACGGCCCGTATCATCCTTTACTTCTTTTGACTTTCGTTCAAAAACAACGCCCCCCGTGCCGGCTTCATCCGCGTCCTCATCCCTCATCCGCGCTTCAATCTTCTTAGCGTGCCGAGAGCCATTAAGTTTAAACAGCGCGGGCTTATTTTGCGCGAAAAAATCCCGGTTAACCTTGCCGAATAAGTTACTTTCTTGTCGCTGAGGTAACCCAATGCGCGCTTCAGGTTTTGCACGCTGCGCAATGGGTTGACTATGACCGAGGATTTTAGCGAGATCTTGCACCGATGTAACACGAAACATCTACGTATATTAACGCGGAGATTAATCCGCGCGGTTAAATGTTCGCATTTTGATCAGGGGCTACCGATACGCTTGGCATAGCACTCGCTAAAGCAGCTCGTTCAGCATCTGCTTCGTTTTGCAACTCTAACGATCGCGCGTCATCTTCTTTTTGTATTGCCGTGTACTCCGCTATATCCTCTTGTATCTCCTCGCCAACAACTCTTAAAACCTGTTTTACCGTCTCATGATCAAGTTTATACCCAGCCGTCTCTAAATGTTCTAACGCGTGAGCAAGCGGCTCATTATTATTCGGCGATGACCACGGTGTAAATTGGTTCGTATGCGCGAGGTCACCAACTTCCCCCTTACCATCATCTTTCTGATCATTGATCATTCTTACACTAATTCCATTGGCATCAAGAACATCGCCTAATGCTTTCTCCAAAAAGGGAACCTCTATACCAACTGCCCACATAAGTAAACCATCGGATGTATAATAACGAACACGTGGAACCATTTGGCCGTTGATGTTTTTCACATTGTCAAATATTGCATCAACTTCTTTGTCTTTGTTTTCCGCGAGCACATCACTGGGAGCTTTAAAACCCTTTCTTTGCTTTTTGGCTTTCTTCGAGGCTTTCTTTCCGCTCTTATCGCTCGTCGTCTCACTCGCCGCATTATTGTATGTGCCGCGTGCATGATACGCGCCGTACCATCCACTTAGTAATTTAGATGGTTGGCCGCCGGTGAATAACGAACTGCCTGCCCTTGATGCAAAGCCTCCGGCTAGCTTCTTCTTCAACAGTAACACGCGCGAATGTTCATCGGAAAACAACGATCGCGAATCTTGCGTATTCATCGCGCTATATTACCACAAAGAAAAAACAAAACTGATTAAGTATTCAGTTGTTTAGGTATTCAGTTGTTTAATCCCCGCGCTGATCAGTAATAGCACGATTAGGGTCCTCCTCCTCCTCATCAAAGCCAGTTTCTAAAAGTTCTGGGTGTACCTTCGCTACCTGAGCTACATCCGCATCAAATTCACTAAACGCCTCTTGTAACGCCTGATCATTTATTTTGTAGCCGGCATCCTTTATCCGCTTCATATAATCACTAAAAGCTTTCTTGAACTGTGGAACTGTTTTATACTCGGACAACGGCTTATTGTTCTCATAATACTTATCATAACGCCACGTGCCTTCCTTGAGGTCTACTCCCGGTGTACTATAAAAGTTAAGTTTGCTTTCCTCTACAATCTTCTTCATGTACGTATCAAACATCTTGATGTTATCAACCCCCTCAATTACTAATCGAATTCCATTAAAATCCCAAATAGAAGCGTCCCGCGTTTTTCCACCCCGCGTCACTTTGCGAAGTGTATGCGACCCTGTCGTCGTCTTCCAATTATCTGGCGCGGTCCATTTTTCTGCTGGTTGCCTTGGCGCTGCTGCGATTGGCTTAACTCTACTCGCTGCGATTGGCTTACTCACCTGCTTAACATCTGGCTTAGGTGTAATGGGCTTTGGCACTGCAATTGGCTTACTCACTGGCTTACTCACTGGCTTACTTACCGGCTTAGGTGCGACCGGCTTAGGTGCAATGGGCTTTTGCGTGCCTACCGGTGTTATTCCTAGCTTAACGACTGGGTCACCTCCCTGCTTATTATCCGAGACTGTTATTCCCAGCTTAACGACTGGCTTACTCACCGGCTTACTCACTCGCTTAACTGCTACAGGGGCTGCCGGGGCTACCGGCGTTGACGACGAACTACTGTACGCGTAACTATTATACAAATCCTTCAGCGTGCGATTTGTCTGACCGTTGATACCGAACAATGATTTAGACGACGACATGTGTTTCGTGAGCCGCTTCTTCAATAGAGCAACGCGCTCTTCAGTTGTGCCGAACAACTCGCGTAGATCTGAATTATCCATTAATTATTTTTTCGTTGGCTATATATACCTCGAGACACATCATGGCCGATAATATCGAAGCAGGATTTGCGACCGGACGAGCACTACCAAGTGTAACTAGCGAGAATGCCCTTCTCCAACTCAAGTTATTCAAGGAGATGGAAGAAAAGGCTAACGGCGACGATCCAACCAGTAAGTTGATTGCAAATGAGCTTTCTTACATGAAAAGCGCAATATCTTTACTTAACAAAGACAAAGTTTTACAAGTTCAACTCGGGGGAAACACTTTTAGCCAAGCTATTCAGCTTTCTGAGCTGCTGAAACAACAGACACAGAAAGTCGAACTTGAAAATCGTTTGAAGAAAACAGTTGACAAGCTTCTTGCAAAGAACTCTGTCACCAAAGAAATTAATGACAAGTTTGCTATCGAAGAGCCGGAGGAATAAAAGTTTACCGCGATTAATATAGCGCAGAGATGTCGGAATACCTTGATTACATGTACATGAAGCGTGTGTTCAATGAGAAGAGGAAGCCAGTACCGCTAGACGGTAAACAAAACCCAGAAGCAGGCGCTCAGCCACAACCAATCAATGTAGCGCAACCAGACGGCAAAAAGAAGAAAGTCAAACTTGGTAAGCCAACAATAAAACGGTAAACACGTGAAAAGAAAGTTAATTTTTTTTCTCTCGCTAAATATACTACGGTGATGAACATCAATACATCAGGGTTTGATTTGACGGGTGTGTTTGACGCGCCAGATGCGGCAGAACCTCAAGCTAAGCCAAAATCACGCGCGAAGGCCAAAGCAACAGCTCAAGAAAAAGTAGACGATGCGTTAGATGCTATGTGTGAGATACCGAAGCAATCAAAGAAAGCAGCGGCGGCCGAAGCTAAGATCAAAAAAGCAGCTGATCAGCTTGAAGCAAAAAAATCGCGCGACACAGCTAGCCAAGAAGAACGCGAGCTACACTTTGAGAAGCTCAAGCTACTACAAAAGATAGCGCGATACACAAAATCAGAACGCTTCGCCTCGCATCTCAAAGAAAACGGGTTATCTCATACACCTGCCGCGTTACAAAAGAAGTCACTCGAAGACCTTGAGCGTATCATTCAAGAGATTGAAATATGTATATCGAATAAGAATGCGGGCAAGTTTTGGAAGGAGAACATTACGCACGGCATGCAATTCACCGAATCTACCGTTACTAACTTACTCGGCTTCAATGTCAATGGAACCACTCAGGCTTTGATGCAAGACGATGAATTTTGTGACGTGTTGGAAGAAATTCAACTTAAGAACTCTGATTACGTATACATTAATCCATACTTGCGCGCTAGCTACAAGGTCATCGGCACCGCTATGTATGTCAATGCGATGCATAAAGCCACCGAAATGATGGACACTGATCAGGTTGCACAGCTACATGAGAGGGCTCGCGAGGCTCTAGCTAGACGTATGGAATCCCAAGTAGGTGATGAAGCTGTCATGGATCCACCGCAGATTGAGGAGCGTGAAGACAACTTGGAGACGCGCGAGCCTGTACGCGAGCCTGTCAAACCGCCAGCCTCTGACGCGGACGACAGTGACGCGGACGACAGTGACGTAACAAACAAACCAAAGGCTATGCCAAAGAAAGCCGTAGCAAAAAAAGAGCCTGTCAAACGTACAGTAGTACGTGCGCGTACGACGATAATTAGCGCTGATAATAATCAGTACATGCAAACTATCGCAGCCAATCATAAAGTTCGTTAAGCAACGTATACAACCGTCACGGTACTTCTTTGTTTTTTGCGTGTAGAATCTTGCCAAATAGCCCGCAGATTTACGCGACGCTTATATAAGCGACCCTCAAGTCGATGGCCATAGGTACACCACCGGACCCTATTTTTGCATGTTCTGGAGAGGTGTTTTTTCTTGCTAAACGGCTTTGGCTCGGTACTTTTTCTTGTTGCGATGGGTGTTTAGCGGGTAATTTTCATGCGCGAAAAGTGCGTTTTCTTACCATTTTGGCCGCGTGAGGCAGCATTAATACGATGTTTTCTTAGTGGCTTTAATATACCTCGTGAAATGCCAGATATCGAAGCTACGATTTATGTAATTCGTAATACAAAAAATAAGAAAATTTACATTGGTAGTACAATACAAACCGTCAAAGAACGTATGCAAAACCACAAAGATGAAGCGACGGCTAACCGTAAGAACATGAAGTTAATCAAAGCGATGCGTAAGCTCGGCACTGAATGTTTTAGTATTGAAGTGTTAGAACATGGTGTGTTCGATGATATGGATCATTTGCATGCCCGTGAGGAACATCTAATACAAAAGCATAACTCAAGACGGATGGGTTACAATATGAGACATTCGAAGATTTAGTCGCGCGAATATTTAGTGAGATAAGTATAGCACCATGAATAATTGTAATATGCAACGCGCAAAACTACGCGCAAAAATCTACGTATGGCGGACAACTAGATACCTAGTCGGAATCATCGGCGCGTTTTGGCGCGCGTCTGGGGCGCCTATCCTGCTTAACACGTTGAGCTACTGAGCCGGCCGCGCGTGGCTCTACTGCCTCACGTGGCTCTACTGCCTCACGTGGCTCTACTGCCTCACGTGGCTTGCGAATTGCTGGTCTAGGGGGCTTAGCTGCCTCCACGTCAATGCTTGTGTCTGATGACTCTGAGTCTGATGCGGAACTTTCGTCTTCGGCCCGCGCGTCACGAATAATGTCGCGTATACTTGCTCGCTTGCCGCGCGCGGCTATAACACGGTCACCTTGTAATAGTAATTCATCGCGACGAAAGCGATTCTTAGGTATCAAACCATCAGGGTCATCTACTAAATAGGTTGGCTTTGAAAGTTGTGTAGCTCGCCAAATCTTTGACACGGTAAACAACTCACCGGTCCATTGTTGGAGGTATGCTTTGCGAAATTTATCCTTGCGAATCTCAGGAAAAACAGTAAGACTAACACGTACTTGGTCACCCAGTTTCAAAGCCGGTAATGTATCTTTTGTTTTTTCGATGCGCGACTTACCGACTTTGATGTTGGCGGTAGCTGCTGCTTGCTGATCATCGGTTAACTCGCGTGTAGCTGTAATCGTGTTCAGCGTGCTCGGCTTGCGTTGTGTCACCGAATGCCGTGTGTCATTGTAGTTCTTGATGATCGAGTGTAATACCGCGGTGTAATTCTGCGTCTCATGTGCTGAATAGTAACGTTGTAACATACGCTTTACCGTGTGATTGAACTTCTCAATGGCTCCCTGTGATTGCGGAGAGTGACTTAAGCTTTTTTGATGCTTGATTTTGTGAGCCGCGAGCCATGCGGCAAAGCCAGCATTAACAAATTCGCTACCATTATCGGTTTGAATCGTTGTGGGCATCTTAAGCCACGCGGTTGACATGCGTTGTATTCCGCTGAGTACACGCTTTTCGTCTTTGAGTGTAATGGGTACGGCCCATGCGTACCGCGTGAACATGTCGATCGCGGTGATGATGAATGTGTATTGTGAGTTGAAACCACGTATGCGATGCACATCGATCAAATCGATTTGTATTTTGTCGTAAGGCTGCAAAATGACTTGAGCGCGAACCATTGATTGCTTTTCACGTGGCTTATGAATCTGATGTGTTTCATGCGCGGCTAGGAACTTAGCTATGTCACGTCGCGAAACACCGTAACTAATTTCTTTGAGCTTGGCATACATGGCGTCGCGACCCCTAAAGCCGAAATGCGGGTCTTCATACAGTTCGGTTAGCACCGCATTGATGTATTCTACTGGTATGATTACACGGTTATCTTTGATTAGAATAGGCGCAGATGGATCTTTGTCTTCGATGTCCACGTCTTTGTACTTAGCACTACGATAGTACGGGTTACCTAGGAACAACTTGAGCTTAGGCAGCTTGTAGTGGTAGCTAAGATGGGCTTCAGCACTACGGTCGACGCCTGCCGCTGAGTTGCTTGCGGCTAGTTTGAGTAACGCTACGGTGTACTTTTTGACTAACCCGCACTTCACAAGATCGGGATCGTTATCGAATCTAGCGCTCATGTCTCGTATATCACTGCGTAGATCTTTTCTTTTTTACTGATCGATGAGCATGTAGGGGTAAATGTGTGAATGTAGGGGGCAACTTTGCCATAGCAATGATAGAGAGGTGGTAGTGATCGTAGTACCGCAGAGTTAGCTAGACAATGTAGGGTATGTATACCCTAGAAAAGTATGTTTTGAAAGAAGAGTATGATGATCAATAAAATTTTCTCTTACTGTCTTAGATACCCTACATACTCTACATACTACTAACTATTACTATCATATACATACTTAGATTCCCGGCTATCTCTCAAAAAAGGTCATGTAGGGGGGTCTACATTTTTTTGCTCTCGCCTACATGCACATCGCGTAGAATGAAGCTAGCCACTACTACCTAACAATCAATGTTATGTAGGGGGGTGTGTGTATGTGCTTGACAAAAAAAGAGAGCTGTGGAACTAGCGCTAATGTTGCATTGCCGCGAAGATCTCCCTGATGATATTGCATAGATTCAAGCGTTGTGTTTGTGTAAGTTCAGGTAATTCAGCATGCAAGCCGAATGATTCCAGGTACAAGGGTAACAATTCATACGCGTAATCTATTAACAAATCTTCATTGCGATAATACTCCTGCCATTGACTGACGTGCTGACGAACAGCCACTTCATCAAGTGCGTGCAATCGCTGTTGTACTACACTTCTCAATGGATGACCACCGAATTCTTGTAGCACAAATGAAACCAAACGGCTGACAGCCGTCGATAGCGGCGTACACTTCTGTTCCACACCACTCATAGTATATCATCATAGTGATTTTCTTTTTTGAAATAAATTAAAACTGCTTAACTCCCACGTACGTCACTCAAGTGCTGAAGAATGTTTCATACACGTAATGACCGGCAATTTCAGCGCCGGCGCCTAACATCGCGGTAGTTGGCAGACCGACTTGGCTTATCAGCGCGGGGTTAGCAACACCGCTAGCCAGAACAATAGCACCAGCTGCTGCTGCGGGACCTAGAACCATTGCTTCCATGTTCGCAAATTTGTTATTCGGTGAGATATGCGGGAGAATGTAACTATGAGCGATCTCAGCTACGTACGAACTAGCAGCACCAGCACCACCATAGAAAGCCCACACAGGTACTTTGGAATTAAGCATAGGTAGCACAACGTTACCCTTTCCAATGAAATAATAAGCGGCAGCGCTGCAAGCTGCTCCTACAAACAGAGGCTTCACAAAGGCGTTTGTAGCTCTTGCTTTTCTGCTTCCGTAAACACTTGACATTATGGACGAAGTATATCACGTAGGACAAAAAAAAATTAATCGTTAAATAACTTAGCCAACACGCTGGTATTGCTTCTTTACGTATTCCATGACGTTGCTAATGCCATCGCTAATGTAACGAACATTGATGTAAACGTTTTTGAACTCCGGCGCAAAGAACTGCTTAGCTAACTGTTGTAACTCGGTAGTACGAATGTGTGCTAACCCACAAAACTCAACGTACGAATGAGCATGGATAAAGCTCTTCTGCGTTCCTCGTTCAATGAAATATTGCATTTCGGTTAACTGCGGGGCTCGCCATTGACTTAGATCCACATCGCTGTACGCTGTTGTTTTGCCTGTAATCGGTTTGAGTAGTGTGCCGTTTGCTAACGCGGCGTGTAATACGGGCTTGAATTGAACAAGTTTCAACGCGGCGCGCTTAGCTTGTAACACGTTATCTACTGTCTTCAATGATGTATTAGTGTTAATAGTAAGTAAGTATCGCGACCGTTGTGCACGATCTGAAAAGGTCGATTTTAGTTCAGCTTCAGGGTCGAACAGATGTGAAAGGCCAGCTTCTTCAAGCGCCACGTCATACTTCTTGTTCTGTTCGACGTTATGAAGCTTTGATTGTTCACGGGCTTGCTCTAATAATCTGCCGGTGACAGCCGAGGCATTCACCACGCGTGTTCTCTTTCCGTTATGATACATGCGCGGTCTATATTCAGTGAGAGCAAAAAAAAATTTAGTTAGGCACGCGCAGCAATTATCGCACGGCTTGATACCTAGAAAAAAGAAAAGACTCCCCCGGCTTACGATGATAGTAATATATTCTGCTTCTTAGTCTTCATCAACGATGGCCACCGGTAGCCTCTCCCTTACATTCATTGTTTTAGCTTTAGATTGAATTCGTCCGTCTTGACCGAGGGTCTAGATGACAGCGGCAAGAATCTTACCCGAGTCGGACAGTAACACGGATTCCTTTGCGTGATACGCATACACGGAGCAGATCAACGAGCCGCTAGACACGAAGCCCGACTGGAAGTAAGTGGTCACCGATACGGCGCAAATTTCTCCGACTCCACCGCCTGCGAGCGAATCAGCCGCGAGACTTGGCAAGCCCCATTTATCAACGGCATCGAAGTCAACGCCCGAGATGGTCATAGTAAAATCAGTTGTTGCGGCGCCGCTAAACGTCACGGCCATATTGGGATACTCGCGGAACATGCTTAGTGTTTCAAAAGCTGCCTTCATAGCCGCAGCATCAGCGTTGAAAGCGAGTTGACCGGTAGATTCTCCAGCCCACTGAAGACGGTAAGCACCACCGTCATTAGCTGCGTTGGTGCAATTGAATGTAACAACGGCATTAGTGACAGCGGCGGCCGGTGTAATCTCCAAGCGCCACTTTGAATTCGGTTGGAACTCATGGTAGTTGTTAACCACGCCGTAAAGAGCTGCTTGAATGTTCTCACACAACGGCAGCACATACATCGATTGGCGATCAAACAATTCGCCCTCTGGCAGTAGCTCAGCAGCTAGCTGACGCAGATAACCAAGGCGCGGAGGCGATCCATTACCGAAATAACTGCGTCCGGTCTGATCAACGAGGTCAACAGTGGCGTTATCACCAAGCGAGACCCACTTTTTGTACGCGTTTGCAGTCGTCGCTTTCGAGGCACGCAAGCCAAACACAATGAATGAAACTTTGCCCTGCACATCATCCAAGTTAATGGTCTTCTTTGTCGATGCTGTCCATGAGCTTGTGTCTTCCACGCGAATGGCCTCGGAATACCGTTGATGAACATTGAATGTACTGTGGGCACGCTGGTATGTGTCACGATCAAGGCCATTGTGGTCCTCCTGCTCGCAAATCAAACGCACGTTGTCCAAGCGTAGTGTACCCGAGCCACTCACTAAATTAGTTGACTTGCAATAGATACGTAGCCAGATATCCGAGGCAATAGCCTGCATGTACGGTTGCACGGAATCGATCCAGCTGCCGACCAAAGGCAATTGGAACCTGCGTGTAGCACCTGCAGGGATAACCGAGTTGTTGCATGCGGCATATTTTTCATCTACACCGGTGTGCTTTGCGTACTTCTTGAATGCGTCGTAACGTTCTCCGATAGCTAAATTGATTAAAAAGTTATCGTCATAGATACGCTGGACTTCGACACCGGATCCGCTTTCAGAAACGATCTCAACACGTTCGAGCATTGAGCCAATGAATGGCACTGTGACCGAGTTAGACGAACCCGATTCGCTAAACTCGAATTCAAGTGTGGCTCTGACAAGCTTGTGGAGTGACTTTGCCGCAATCTTCATAATCATAGTACGACCCGAGCTAAACGCATCCGATGGAACTGTGTCCATATTCAGCGTAGTGATCATTCTACGGTTATGACTTGAATGCGCATGACGGTTAGCGATGAGAGACTTACCGTACGATGTGTCAAACAGTAAATTATTGTGCGAATCGAGCGGGCTAGAGTTAACGAAAGCAGTTTCAAACGACATTTTTCTTAATGACTGGCGTGGTATATACCCAGAGAGAGAAAAAAATTAATCCGTAATTAATCGCTCAGTCGTCCATCAGCTCATCGACACGAAACTTAGTACGTAGGAGTGTAACGGTTTCTTCTGGAAGATACGGCACCGACAGACAATCAATGAATTCCACTAGATCAATTTGATCAGGCGACTCGCCGTCGTTAGTGAGTTGTTGACGTAAAAGTCTAACGATTTCTACAATGCATCGTAGCGCGTCAATCTTACGGTTTTTGATTGAACGTTTGCGCACACGTTTCAAAGCCGCGGGTGCCTCTGAGTCACTTGCTTGCTCTTCAGCTTGCTCTTGCGCGGGCTCTTCAGCTGGCTGCGGTTCTGGCTCTTGCTCAACTTCCTGCTCAACTTCTGGCTCAACTTCTGGCTCAACTTCGAGCTGTTCAGCCTCACGCGGCACTACTTTCTTCTTCGGTGCGCGACGTTTCTTCTCAGGCACGGCCTCACGCGGCTCACTTGTCTTCCGTGGTCTTCCTCGTTTTGGTTTGGCTTCTTGCGGCTCGAGGGGCTCTTCAGCCTCACGCGGCTCTTCAGCCTCACGCGGCTCTTGTACGGCGTTCTTCTTAACACGTGGCATGGCTTAATTATGACTTGCACAACTATATTCATCTAACGAGAATAAAAGAAAATAAAATTAATTAATTGACTTTCTTAAGTAACATTTCCCAATTAGCACCGTTGAGGTCGACGATTTGATTATTGGTGTTCTTTAGCTGTATGGGAAAACTAGTTTGATTTCTAAACTCAATGTTCTGCGAGAACTTTGAATCACGCGAGTAGATCATCACGTCAGAGCTGTTAACATCAAAAGGTATGTAGAAAGAACCGCTGTCCTGCCCACTTGATTGAAACGATTCCTTCCTATCAATGTCAACTACTAAGCTGTGAGGTAATGCAAAATTCAAAACATAGTCACCCGTGTGGCTTGTTGCCGCTGCGGTATCCTCTCGAGCAAAGCCTAAACGCTCGCTCGCACCTTCACGGCTTGCAAACTCTAATATGAATAGATCAGCACCGGCGGAAATAGTCACGCGTTGAGTCACTGAATCAATGGTCACGGTATACGTGTACGAACCAACGTCTTCCATCGCGGTTTTGATTGCTGCGGCTATCGTGCTAGTAGAATAGAAGCCCGGTGTAATTGAAGCCGTAAATGGTGTTCCCGCTTCATTGAAATAGATCTTGTTCGAATCGTCACCCGCGGCAAACGTGTAAATTGTGTTGGGTACCGTTGCACTAACTAGTTCATACTTACCGTTGATTGGGTGTGGTAGCTGAATGGTGAAATCTGATGAAGATTTTGATTCAGTCGTACGATCGCGCGACTTAAGTAAGTAAAATTTATCATAAGCTGACATTATCACGGTTATACTATAGCGTAGAAATAAAATGGATCAACGTATTCGCGAGTTGATACCGAAGCAATGGCCCGCACATATACAGCTAAGTGCTTTGGAAAACTATTGTGCGTTGTGTGTCTCGAACCCAAGACGTGCGGGAATCTACTGTAAACGCTGTGCGCATGTCATCGAACAAGTTGTCAGCGACGACCTCGCGGCACGCAAGCAAGCCGCTGAAGACGCTGAATTAGAAGCGCTAGCGCTAGAAATGCCAGTATTAACGCGTCAGTCTGCCTATCGAGTTGATCGCGCTGACAATCTCGAGGAAGACAACCGGTTCGCTGACCTACGCGTCACACAGCTTGAGAAACAGCTAGCCGAGTCGCTCGAGCAGCATAAACGTGAGTTAGATGACCTGCAGGCATACTATGAATTGAAGATGGCAGACTTGGAAAATAAGATATCCACGGAGTATAACGAGATGAGACGATTCGCCGCTGAGCAACTCAATGCGTTAGCCGAGCTCAAAGAACGCACTGATACGCAGGATGAAACCAGTAAGAAGATACTACGCATCAAAGAACTTGAAGCGCAAATCAAAGCTAAAAAAAAAGAATCGATAGAATCATCGGCGCGGCAAAAAATCGAACGTCTGCATTCAGGAAAGCCGTGCGTAAAGCCCGTGCGTACCTCGCAACGCACTACAAAAGGCTAATTTGCACGGCTCTGAGCTGTGTGGTGAGTACCGGCGTTGCATTGATTTAATCCCGCGGTTTTCTTTTCACGCGCATTTTTCTTTCATACGTGTAATATACACGTGAATGTCAAGCACGGTAGCACTTGTTGGTCTTGCAGCAGTAGGCATTTATTTCTACGGCAAATCGCAGCCCGTTGCCCGCGACCCGCGAATGACGGCTTACTACAAATACAATGATTGGCGAAAGAAGCAACTGGCGGATGGAAAAAGCGGAATTATTACCGCCATGCCTATCCATCATGCTAATCAACCAGTGACAGCGCCGAAAGAACGGTTTGCAGCGCCAAAAAATCACCCGGGACGATCACCGGGTATTTGGACGCCGCCAGCTAAACAGCAACCCAGTCATAAATTAATGCCGGTATACACCGGTCATATGAGTCTTTTCGAACGCATCGGTCCTAAAATTGTGTACTAAACCTACGCGGTCAAAAAAGACCCCCTTTTTTTTCTTGTGCGCGGGGTGTTGCACGGGGTGTTTAGCGGGTAATTTTCCTGCGCCGAGGCTCTCCGACAAGAAAAAACACCTCTACAGAACATGCAAAAATAGGCTCCGGTGGTATACCTAAGGGGGCCCGCACAGACCATCAACTTACAAAGCGACAGACAACGTTATATTGTATCGAACCATGATATTTGTGCTAGCACCGTAATGGTTGGTGCCCGATGAAAAGCGAATGTAGCCAGGATTAGCAAAGGCGTAATCACGGTCGACGTGAAGTATCATGTTAGACAAAGTGTTAAAACTCGATTCATTGGTATACACGTATGAATGTACCATACCGTGTGCATCGCAAGTAGCGTTGACAATGTTATCAATACGTAGTATAATCGTAAAGGCCGTATCCGTAGTCGTTGTCACGGTCAAATTACCAGATAACTGGTAAACGTCGCCGGTACTATTCGATGTTCTTGTCCAATGTGTTTTTGCTGTGCCTGTTCCAGCGAGATTAGCACCAGTCACGTACGATGACAAAACTTCGTCGTAACCACACGAATTGTTAGCGGTGAGATTACCTGTGATAGCTACGTTGCCAGACGAATCGGCTAGAACAACATCCCGGTAATCAGAGTAATTTGATGTGCTACCAAAGTCACCTTGCCATAGGCGCATACCGAACGCTGATTTGCTGAACATCAATGCGTTTTGTTTACCTCCGGAACCATCACTCCATGTATTGAAATGGGCTACGTCTGCAAAAGGCGCCGCATTGTCGTTGTTGAACGAGCCGAATCCAAAGCTTGAAAGGGCTCCCGCTAGATCTGCAGGTCGCAACAAGCGGTCATCGAATTGTCTGAATTGACCAGCAAAAAGCGGCGTGCTATTGATTGTGACGTCTTGATTCACGAGCGAATTAAGCGTACCGACGTTGACGTTATTGATCAACGCGTTGCTGGTTGTCAGGTTACCATTCACAACGACACTACCATCTTGATGAAAACTTAATCGGTAGGCATTCACTGGATCTAGTTGGCTAATGTGAAATTTGTTATCATTGCCCTCTTCGTATGATAGCGACCATTTATTTTCACTCGCTGCGTTTCTAAAAAGTAAGCCACTGGGGTTAGCTGCACCTATTACTAAATTAGCGAATGTCGGTGTGCTTGTTGTATTCAAGGGCTGATTAACACGCGAATTAAGCGTATCAACCGACGTCTGCATTGTACCAACGTTGACGTTGTTGATCAACGCGTTACTGGTTGTAAGATTACCATTTACATAAACACCACCATCTTGGTAAAATGACATTCTATACGCTACAGTGCTTGGCCCTTGTTGAATAACGTGAAATTGATTGTCTGAATCATTGTGTGAAAGTAACCAGCGATTTGCACCGGCTGCGTTTTTGAAGTAGATTTCTGCTATGTTTGAATGAAGATTAATGTTGTTAAATATTGGCGATGCTGTGGTGCGTAAGTCCTGATTAAATGTATAACCGTTGATTGTACCGCTGGTCGTTAGACTTCCATTAATCGAAACACCCGTTCCAGGAATCAAAGCCATACGCCAGTCAACACCGTTTTCTACGAACGATACGATATTGTTCGAATGATTGAGATCGACAAACCATTTCGTTTCTTCCGCTGCGTTTTGTAAACTAAGTACACTGTAACCACCCGTTCCGCGTAAATTTAAATGTGTGGCTTTTAGCTCGTTGGAGGTTAAAGCACCAAATGTAACTGCGTCCGTTGTCCTGAGGTTCTGATTGAAAAGGTAGCTCATGGCCGTCTTACCCTCAACCGTGTCTAAACGACCGTCTAGATCTGTGATTGTGAAGCCGTTGACGCTTGTGAATGTA
>Ga0100403_1001576_pt1 | contig 20132 bp, 28 predicted proteins | sample CryGeymet201501t_FD_83663 | JGI IMG/M metagenome (GOLD analysis project Ga0100403, IMG submission 83663) | Groundwater microbial communities from Crystal Geyser aquifers in Utah, USA - Crystal Geyser metaG 2015-01t | ecosystem: Environmental > Aquatic > Deep subsurface > Groundwater | place...
ACGCCCGCGGCTACGACGCAGTCAAGCCCGAGGGCTGGCGGCCGCCGGACCTGACGCCCTACCTGACCATCCGCAAGAGCGACCTGGAGGCCCTCCGCTTCCTCGACACCATGGCAGGCAAGAACCCTACCGCGCGCCTCCGGGCGGCCCAGGCGGCGATGCAGGAGGAGCCCGTGTTCCACGACCACGACCCGGTCGAGATCGACCTGTCGGCCCTCGAGCGCCGCGTCATGGCGCACCTCGTCCACGTGCCCGAGACCAACGGCTCTCCCTACCCGTTCGACCTGCACCTCGACGACTTCGACGACGGCGGCGTCAACCCGAAGGTCCTGGTCATCGGGCACGCCCGGCACGGCAAGGACACGGTGGCCGAGATGCTCGAGGGGCGGTACGGGCTGACCTTCACCAGCAGCAGCGAGTTCTGCGCCGGTTGGGTGGTCATGCCCGCGATCGAGGAGGCCTGGCGCCGGTTCCGGGGTGCCAGCCCCACCAAGCAGCAGGAGCCGACCATACCGCGGTACGACAACAGCAAGGACTGCTTCGAGGACCGCGGCAACCACCGGGCCTTCTGGTACGACGCCATCACGGCCTTCAACACCCCCGACAAGACCCGGCTCGGGCGCGCGATCTTCGCGGAGAACGACGTCTACTGCGGCGTTCGCAACCACGCCGAGTTCCACGCCCTGGTAAACGCGGGCATCCCCGACCTCGTAGTCTGGGTAGACAGGAGCGAGCACCTGCCGCCCGAGGACAGGAGCTCCATGGGGCTCGAGCCCTGGATGGCGGACTTCGTCATCGACAACAACGGGTCGCTCGTCGACCTGGAGCGCAACGTGCGGACCCTGTTCGACCGCCTTCTGGAGGAGCAAGACTGATGCAGACGAGGAGCATGCACGAGGCCTACCGAGGCCTCCTCTGCGACCTGATGAACCGCGGGGTGACGGAGACGAACGCCCGCACAAAGACCGACATCAAGATGCTGCAGGGCGCCACGTCCTTCAAGCTCGACCTGACCAGTGGCCGCCTGCCCGTCGCTGGCAACCGGCGCTACTACCCGCACGTCGCGGCGGCCGAAGCGGCGTGGCAGTTTATGGGCACCAAGGACCCGGCCTTCATCCTGGGCAAGGCTCCAAAGCTCTGGTCCAAGTTCGTCGAGGACGGCGAGCTCAAGACCGCCTACGGCTACCGGTGGCGCGAGCACTTTGGCCGTGACCAGCTGGACCTCACCATCGACGAGCTGATGAGCAACCCGACGAACCGCCAGCTGTTCATCTCGGCGTGGGACCCGGCCAACGACGGCCTCGGTGGCCCGCAGCCCAAGAACATCCCCTGCCCGGTCGGCTTCACCGTCTCGCGGTTTGGCGACGACCTGCACATGAGCGTCTTCGTCCGGTCTAGCGACGTCTTCGTCGGTCTGCCCTACGACGTGATGGTCTACGCCCTGACGCTCGACGCCATCGCCGCGACCGTCGGCTGCCGGCCCGCGACACTGCACTTCACCCTGGCGCACCCGCACCTGTACGAGCCCCACTGGAAGGCCGTCGCTGCATGCACGGTCGACGGCAGCGTGACTGGGCGGGACGAGTACCACGACCCCCGGCTCAAGGGGGCGAGCACGTCCTGGTGCGACCACTGCGAGCCGAACCTGCCCGGCTGGTCCATCGACAAGATCGTGACGGCGCCGGACGACTACGTGGACACGGTGAAGCTGCTGGCCAAGCGCGTCCAGAACAACAGCTGGGACCCCATGCCGGAGGTGATAGAATGAGGCTCTACTACGCGCACCCCATGTCATGGTACGACACCTTCGCCGAGACTGAGGACGTTCTGATAATCGAGGAGACCAGGGCTCGGGTCAAGGAGGGCATTCTGTGACATACAAGTCCGCCGAGGATCGCAGGGAAGCCTGTCGTCGTTGGAGGGCTTCTAACCCCGTCGCCAGCTTACTCAAGAACGCAAGAGACCGGGCTCGCATTCACGGCGTGGAGTTCAGTCTCACAGCCAAAGACGTGGAGCTTGTACCGACGCACTGCCCAGTGCTTGGCCTCGAGCTGGTATATCCCGGCCATGGCAAGGGTCGTGCGCCCCAATCAGCGTCTCTTGATCGTCTTGACAACACGAAGGGCTACGTGCCCGGAAATGTTGCAATAATTAGCTGGAGGGCAAACAAGCTAAAGGGAGACGCGACGCTTGCCGAGCTGCAGGCTATTGTGCGCTTCCTGGAGGAAAGCAATGCTTGACAAATGGGATGAAAGGTTCATGCGCCTGGCCCTGGAGGCTCGGACCTGGGTCAAGGGCCCTGACGTCGGCGTCGGCGCGTGCGTCGTGAGCCCCGACAAGCGCGGCCTCTCGCTCGGCTTCTCGGGTCTGCCGAGAGGCCTGGCGGACGACGAGACCAGGATCACGCTGCCGGAGTACAAGGACTACCACATGGTCCACGCCGAGCTGAACGCGATCCTCAACGCCAGCAGGTCGCTCGTCGGCTGGACGATCTACTCGACCACCTGCCCCTGCGCGCACTGCTCCGCGGCCATCATCCAGGCCGGCATCGTCCGGGTCGTCTCGCCCGGTCCGCTGCGAGGCAACAGGTGGCACCGGCATCACCTGGAGGGCCGCGAGGCGCTCCGCGAGGCGGGACTGACCGTCACAACGATCGACATGGAGGACCTGGCATGAAGCTGGTCATGGCAGTGAGCAAGGACGGCTACCTGGCGCGAGAGAAAAACGACCGGATGGACTGGCTCGGCTCGACGGACAAGGCGGTCTTCCGCATCCTGACTGGCGTCGGGGGCAAATGCGCCGTCGGGTCCGGGACCGCGGACTGCATGCCCAAGACCCTCCCGGGTCGCGAGCTGACCGTCCTGTCCCGTCACGGCGTCTCGCTCGTCGAGTTCGCCAACGCCAACCCGGACGGCTGGCTCCTTGGCGGTCCGACCCTGGCGATGATGGCCTTGGAGAACGACCTCCTGTCCGAGGTGCACATCTGCCGCTCCGACCGCAAGGCCTTCCCGGACTGCATGGTTGCGGGTGCGATAGGCGACTGCGTGACCCGCTTCCTCCAGGCCAACCAGCGGTTTCCAGGGACGACCACCTGGTGGCATCTTGGTCTTGAGACGCCGATCGGCGACCTCAAGGTCGAACGCTGGAAAAGGTGGAAGTCGTATGAGCTCAAAGGTTCGCGAGAGTAAGCTCTGGTCATGGCTCAAGCTCGGAGGCAAGACCTTCAAGGACCGGCTCCACATGAGCAGGGTCGAGAACGCGGTCGGCTCCGGCATGGCCGACGTGGAGGGCTGCCTCAAGGACGCTGAGACCAGGGTCGGCATCCAGTTCTGGATTGAGCTCAAGTGCGAGAGCCGACCGTCCGACCCGACCACGAAGATCAAGCCGCGCTTCCAGCCGTCTCAGGGACCGTGGCATCGCCGCCGACGCCGCTCGGGCGGTCGAACGTTCGTGCTGCTTCAGGTCGGCGCCGGAAGCTCGGCGAGGCGATACATGCTCCCCGGCGAGCTGATCCCGAGCATGCAAAAGGGAATGACGGAGAAGCGCCTAGAGGAGCTCTCCGTCATTCCGCCTGTTGCTCTCCACCAGGAGATTATCGAGGCCGCAGCGTACTACGACCTCATCCCTTAGTCGTCCATCTGCTGCATCAGCGTCAGGGCGAAGCCGATGGGGCACTCGTGACCACCCCAGTCAAGCTGGTAGAGCTCGTTGCGGCGGGCGTCGAGGGCGTCTAGCTCCGGCCCGGTCGGTGCGTTGCCTGCGGACCACAGGACGTCGTGGACGTCGTCTTCGAAGTGGAACATGAGACCCTCAGCGAGGAGCAGAGCAATGAAGCTCTCGCCCTCTTGGCGGTCGGTGATCAGCTTGTGGATAAATGCGCGGCTCATTCTGCACACTCCCCTTCGTTGAATGCGACGTCAGTGATGCGGGTCAGCAGCTCGTCCATGCGGGCGAGGTCGCCGACGTGGCCCCAATGTATCTCGTCGGGGTGCACCTCGAAGTGCTCGTCGCTCAACGCCTGCAGACGCTTCAGGGCCTCGTCAATGGAGGCCTTGTGCTGCAGGAAGGTGTCGATTGCGGTCATCTTGTTCTTGATGGTCTTGGCCATGGTCAGTCTCCGTCTCGCTGGTGTTCATCTTATACACCCTTTATGCCATAAACAAGGGGGCCCGTGAGCCCCCTAATTGCAGTTTTCCCGCTTTTTTCTCAGAGCGGCAGCTCGGGCTCCGGGTTGTGGAAGTACTCCTCGACGCTGTCTCCCTCACCGAACCACTCGTCTATGAAGCGTTGCATGGTGGCACGCTCCGTTTTGACGACGACCTGGTAGTAGCTGACTGCGTGGGAGAGGTTGCCGCTGTCAAACTCGAGGTGGGTCACGCTGACAACCTCGGGGGTTTCGCCGGTGATATGGGCAAACTCGTCGAGGGCTTGCTCCTGGGCCTTCTCTACGCCGAACTCGCCAGCAGCCAGCTCAAAGGCCGCGGCCTTGTCGTCGCTGTAGTCGCCGTTGTCCACGTAGAAGCTCTCGACGCAGATGCTGGTCTCGAACTAGAAGGTCTCGGTGGTCATGTCGCTGGTCTCCTTGTCGCTGGTTGATGCTCCTTTATACCATGCGCGCTGGTGGCTGCGAGCCCCCTCATTGCATAAAATAGCGGGTTTTTTCTCGGCGCAGGGGCAAGTTTCCTGTTTACAAGGGCCCACTGGTCGGCGTATAAGGGTGGTAGCAGCGACGAAAGGAGACAACCATGAACACCCACGCTGAACTGAGCAACATGACCAACAAAGAGCTGGTCGCAGTCCACAATGACCTCGCCACACAGTGCGGCGCCAACGACCTGAAAGCCTGGAAGAAGTCCAAGGACCTGCTGATCGAAAAGATCGAGCAGCTCCGCGAGCAGGTTGAAGCCGAGCCGCTCGACACCGACGAGAGCATCGACACCATCGCCGAGGCGACCGACGACGAGTTCGAGCGTGCCATGGCAGGCGAGCCGGTCGCCGTCCCCGAGGAGGCCCAGGCCGCACTCGACACGCTGACCAACGACGAGGCCGAGACGCTCGAGGCCGACGACAAGCCCAAGCGCACAATCAAGGCGGCGTCCGTCGAGCTCCTGTGCGCCGTGTCCCACTACGAGGACCGCGACGCCAAGCCCGGCACGACCACGGTCGAGGCGACCGATCCCAAGGCCCACAGCGTCGGCTTCGGGTACGACGAGATCATCGACCGCCTGATGGAGGAGTTCCCCGACGCGAGCACCTCCGTGGCGTGCCTCCGCTGGTACGCCGTCAAGATCAGGGTCGGCGAGCACGGCTACGAGGACCTGCGCCTGCCGCAGCGTCGTCCCCGCGCCAAGCCCAAGACCGCGAAGTGAGGAGAACCATGGAGACGATCGAAGACATGGAGCGGCGTCTGGCCGCTCAGGAGGCTTGGGGGAAGTGGAACACCGCTCCCCTCGCCAACCGGATCGCTGAGGCCAAGCGGGCGCGGATGACGCCGCTCCGCCGTCTCGTCGACGACATGCTCGGGGGTGCGTTCGACGCTCTCATGCTCACACTCGGCTGGGCCATGTGGCTCGTGCCGCTGGCATCGTGGCTCTGGTCATGAGCTGGCTCGACTGGATCATCCCGTACCTGATCGTCGGCATCGGCCTCGCCGAGGGTGCAAACTGGGCCCGCCGCCGTGCCCGTCAGTCCTTCAGGGGAGGCGCCTACCTCGTCGTCGTGCTACTCTGGCCTCTGATGATCCTGATGAGCATGATGAGGCCGAGATGACCTACCACTACCGACCACGCCCGAGTGCCGAGCCCCTGGACGAGGAGGGCATAGCCGAGCTGATCGAGGAGGGCTGGGACGACCAGCTGATCCTGATCGACGGCGTGGCCTACGACACAGAGACCCTCTACCAGTGCTCGGGCTGCGACCTGTTCTTCCCCGACGCCCTCGACGACGACGAGTTCCTGGAGCCCCTGTGCGAGGACTGTCTGGTCGAGGCGCGCGAGGAGGCGGACGCACAGGCAGACCTGGAGAGCTGGGCACGATGGGCCTGTAGGTGATCGATCGGCGGTTCGCTTGGAGACGTTGAGCGCGGCATACTGAGCGTCGCGAACAATCCCAAGCATCCAGAGAAGGACCGCACATGATCCCGAACACCACCGGGCCGCAGCTCGTATTCAGCGACCGCCTGCACGCAGAGAAGTACCGCCTACCGTCCGAGGACTATCGGGGCAAGTGCAACCGCGTCGCCAGCGCACTCAAGGACGACGACGAACACTTCCACACCTACCGCGAGATCACGCTCGACATGCGCTTCCTCGAGGCCGGACGCGTCCAGGCCGGCATGGGCGCCCCGAAGCGGGTGACGGCCCTCAACTGCTACGTCAGCCAGCCTATCCCAGACAGCCTCGCGGGCATCATGGACACCCTGACCAAGGCCGCGACGACCATGCAGATGGGAGGCGGCATCGGCTACGACTTCTCCACGCTGCGTCCCGAGTTCGCCCTCATCAAGGGCCTCGGCAGCCACTCGTCCGGCCCGCTCTCCTTCATGGACCTCTACTCCGAGCTGTGCAAGTGCATCGCCAGCTCCGGCCAGCGCCGCGGTGCCCAGATGGGCGTGATGCGCATCGACCACCCCGACGTCGAGAAGTTCGTGATGGCCAAGACGGACCTGTCTCGCTGGCTGGGCTTCAACGTCTCCCTCGCGGTCACGGACGAGTTCATGGAGGCCAAGGCGGCCGGCAGGCCCTTCGCCCTGAAGTTCGCCGGCGAGACCCACCGCGAGGTCGACCCCCAGGCGCTGTGGGAGATGGTCATGCGGACCACCTGGGACTACGCGGACCCTGGCGTCCTGTTCATCGACACCATCAACCGGCGCAACAACCTCTGGTACTGCGAGACCATCGCCGCGACCAACCCCTGCGGCGAGCAGCCCCTGCCTCCTCACGGCGCCTGTCTCCTGGGCTCCTTCAACCTGGTGCGCTACCTCAAGATGGACGCCCACGGCAACTGGTACTTCGACTGGGACCAGTTCCGCGCGGACATTCCGCCGGTTGTCCGCGCCATGGACAACGTCCACGACCGCACCATCTTCCCGCTGCCCGAGCAGCAGCTCGAGGCCATCTCGAAGCGTCGCATCGGCCTGGGCTTCACAGGCCTGGCGAACGCGGGCGAGGCGCTCGGCTTCCCCTACGGCTCGCAGGGCTTCATCGACTTCGAGCTCCGCGTCCTGGAGGAGCTCAACTACCACGCCTACATGGCCAGCGTGGACCTCGCCATCGAGAAGGGCCCGTTCCCCAAGTTCGACGCCGACCTGTACCTGGCGGGTGAGTTCATGCAGGAGCAGCCGACCGAGGTCCGGGAGCGCATCCGCAAGCACGGCATCCGCAACTCACACCTCACGTCGATCGCGCCGACCGGGACCATCTCCTTCGCGGCGGACTACATCTCCAGCGGCTGCGAGCCGGTCTTCGGCTTCCCCGTCTACGACAAGGACGGCCAGGTGATCGACCACGAGTACAAGGGCCGGCGCAAGGTGAAGATGAAGGACGGCGAGACCGAGGTGGACGTCAGCGACTACGGCTGGCGCGAGCTCGGCGTCTCCGGCAAGATGAGCCACGAGGTGACGGCCCAGGAGCACCTGGACGTGATGCTCGCGGCGGCCTCGCGGGTCGACAGCTCCGTGTCCAAGACGGTGAACATGGACGGGACCATGCCCTGGGACGACTTCAAGGGCATCTACGACCAGACGTGGGAGCGTGGTGGCAAGGGGTGCACGACGTTCAACAAGGACGGGAAGAAGATGGGCATCCTGCTCGGCACCGTCCGCGACGAACCTGACCTCCCTGAGAAGGACCAGACCGAGACGATGTGCATCATCAACCCCGACGGGTCCAAAGACTGCGGCTGAACCGGCTCTCGGTGACCGTCAGGTAGGTACGCATAAGCCGCACGGGCTCCGAAAGCTCGTGCGGCTGTTCTCATTTGGCGTGAGGCTCAGTCTGCGTCGATCCACGACTGCAGTCGGCGCCTGAAGTCTGACCGGAGACCTGCCCTACCGTATCTTCCGGGCGTGGAGGAGAAGGTGAAGCGGTAGGTCTTCCCGTCCTTCTCAGCCTCCACGTAGGGGTGACCGCCGCCGCGGGTGCCGAAGTCGACCACGGTCATGCCGAGGTCCTCTTCCAACACCCTCACTACGAGGGCCTTGAACTCCTTCGTCTTGCTCGCCATGTCACTCGCCCTTGTTCATCTTGGACTTGTGCCAGCGGACGCTGTTGGCGGTGGTGCCGACCATCTTCACGATGGCGTCCACGCCGACGCCTGCGGCGAGGAGGTCTCTTATCTGCTCGCCCTTGGTCTTGCCCGCGGTGACCAGCTTGGGTGCGGCGGGTGCGGCGGGCGCCGCGACGGGCTTGGGGGTGGGTGCGCCTTCTTAAAGTGCTTGGAGCTGATGGATATGGACGTGGCGCCCACCTTGACGATCAGCTTCGCGAAGGTCTCGTCGGCAAGGAGCTTGACGAGGACCGCGAGGTCGAAGTGCTCGCCGAAGTCGTCGCCGCCGAAGGCGTGCTGTGCGTTGTCCCACGCCTCGCCTGCGTACTTCTCGTTCTTGGGGTCCATGCCGCGGAAGTAGAAGATGACGTTCTCGAAGGTGCCGTCGTTGTGGCTGCCGCCGCATGCGCCGATGTAGGCGCCCTCGTCTTTGGCCAAGAACCACTTCTTGGTGCCGTGCTTCTGGCAGAGGTCAACGATCTGCTGGGTCTGCTCGCGGGTGATTGTGATCTGGGGCATTGTAGTCTCCGTCGCTGTGTTTCATCTTATACACCCAATATAGCGGGAGACGCGGGAGACGTAAACCCCCCTCGATCAATTTTCCACATTTTATTTCGGGGGTAGGGAGCCGGCAGCCGACGCGCCTCTCCCACCTCTCCATCTCGTGGCAGTGTCGATGCACGCGGCGGCAGAGCACGATGAAGACGCCATCCACGACCAGGACGAAGATGCGCCAGCCACCTCGGTGGGCCCTGGCGCAGAGCATCTCGTCCTGGCCGCCGAGCAGCCGGTTCAGTCGCCTAGAGGCGATCACGCGCCCCGTCAGGCGCGCCACCGCCCGCCCCACATGGTCACGATCGCCCGGGTGCCGTTCTCGTAGGTCACGATGTGGCTGACGGAGTGAGAGTTCGGGCCCTTCATGTACGGAAAGTTCAGGGAGCACGAGCCGGCCGAGAAGACGTTGTCCCGGATGGCCGCCGTGTGGTCGTGACCCTTGTTGATAGGCCGGCCCATCTTCGTGAGCGACCTAGTCGAGCCCCTGGAGCCGTTGGGGCCCAGGTCGCCGTGCAGGCCGTTCTCGACACCGTGCACCAGGAAGCTATCGTCCAGCTCGAGGAACCGGGTCGTGGCCGGACAGCCGGCGTCGCGCAGCGCCCACTCGAGGACGTTGAAGCTGCGGAGCCCTCGGTCCAGGGCGTCGAGCACCTGGTACTGCAGGCGCACGAAGGTCTTCGCGTTCGCTGGGTCCTTCCGGAAGTCGGCCTCGTTGAGCCAGCGGTCCAGGTGCCGGTCGTGGTTGGCCGGGACGACGACGGTCTCGCAGAAGGGCCTGGCCGCCTCTGACAGGAAGTCTGCCGTCAGGTCCAGCTCGTCCTGCACGCTGCCCTCGCCCGTCACCATCTTGGTGTAGGTCCGGTGGAAGTCGCGCTCCTCGTGGTGTCCGCGGGACCGCATCGAGAAGACGTCGTTCATGAACTGGAAGCGGGGGCGGAGCGTGTCGAGCATCCCGCCCTCGCCCCAGCAGAGCTTGCGGACCCAGCCGTCCATCTCGGCGACGTGGGCGTCTCCCCAGTTGGCCGAGGCGACGACCGCCTGCGGTGTTACGATGCCCGCCTGGACCCTGATGCCCCCGGTGCCCTTCGGACCGACGTCCATGATGCTGTCGTCGTCCGCGACGGTCAGCTGCCGCACGAACCAGTTCCCGTCGTGGTCGACCTCGACCAGGGCCGCGCCGTAGGAGTGCTTCTGCTCGGCCAGGATGCCCGCCCGCTTCTGGATGTAGTTGCACTGGGTGATGGTGCCGGTCGAGTAGTTGAACTTCGTCGCCTCGTCGGCCATGGACGCGACGCTCTCCATCGCGATCTTGGCGTGGGGCACGATGTTCGACTTCCGCCCGTTGTAGTCCTCGAAGGCCGTCAGCGGGTGCCGGGTCGTCGGCAGGATGTTCTGCTCGCCGCACCAGACCAGCCCGGGTGCAAGCTCGACTGACCGGTCGACGATGAAGCGCTCGGCCTCCGGGGCGTACCACAGGCTCTCGTGCGCCTGGCGCCGGTTGAACGTGCCGCGCTTGACGGCCTTGGGACCGTAGGCCGCGACTTGGTAGGAGAAGGTCCCGATCATCATCTCGCAGGTGTCGCCGTTCCGGCCGTCTAGCCAGTCGACCAGGGCCAGGAGGTTGTTGAAGGCGGGATGGATGTGGGTGTTGTTCTGGATGGAGGTCAGGACGTACCGGGCGACCTTGCCCTTGCGTGGCAGCCTCTTGACCTCGGAGCCGGTCGGCTCGATCTGCCCGTCCGCCACCTTGCCGAGGACGACGCCTAGGCGCGTCTGGGCCAGGCGGAGGCGGTCGTTGTAGGTGGAGCGGCGCAGACCTCGGGACCTCGCCGCCTCTGATTTGCTGCCCCAGTGATCGTAGTAGGCCTGGACGTCCTGAAGGAGGTCCTCGTCACTCACCGTCCTTGCCATACGGAACTCCCTCTATCGGCCCAGGGCGCTCTGGACGCCGAGCCAGACGGCGGCGCAGAGCCCCGTAAAGACCACTCCGACGACCGTGAGCATTCCCTTGTTTTGCATCCCGTCCATCGCCTGGCGCCACCTCCGCAGGTGCATCAGGTCCTTCTTGAACTCCTCGTCCGAGATGACCGAACGCCACTCCCGCAGCGCGGCCATGTCGCGCTGCGTCTCCAGAGGGTTTACGTGGTCCACCCCCAGGGACGTCAGGACCTTCTGCACGGCCTGCTCCGCGGCCTCCGTGGCCGCCCTCTCGACTATGATCCTGGTGTGGTCGTCCATGGGTCAGCGCCCCTCGCCGCGGTAGTATAGGAGCTGGTAGCGCGCCTCGCGGAGGTAGCGCAGCAGCTCGGCCTGGTTCAGGGAGAGCCGCTCGTAGCCCTCGGGCGTGACCGCCACGAAGACCCAGTCGTCCCCCTCCGGAATGTTGTCGGGTGTGAGGACGACGAACTCCACGTCCTGGAGGTCGACCGGCCTGGGCAGCGGCAGCGGAGGCGTAGGATCGGGTCGCACGACCTCAGTCGGGACAGTCCGTACCTCCAGCTCCCGTGGCGCACTCGAGCAGGCGGTTAGCGCGAGCAGCGCCGTCAGTGATACGAGGAGCGATGAGCCCCGGACGCTCCCGGGCCAGCTCGCCCAGGTCGTGTTCTGAGAATAGCTCATTGAGCCTCCGTGTCTCCGCGGTCGCCTCGCGCTGGACCCTCGCCAGGTCCTCCATGCGCGCGACGAGCGCCCTCTGCGCCTGTTCCCACTCGCCGATCGCGGCCGCCTGGGCGTCGATCGTCGCGTGCTGCGTCTCCACCGCCGTCTCGAGGCGGATGTTGTCGGCCTGCAGCGCAGCCCGCTCCGCGAGGAGGCCCGTGTAGTGGCGGTAGCCTAGGGCCAATGTACCAAGAACGCCGGCGATAAGTACACCTGCGATGATTAGCTTCGTCTTGCTGAATACCATTGCTTCTACCTCAGGTTGTGTATTGGCGGCTATTCGCCGAAGCCCTCTGGGGGCGTAAGGTCCAAAGGGCGGGCCGGTTCGACCTCCTCGGCGTTGCGGTTCTTTCCCCACTGCCGGATGCCTGCAGCGGCGGTCCAGGCGGCGAGGATGGCGGCGTACGCCCCGCTCAGCACGCCGAGCTCCGTTGCTGCGTCAAACACCAGCAGGGCCACCATGGCTGGGAAGCCCAAGACGGCGTTCAGGGTGAGACCCCAGAACCCGACCTGCCGCCACCAGCGTGCGCTCAGGTCTCGAGCGGGAGTTCCGGCTCGCTTTGCTTCTTCCATTCTTCAAGCTCCTTCTCGAGCGACCTGATCCTGGCCATGGCCATCTCCAGGGCGTTTTCTTTCTCGGCCAGGTCAGCGGCCAGGTTCGCGGCCCGGTCACCCAGGAAGGCCCGCTGCTCCTGCAGCTCCTTCATTATGGCGGGCACTCGGACGTCGGTGGTGTTGGTCTCTTGCATTCTCAGCTCCCTCATGCGGTCGGTGCGACGTTCTCCAGGTATAGCAGGCAGACGCGCACCGCGCCGCCCGTGAAGTTCGATCCGTTGGCCGTCAGGACCACGTTCGTCGTCGCGTAGTTCCCGCTCGGTCCGATCGTGCCCTGGTTCGTGGTCCCCGCCGCGGTGCCCAGGCCTCCACCGAAGCGGCCGGCCGTGGTGCCGTCCCCGCAGTCAAAGGAGGTGGCGCCCGTGATTGTCGTCGTCACCCGGAGCGACACGCCCAGGATGATCGACTGGTTCGGGAAGGACGCGGTCGTCGTGGCCGTGGCGCCGGACAGGCCGGTCAGGTGCTCCTCGATCACGCCGATCCGCACCGCGCCGTTGTTGGCCGACGTGACATTGAGCTCCGGCGTGAACAGGTCCGTCTTGCTCAGGTCGTTGGCGACGACCATGGCGATCGAGAAGCCCGTGCCGACCTTGAGCGTGAAGTCGTTGTTGCCCTGCAGGCCGATTGAGGCGTGGTGCGTGAAGCCAGTCTGGAAGTTGACCAGCGCGTTGTCGCCCGACGCGTTCTTGTTGACGGTCACCTGGCTGTTCGACCCGGCGTTGTTCGCCAGCACGTCCCCGGTCGAGGTCGTGATCTGGGTGTTCGTCAGCAGGAGACGTTGCGAGCCTCCAGTGGCGAAGCCGAGCTGGTTCGCCGCGTTCCGGTACATGCCGGTGTCCGTGTCGGTCGCGAAGGAGTAGGCAGGCGCGGCGGCCGTGCCGTTCCCGAAGCTCGGGGTGAACGCGGCCCAGTTCGTGCCGTCGAAGATCAGCAGCTCGTTGGTCGTCTGGTTGTATGCGCGCCAGCCCTCGACCGGTACGAAGAAGACCCACGTCGCATTGATGTAGGCGGCGACCTGGTTCTCCTTGCCGGTCCAGGCGCCGGACGCGGTCGCGAAGGGGATGTACTTGTCGCCCTCAGACGGGCTCCCGGGCGGCGCGGTGAAGTCGGCGCGGATCACGTTGAGGTTCATCGCCGTGTCGACCACGCGGAGGGCCTCGTTCACGGTGACGTGCTTCTGAGACTGTGCCGCGGCCAGCTCGGGGATCGAGAAGTTGGTGGTCGCCATGCGGCCCTCCTAGAGCGTTGCTTCGGCCCGGCGACCACGACCGACGCTGGTGGACTTCTGCCACACGCGGATGAGGTAGAAGTCCAGGGCGCCGCCGTCAGAGGTCTGCTGGGCGGTGGTGTAAGTATACGTGGGCGAGGTCAGGTCGGAAACCGTCCTTAGCAGCGTGGGGCCGGACGGGTCGTATATCTCCAGGTCGTAGCGCTCGTTCTCCTCGTTGAGCGGGACCGTCTCGCCCTCGAAGTCGTCGCCCCCGAAGCGGGTCCGCCTGATCCAGGTGAAGGTCACCTCGGTGCTCGCAGGCGTCGGGGTCTTCTTGAGCTGCACGGGCGCGTAGGGGAGCAGGCCCACCGCCTGGCCCGTGTGGCTGGCGTCCTGGAAGATGGCGCTCGAGGTCTCGACGCCGGACGGGCCGTACCGCCAGTCGAACGGGAACCGAGCCTGACCCTGGGAGACGTCCAGGTAGCTGACCGCCTCGGGCTGCAGGAAGACGAACTTCGCGCCGGCGGCCAGGCTCGCCTCGATCTCGGTCTCCGTGCCGAGCTGACCGCGCAGCAGGCCGGACAGGTTGTACAGGGGCAGACCCTCGACGGTGGCGCCGGTCAGGTTGGCAGACTTGAACTGGATGATCTCCCAGGTGCCCGACGAGGTCTCGATCGCCGCGGCGTTCAGACCGGCCAGCACCTCGCTCTCGGTGGCGTTGAACAGCTGGGCGCTCGGGTCGTAGAGCTGCACCGTCACCTCGTTGCCGTCCTGGAACTTCCAGGGCTCCGCGCCGGCCAGCGTTGTCGTCGTCTGACCGAGGATGGCCGGGACGGTGACCTGGCGGTTGAGCACCAGGCTGCCGCCGCCGTCGTCCCGGTAGACGTCGACCGAGCTCGGGAACGGAGACTGGTAGGCCGTGAGGCGCGTCGCCCAGGGGAAGGGTTCCTGGCCGTTGATGAGCGGGATGTCCATGAAGTACAGGATCGTCCGGCCGAAGATGGGCACGTCGCCGGCGGTGTTGCCAGCCGCGGTGAAGACCAGGGTCTCGAAGACCGTGGCGTCGTGGCTGGCGGTCGTCAGAGACAGGTCACGGCCACGTTCTATCCGGCCGATCCGCTGGTTGAAGGTTCGACCGCCCAGGGGGATCGTGATGCCGTCGGAGGGGTCCAGGGCCAGGAAGCTCGGCGGCAGCCTGAACTCGCCCCGGTCGCGCATGCTCCACATCTCCTGGATGGTCACCTCGCTCAAGGAGCGGGCGTACTCCTCGGTCAGCACGATCGGGAACCGGCGGTCGATGACGTTGCGGCTGGAGCCGACGAGACGCACGCCCCCGGTCGACCCGACCTGGTAGTCCTTCGCCTCGTCGATGAACGAGATGGTTGACGCCGCGGGGAGCTCGGTCTCCTGCGTCCGGGTGAGCGAGTAGCCGCTCTTGTCCTCGCCGTCCACGACCAGGTCATCCTCGGTGATGTCCGTAAAGATCGTGTTGCTCCGCAGGGAGAACTTGACCTTGCCCTCGCTCTCGAAGCCGTCGAACAGGAAGGCGTTGGACAGAGGCGCGAGCATGTCCCGGGGCGAGCTGAGCTGGTCGATCACGTAGCCACGCACGATGGCCGCGCTGTTGACCAGCCCGGTGATGTCCAGGTCGGTCTCAGAGAGGCCACCCAGCTTGCAGATTTCACGGACCAGCTGGCCCAGGGTCAGGACCCCGACGCGGCCGTTCAGCCAGTGGCCGAGACGGTAGTTCGGGGCGTCGGACCAGATGTCTGTTCGGTACGGGAAGGCCGGGTAGGGACGGCAGTCCCAGGTCCACGCGTACATGTCCGAGGGGTCAACCATCTTGACCGGGCCGACCGTCGGGGCGTTGTCACGCCAGTACGTGATGAAGGCCTCGTAGTAGACCCGCTGGATGTAGTCGTCCCGGTTGCCCGAGCTGAAGTACGGCAGGAAGCTCTCCGACGACTTGGGGTCGAAGAAGACGTTGGGCTGGTTGGTGCCCTTGTCCACGGCGGGCACGCCGAACTCGGAGAAGACGATCTTCTTGCTCGCGGGCGTCCACGTGTCGACCGATCCGCCCGAGCCGTCGGACAGCGCCACGACTGAGCCGTCGCGCACGCCGCCCGGACGGCTGCGGTGGCTCTGCTCCCACCAGTTGCGGAAGTCCTTCTGCCGGAAGACCCAGTGCTGCGCGTGCGCGGTGTCCTCGATCTTCGTGCGGGTCTGGCTCTCACGGTCCGCGTCGGAGGCGTAGAAGTAGTGGTAGCCCTCGCCTCCCTCGATCTGCCCCTTGAGGTACGCCTCGTCGTAGACCTGCGTCGCTTGCGGGAAGCCCGAGGCGCCGAAGGTCCCGGTCGTGTTGTAGGTGTTGATGACGCCGGTCCCGAAGTCCTCGTGGGTGTTGCCGTCCCGCCAGTCGGAGAGGGGCGTGTAGTTGTCGATCGCCACGACGTCGCAGTCCGGGTGACCCCAGAGGGCGTCCATGTTGAAGTAGACGTCGTTCGACCCGTCGCTCGGCCGGTGGGAGTGGTACTCGGACCAGTTCCCGGCGTAGGACAGCTCCACGCCAGTCAGCCCCTGAGCGTCGAAGACCGCTCGGACGTCCTCGAGCAGCGTCACCAGGGCGTTGACGCCCGGGTAGACCGTCGAGGCCGTGGCGGTCCCGGAGGCCGTGCTGCGGATGCGCGTGATGCCGCGGAGCTCGGTGCCGATGTAGAACCGCTTGAACTTGCTCGGGTCGGCCAGGGTGTTGGCCGCCGCAGCGCAGAGGTAGGCGTAGTGCAGGATCATGCGCCGGTAGCCGAAGTCGGTGGCCGACCCAGTGTAGTTCACCGTCGTCCCGCTGAGGCTGAAGTCAGAGGCGCTCACGGAGCCGAACAGGCTGTCCACCTCGGTCTGGGCCGCGGCCGTCTTGTCTACGGATGGCAGGCTCGTCGTGATGCGACCGCGCCAGGGGTATACGGGCTGGCCGGCCGCGCCGGTCTCGGTGTCCGGGAGGGTGTTGCCGACCGGGATGTCCATCAGCAGGAACGGGTAGAAGTTGACGTCCTGCCCGTCCACGTCGGCGAGGCGCTGGATGGCCTCCACGACCGAGAAGTCTGCGGGGGTGCCCCCGAACGCCGGGTTGCCGTCCACGTCGGTGGAGACGGCCTCGACCGCGGAGCTGCCCCGGACGAGGCCGTTCACGCGCCAGGCGTTGGGCAGCAGGGCACGGCCGGTCTTGAGCTCCACCTTGGGCTTGAACTCACATGCGCTGGCCCTGAGGTCGGTGCCGAACCAGGCGATCACGAGGTTCATCGTCGAGTTGTTGGGAAGCTGCTTCTTCAGGTTGTCCATCGAGTTCTCGATGTTCGACTGGGACCTGGAGAGGTTCACGTTCTCAGGGACCGCGTTGCCGAAGCCGTCGTCCCGCACCGTGGGCGTCGTGGCGTACGCGGCCTCGCCGGTGGACGGGATGAGGTTCATCCCCTCGATCAGCTCCTCGATGCTGTCAGGGTCCGGCTGTTCCAGGGGCTTGATGATCTCGGCGGTGATGGACGGGATACGGTTGCCGAAGTCCTTCAGCGGGAGGTCCTTGAAGACGATGTAGCAGGTCCCGCGGTAGGCCGGCGTCACGGCCGCGCCCTCGATGCCGGACATTGTGGGGTCCCTCGGCTGCGTGTCCGAGCCGGGGTAGAAGGCCACGTCCAGCGGCTCCGTGTCGAGCAGCTTGCCGTCGGCCCACACTCGGCCCAGGGTCACCCGGTCGTTGCCCTCGCAGAAGGCCACGGCGAACGAGATGGAGTAGGAGTAGGTCGTCGTCGTGACCGACGAGCCCCCGCCGCCCTTGCCGCCGCCCTGCGTCTCCGTCGTCTTCGTCTCCCTGAAGTTCGACGCCCAGATGATGTTGCCGCCGAGCCTCGATCGCCCGAAAAGCCTCTTGATCGGACTGCCCTCCGAGCTCTGCGAGACGTTGATCTCGTTGAGGCGGGGACCCTCCTGCTCGAAGTTCTGCCCGAACAGGGCGTTGTCGATCAGCCCGCCGATGGCGGTCGCGGCCGCGGTAGCGGCGAAGGCGGCGAAGCCCGAGAGGCCCGCCGCGCTGACTGCAGAGGTTAGGAGTACCGTTGCCATTCGTTCATGCCTCCGGGAAGCGGAAGGCGCCGACGCAACGCTTCCAGTATACGTGGTTCAGCGGGACCTCCTCGACGTCCTTGTCCGTCAGGGCGTGGACCATCATGCCGTCCGAGGTCAGTATGCCGCAGTGCTTTGCTGCCATGCCGGGGCGCATGCGGAACACCAGCACGTCGCCCGGGGAGGCCTCCGCCAGCGTATTCAGTGGCACCAGGTACTCGAAGGCCTTGCGGAGGAGCAGGTCGTCCTTGAGGTTGTCGTACCAGTTGGGCTTGTACGGTGGGGGCGTCTCGGGCTCCTCGTCGTATAGCTCCCGCCAGACGCCGCGGAGCACGCCAAGGCAGTCGGCACCGGCTCCCTTGACGGAGGCCTGGTGCCGGTAGGGGGTCCCGATCCAGGACCTCGCGAGGGCTACTGCCCGCTCAGCTGTTGTACCGACTTCCGCCACTTTGGTCTGCTCCTCCCTCACTGGGGTATGATTGCAGGGCGTCGTTGCCCGGGATGAACGGGAAGCCCTGGAAGTTCGCGATGTTGCTGAACTTGGAACCGCACGTCCCGCTGTCCTTCGAGCACCCCGCGAAGATGGTGAACGTCGTGCCGCCCGTTATGTCGAACGGCGCCGGCTCCCACAGTGTGACGCGGGTCACGCCACCGGACACCGAGTGGATTTTGACCGGGATGGTCAGGCCGTCGTTGGCCCCGGACGAGAAGGTGATCTTGCCCAGGCTGTAGAAGCCGTCGTCGTTCGGGCTCAGGCCAGACACGGTGAGCAGCCGGTTGCCGCTCGCGCTCGACACGGTGCCCGTGGAGCTGAACGACGCGCTGTTGAGGTTCACCTTGCACCTGGCGTCACCGAGGTCCGCGTCGCAGTACCGACGGTACGTACGGCCGGTCTTCTGCTGCAGCAGATGGGTCAGCGAACGCAGCTCGGCCGAGAAGGCCGTCTCGCCGCGCTTGACCTCGCCGATGGTGCCCTTGAGCAGCTGCACCCTCTGGGCGGTGTCCTCGAAGTTGACCCAGTAGAGCTCGACCACCGCGGCGTCGTACCGGCCCGAGGCCAGGTCGTCCTCGTTGATCGTGTCGGAGCTCAGGGCGCCCTCTGCGTTCAGGTTGTCGACCGCCAGCCCCAGCTCGGAGTTGATCTTGGTGGCGGTGAAGCCGCTCGCGGCCTTGAAGGTCGTGCTGTCGAAGGTCAGGTCCACGTCGTGCTCTGTGAACCCCTGGACCAGGCCGTCGGTCCGGGTGACCCGCCAGCAGTAGACCAGGGTCGTGGAGCCGTCGTCCAGGTGGGCCTGCATGCCCGATGGGAGTGTCTTGCTCATGAGCGCACCTCCAGAAGGTTGATGGCAGGGACCGAGCCGACGTCGAACAGGGCGACGTTGATCTCGAGGTCCTCGTCCTGGAAGCGGACCGGGACGTCGAACTCGAAGCCAGCCGTGGGTGTGCCGGACGGCGCGGAGCCGAAGGTGACGATGCCCGTCGAGTAGTCGACCGTGTAGTCCACGCCCTCGGTCAGTGAGCCGGTGCCGTCACGGACGACCAGCGTGCCGCTGACCGGCTTGGTGATGGTGCGGGTCCAGGGGTTGGACGCGGCCGAGTAGACCTTCTGCAGCTGGAAGGTGGTGGAGGTTATGGTGGCCATGGCCTGGTCCAGGTCCGAGACGGAGACGTTCGGGCTGACCGACTTGAAGTCCGACCAGTCCTTGAAGCGGAAGCCCCGCAGGCCGCCGCGACGACCCTCCCAGAACTCCTGCACGGCGTAGACGTCGTCCAGGTCCCGCAGCCCGAGGGACACGTCGTAGCTCCGCCTGGAGTTCGTCCAGATGGTGTTCCGCTGCTCGTAGCCGGAGCGCAGGGTCACGACGTCCAGGATGCGCCGGGGGCGCGAAGTCGCGCCCCTGGAGATGTCTGTTGGGAATTGAACCTCGTCGAATGCCATTCGTCACATGTTCCTCTTGCCGGAGCCGATCGCCCGCGCCGCCACTGCGGCCACCTGGCTCTGGCTGCGACGGAAGCCGTCGACGTCCGGGGTGCTGATGTTGAAGTTGAACGTATCACCACCACGGCGCCTTCCGGAACCCTCACCTTCAGGCGTGAAGTCGATCCGCTCGCCCGGGCTGATCTTGGAGACGAACAGCTGGCTGTCCGGACCGCCCGAGCCACCCATCTGGACGGAGCCGCCGTGCCGGTTGCCCCCGATGTTGAAGGCGCTCAGGATGCTCGGCTGGTTGAACGTGAAGCCGTTGCCCCCGATGAAGCTCGTGAGGCCCTCGATGAGCGGGCGGATCAGCAGGGCCTGCGTGGCGATGCGCGCCAGCTCCGCGACGACGTTCGTGGCGAACTGCTTGAAGTTGAACTCCCCGGTGCGGATGAAGTCGGCGACCGCGTCGTCGATGCCACCGAAGACCGCCTCGCCGACGTCACCGACGAACTGGAGCGACTGCTCGAGGTCCTGGGTCATACGGATGCGCTCACGGAGGGCGTCGAGCTCGGCCTCGCTCAGCTGGATGTTGTTCTCACGGGCCTGCGCCTGGATGTCCAGGATGCGGCTCTCGACCTCCCGCTGGTCGTTGTTCAGGCGGAGGAGCGCCTCCTCCTGCTTGAGACCCTGGATGACCTCGGCGATCAGCTGCGTCTTGGTCAGGAGGGTGTCGACGCTCTCGCCGGCCCCTCCGCCGGCACCGGCGCCGGGAGCGTTCGCGCCGGGCGGCAGTGC
>Ga0100403_1001584_pt1 | contig 20076 bp, 24 predicted proteins | sample CryGeymet201501t_FD_83663 | JGI IMG/M metagenome (GOLD analysis project Ga0100403, IMG submission 83663) | Groundwater microbial communities from Crystal Geyser aquifers in Utah, USA - Crystal Geyser metaG 2015-01t | ecosystem: Environmental > Aquatic > Deep subsurface > Groundwater | place...
AGGAAGCTTTATCATCTGTTTGAAGAAGAAATTCGTATTCTCGTATACCTTGACTATCTCTCTAAAGGCCATGTCTACGAAGTCGGTTACGCCCTGTTCCTTTGGAACGTCGCTTGATTCCACTCCGTGAGCTGTCATAAAGGGCTCTTGGCTGAATAGTGTGTTCATTGTCCTGGCATGTATGGCGTCTACTATCCATTCGGTAAGGGGTATAAAGTAGTCTGAAGCATTATCCCAGGGGTAATCGGGGGTCTTATTTACCGCCATCCACTTGGTTATCTGGTTGGTTTGATCCTCACAGCGCTTGGCACGCTTATATAGCCTTTGATTGGCGAGCAGGGATTGCTTGATTTCCTCGCATATGACTTGCGCGATTTGTTTGCTTTTGCTGGAATCGACTTGAATTATTGGGTCATTCATTTAGCTCCTTGATTTTAGGGTGAGGCATTGAGTGGCCACTCGCCGCCTCTCCGCCACGTTAACGGTGAACGCCCTAAACCTTACAATTTTAATTTAATTTTCAAATGAACGATTAAACTCTTTTTCCTAAAGAGCAACTTATTTATTATAGACAAGCCTTTTCAGTTCAACTGTTTGGACGCTTGTAGTCCTCACTCTTTAGTCGGGGTCGTGAGGTTGTATCGTTCGTTTATCTCCACGAGAGTTCCCCTCTGTGTCAGTTCGAGGCTAAGGTCAAACTATTGTAAGCACCTCATATATTACTCATTGATTTGGGCCCGGTCGGCCTGTATCCGTATTTCTTTTTATTCTGTATAGGGCTAAATAAATTGACAGCGATGTATTCACCGGCGTTCATACAATGTTCGTAAAAAGAATCTTTAAATGGCTGCTCAAATTTCTCACCAAATGACTGCCCTTGAGTATGTTCGGGATAATGGTATCCGCCTAAAAACCCATCATTACAAATCTTACAGTATCTTTTATCCACCATTAGTTCGGGCCTGCCGGATATAAGGCGCGATAATTTACCCTCAATAATTTCTTTTCGTTGGGAATAGGTAGAGGCGCGGTAACCGAGCCTAATAGATTTAGACAGGAGTATTTGCCATGAGGTAAATTCTGACTTGTCGTTCTTTTGCACAACAGCGGGGTCACCGTAATGTATACATCGGGCTCCAGGATAATACCTATTGAGTGTTGAGATAACCTGATCGGCGAATTTGTCAATTGTAATATCATTGCCCATTATCTCCCGTAACCATAGCCATCTGTCCTGCAAATCTATTTGGGTTACAATAACAGCTGGGTGATGGAAGCCAAAATCCCATCCACATATTAATTCCTTCTCTGAGTTCCATTCAAATTCCCCGGAATGAATATGCTCTTTATAGCCCATGTAGTAGGGCTTACCATCGGGAATAAAGCCGTATTTGCCGTAGAGGTATTTGCGTTTCCACGCCGCGGGCATAGACTCAAGAGATCCGCGATAAGCCGCGGGCAGGTTATTCCAATTCTCATACGTTGAAACCTCCCACTGTTCAATATCAGAGTCATAGTTTTCGTGCGCGGGGTTAGTGAGTTGCGCGAGCCAGTGTCCTTCATTAGGCGGCTCACCTTCCATTAAAATCATGCAAGGGACGCCTGCCTGCCTACACCTGCGCTTTAGTGTCCTGTATGCCTGTTCGCTTATTTCGTGAACTTCGTTTATAACGATAACGGCGAACTCTTGGCTGCCAAGGCCGGTCAAATCCTTTAGGCCATTAAAATATATCCGGCTTGTCTTATCGCTGTCCATTACCTTGATGTCATACCAGTGATACTGTTCAGTCTTATAAGCGATAACTTCAGAGGGGATAATTTCAAAGAACTTATCCATTATGGACAACTTTAAATCTTTGAAATCCTGCCTGCCCCACAAAACACGCAGTCCCGCTATCTCAAGGAGCATTTCTATGACAGGGGCCATAAAGGCCCGGGTCTTGCCGCTGCCTACGCCGCCCTGCAGGTAAAGCACGGGTATGTGATCGGCAGACGGTATCGCCCGCTGCTTATCAACCCAATCTAATACCCGTTTTTGCGTCGGGTTCGGTGGATTGGCCTGCCCGTTCCGTTGGTCGTATGGGGCTAAGAGTATTTGCTGTTCTGTAACCATAGAAAACCTGAAGTATTGATGTTCCTTTTCCGTTTCCGTTTGTCTGCTTTATGTGGCCCATCAGGGTCAACGATTTATTTATCGCTCTATCACGAGCGTTCCAATCAGGCACATCTATAAAATCACAGGTTTGACCATTAGCGTCTTTGTCTTTACCATCAGGGTTTACCATTGCGGAGATAACACGGGTCGCGTCTAACTGCTGGTCAAGGCGTTTATAAACCTTGCCTTGAGTAATGCCCGCGCGTTTAAGGTTTCGGTCTATTATATTTTGGAGGGTTTTTTGAACAGGAGCTTTTTGGAGTCGCTGATTAACTGCTTGATGCGAAATGCCTAACTCTTTTGCCATCCTGTTTTGATTTAAATTGTTGCGTAGGCAAGTCTTAGCAAGGTGTTTCGCTTTTAGTTTTGCCGTTTCAGGTCTGTATTTAGGCATTTACCCTTTCCAATAAAAAGACGCTTGAATCTCGCTCGTTAACGAGTCCATTCGAAGCTATTTGGTTTTTATCTTTGGTACAAGTTTATATTATCTTTTCTGTAAATACAAGGATTTTGTTATTTTAGTATTTCTCAAACTACAGGCAAGCGCATTATGATCCAGGGGTTTACACATTATATTTTTTATTATTATCCTTCCCTTTGGTGTTTTACCTACTTTCTCTCGTCTATAATATCCGGTACAACCAGAGCAGTTTTTTTCTTTATCACCCTGTAGAGGGCAGGGGTTGCTAACAAATATTTCCATCTTCTTCTAAGTTCTTTGATATGAAGCTTCAGCTGACGCTTGCTATTTTTGTTTATTTTTCGCATATGTCCTTTCAAGCATTGTTAAATTATGCTTCGCTATCTCATAGTCCGGCTTATATCTTAGGCACTCCCTAAAAAATACCTTTGCTGTTGCCGGGCGGCCCTGGAATAGTTCGTCCTGCCCGATATTGCACCATCCCACGTAATAGCCAGGCACCTTGTTCACAGCCTTGACGGTCAGGAATGAGGCCTCGGGCATGCGGTTGGTATTCCGTAAAAGTTGGCATAGACGATCAAGTGACAATAGGTGAAACCCATAATTGAGGCGTTGCCGGTAGAATCCCTCTGCCTTCTTGGTATACTCTCCTTTCTTGGCGGGGTCTTTTTCTTCCTGCATTTTATGCCCATAACAATCAGCGAGTTTCTCCATGAGCAGATGCTCTACTTCCCTGTAGTTCATAGATATGTTAGTCATTGGTAGTGTTGTCTTTTGATATAAGATATCAAGTATCTCTATTGCTTTATCCCACTTGTTCTCTTTCATATACATTTCGCCGAGGTTAATCGTTGCCTCCGGCCATTGCCACTCATCGTGGGCCTTGTGTAGGGATTGCTTAGCCGCTAGTATCTGTCCGGCGTCTAGGCATATTATTCCGCGCAGCATCCACATCTTAGGAGTCAAGGGATCTTCCTTTGTGAGCTTGCATTTTTCAAAGCATTCGTCTACAAGCTTGATGGCAGTTTGGAGATTCTTCTTCCCTCCCTTGATTATGAGAGCGTTTACAAGGCCATAATAAACAAGGCTGTGGGGGTTCTCTTTATAATCAAGCAAGGCAAGCCTTAGATTACGGTCATTCTTTTTCCGTGAGGCCCTTACATTAGTTAAGTAGCCCTTGTGGACTATTTCCATATCTGTGATACCGCGCTTGGCTTTGGCCTCTATCATTGAAAATGATACATCTTCATGCACGCGGTTCCGGTAATAGAAGTTTGGGTTATTTTTAAACAGGCAATTTTTGACTATAATCTCAGCCGTCCCCTTGTAGGTCATGGATCGGAGCTTACAGCTAAAGTAATCTATATCGGGGTTCTTTAATATCAAATCCCGCATAACAGAGGGCGTTTTCATTTCGTCATCAACATCCATGATTAGTATATAATCAGAGGATGCCATGCTTAATGAGCGATTTCGCGCCTTTGAGAAACTGTTAGGCCACTTGATATAGTCATAGTCAAAAGTCACTCCGGTTTTTTCGATTGCTTGGCGTAGTTTTTTCACCCTTCCATAGTTAGGGAATCTCTTATAATTAAAAACTACCTCTATGGTGTCTACCCATTCCGCTATACTGTCAAAACATTTTTTCAAAGTATCGGGATTTTCTTGGTCAGAGCATATCATACATAGCGAGATAGTTTTATATTTGCCTATTCTTTTATGAAATAGCCTTTGATTTCGTGCCATAAGAGAGGCGTATTGCCTTATCTTTTTGGGGTCATCCGCGTGGAACGTCCTGCTGATGTAGTGATGAATAAAAGCATTTCCACATACTTTGAACTTGTATCCTTTTTCTACCGCCTTATAACAAAACTCATTATCATCATAGTTTCCAATTCCATATCCTTCCCAAAGTCCACCCAGCTCACCCCAGACAGATTTTTTTATGAGGACGCAAAAGAACACAAGAAAATCTGTATATCTTTCCTCCTGTGCGTATGTTCGGGCGAATTTTTGCAGTTCTTCATCGTTATGATATGGCACAGGTATAGGTGATTGGTTAACCCCGGATGTATGATTGGTATATGGGCCAACAACCGCGAGTGTAGGATCGGACTTGATACAGCGCACCAACTTTTCAAGCCAACCCTCTGTTAAAACAGTATCATTGTTAAGTAGGCACAGGTATTCCCCCTGCGCTATCTCGGCAATTTGGTTATTTCCTTTTGGGAAGCCTAAGTTATCCTTATTATATATAACTTTTATCTTTCCGGCATCCTGCAGGCCCTTCAAATATTGCACTGTGCCGTCCGTTGATCCATTTTCACAGATTATAATTTCAAACGGGGTCTTTATATACGAGGTATATTTGAATAAACTCTCCAAACATTGCTGAGTATAGACTAATTGGTTATGTGTCAAAATCAAAATACTAATCATGTTATTTCTCCCTTTCTTGTTTATAGAATATATCAAAGTACTTTCTCCAGCTGTTACCATTTGCCCTTACTGTACTTGTGATAGAAAATATAAAATCAATAAATGGTTGGTCTTTAGGGGTTTTTTGATATTCTCCCTCTGCGCCCTTTACAAGCAATAAGGATTGTTCGTAGACAATTGCAGTAAGACTGTTATCCTCGCCTTTTAGTATTGCGTATGCAGAGGCTTCTGATATCGCCCTTGCAATCTTCTCGTTTTCGCTTGATAGCACAATCATAGCTTGTCCTTCTTTAGGTTTAGGTTTAAGTGTGATTTCATAATCAAAGTCCTGCTTAACCTTATCAAAAAAATCCTCTGCCCTTACCTGCGTAGCAAATAACACACAAATAAGCAGAATAACAAATAGTCTAACCATGAAATCCCCTTGCTTATATACCCATTTTCTTGCATAGGTACTCCATGAAACAGCAAAACGATATAAGAAATACAGAAATTATTATAATAGGTATAACCAAAATAGTATAAGCTCCCGCAAAAACATGCCTACATATCTTTTCCATATTATCACACCTTATTTTTGAAGTCGTTTTTTAATCTTATAATACTTTTCCCAAGAGTTATTTGTTTCCCTATTGTATGCATCCCATGCTATAAATTCTTCATGGTAAAACTTATCAGGATTGATTTTAAAATCCTTTTTGTGGGCCTTATCTTTAACAGATATATATTTGATAAATGCTTTCGCGCTATCCTGTAGATAATCCTTATAAGCATTCATAACAGTTCGGTCACCTTGAAACACCCCATCTAAAGCCGGATCATTCAAGTGTTGCTCATAGGCTCCGCAAGCATACCAACAACCGTATAAAGCGAAAAACCCTATACAAACCCATATAATAAATGATAAACGGATTTTCATGTTCCCTCCTTTTTCTCCACCCACCTACACCCATTCCAATCATATTTATTCCTAATAGTCCTATAGGGGTCAAAGGGTTTGCGATTACTAACTGCCTGGGCTATTATGTAACAAATTAGATAAAACATAATTATTGAGAATACAAACCATTGGTTTTTCTTTGCCATAAGCCTTTTCGCACCACCCTTTTTAATCCTCATCCTCTGATTCAATAAACAAGTATAAATATTTTTCTCTTATTTTTTCACGCGCCTCTTTTGGAATCTCTGGATTTGTACCTAACACAATAATCTCCTACTCGCTATTTATAATAGCCTCTTTTATATGCGCGTTCTCTCGCTCTAATACCTCAAGACGCAAAAGCAAGTGCATTAAATAACGCCCGATATTAATCTTGTCTTTTCCGGCCCTGATACTAAAACCCACACCAAGCGTCGTTCCCCAATCGTGCGCTCCAGATATAGCTTCTATATTTTTCCCTATTGCTTTATATCCCGTAGCATATAGCTTCTTTCCAAACCAAGAAGAGAGCTTCACTCGGAGCGTTTTTAAATTTCGTAGATCTGTGCTTTGCTCTGATATAGAAATTGCGTTCCTAAATCGTTCGATATTAGGAGCGCTTTCCCATCTTTTAATAAATTTATCAATTACGTTTTTTAGATCAACCATCTTCATCCCCCCCCCCTTTTTTTAGTGTTTCTTCTGCCGCCTTGACAGTTTCTCGTATTCTTTTTTTAAATGATCCGTAATGTTGATTTTATCTTGTTCTGACAAATGCACAACCAACCGGGCTTTAATACGCAACCTTTCATACCAACTTAAACCCCTTTTGTCTTTAAGCCATTCTATAAAATCAATAGGGGCCTTATGAGCAGAAAAATTACCAAAAATATGATGCCCTACACATAAACAAATTCCATTATTAACATCCCACCTAACTGCCAAATTAGATCGAGAAAATATATGATGACTATTTAAATGTTCTGTTTTTCCACAATATTCGCATTTCTCTTTAGCCAATAATTTTATAACATCAGACCATAGTGCATCAGTAGTTCCTTTTCTAAACTTTGTTATAAGACTTTTTCTGGACGGTTTAGTTCCCCAGCGTTCATGCCCCACTAATCTCTTTTTTTGTCTACCCATCATTTTTTGTTTTCATATCAATAACTGTTTTATGTATAAGTGCCGCTACGTTTGGGTCAACCGTTCTTTCTTTCTCATGACTTTGTCTTGTTTGAGGTTTTGTTTTTGGGCTATTTATCAAGTTCTCCTTTTTTAACGGGAATATCCCTATCCACCCCTGTTTAATTGACTGCTCAAGTATAGCTATCGCAGTTTCCTTACTATATTTGTGCAGGTCTTTAAGAATAAGTTCCTTGGCGTGGTCTGTGGCTTTCTTTTTACGGTTTTTAAGGTAGCTATTGAATATATCTACGAAAGATTTGTCTTTAAGATGAGGAAACTCGTTTATAATATCACCAACAGTTTTATCCTTCTCCTTTAACAATTCCTTATCCTTATCCTTATCCTTATCCTTGTCCTTATCCTTATCCTTGTCCTTGGCCCTGTGTATGACCTCAATTTGAGGTCTAATAGAGGTTAAATCGATTTCATTCTCTAAAAGCAGTTTATAAATAGAGAAATGCAAACGATTTTGGGTATTTAAAATAGTGCCATATTGAAAAGGAATAAAACCTGTTAAAAACCAACGTTCACCCTTAATAACAATAATTCTTTTACCATCACCTTTTTTATCCTGATTAAAAAAGTCTATCGCTTTACTTAAAATTATAGTGCAGTCATTTAGTTTATTAAATAAGGTAATCTTGGGCCGCCATATTCCAGCGTGGTCGCAATCATCTTTAATATATAACCAAAAATCTCTATAGTCGCGCGGTAGGGCAATAAACCAATCTTCGTGCCATATATTAGTATCGTGAAATCTTTTAGGCATATCACTCCTTAAAAATAAAAAGTGCCCCGGCAGGATATACTCCTTTTGAGCTTGCGAGGCACCGGGGCATAAAAAATGCCAATCATTAAAGCAGATCGGCTATCTATTTTTCTGTTGTCTTCGTTCATTATATCCTCTTAACGCCTCGCTATTTTTTTTTATACCCCAAATATATCACTCACCTGTTTTTTTGTCAAGCACAATCGTATAAACATCATCCCTACACGAAAAACCTCTAAATGCCTTCTCGTCATCGTCGAGCTTTTTAATCTTTCCGTCCTCTACAAAATCTCTTTTGTATCTATCGGCCCTGTTGCAGAAGTTTTTGACGCCCCACACCAGCACGTCATGCGTTGCGAAATACCCTTCTTTTTCATCCAAACTAACAACTGGTCTTTTTTACTAATAAATAGGTCGTTTTCCATGGTCATATCCTCTTCTTTAGAATATCTTCCGGGCTGCCCGTATTTAATAACCTCATTTTATTTGACTGGTATGTGATAGCCAGAAAATCACGCCACTCCCTAATCTCGATGGCAAGGAGGTCTAGCTCCTGTATTGTTGTTGCTCTCTCCATGCGTTCGAGGTAGTGAGCGGCGAAATCTTCGGGTTTCATTAGAATAACTCCTGACTTTCCTTTTTCTTCTGGTCAAATACGCTTATTAAAACGCCGGGGATGTGGTACAACTTGATATATTGTTTCCCCTCCTTACCGTCAATAAGTATCCCGATAATATTCCATGACACCTTTTCTTCGCCGTTCTTGTCCTTGTAGCTTTCTCGTATGCAAAGGTTGCGCATATTACCCTTTCCGGCTTAGAAGCCAACGTCAACTGCGGTTTTCCTGCTTGAAATTCCACGTTCCGACTTGAACGCCACGCCAGGTATCTTAACCTGATCCTTCATCTTCGTAGCCAGGCCGTCCAAAAGTTTCATGTTCGGTAACATATATTCGCGCGGCACAAGGGCGATGTCTGTTATTTCCGCAAACCAACGGGTTACGACAGCCGAACCTTTCGCGACCTCAACTAGCGCAACTGTCGGGGCCACTATCGTAGCCGCCTCAACTGCCCTTTCCTCGGCTTTCGCGGCCGCCTTATCGGCCTCTGCCTGTGCTTTCGCGGCCGCCGCCTCTGCTTCAGCCCGCTTTTTTGCGTTTGTTTCTATTGCGGCCTTCTTTGCCAACGCCTCGGCTTCCCTGCGCGCTTCTTCTTCTTTCCTTCGCCACTCGGCCTCTTGTGCCTCTTTCTTTCGGCGTTCCTCATCGGCTTGCCTACGGAGCTTCTCTTCCTTTTCTTGCCTAATGCGTTCTTGCTCGTCAAGATAGCCTATCTGCGCGGTCTTAATAATACCTTCCGCCTCTTGCAGTAAGGTTATCGGCGGCTTAAATAGGGCCATAACTGCGGCCTTCGCCTTATCTAAGGGGCCGGTTATCTCCTTGCGTTGCGCATCAAGCTCGCTTATCTTGGCCTTGACCTTCTTTAACACCACATCGCTTTCCAAATACGCGGGCTGCGTACTTATTACAATGGCCTTCGCATTATGTAGGATAGTTTTGCTCTCCTTCAAAATCTGCGGGGCATTGCTTACGTCAATTGGCTGAACCTCAATTATATCTTTTTTCATATTTTCCTCTCCTTTTTTGCGTTGCGCCCATCAAATATTATTTCTTCAGGATTAACTATACCTATACCTTCAAATCTTCGGTGAGCAGAATGGTTCGTAAATGCCATTAACTTTTTTACCCGGTTATCACCCTTTTTTCCAAGATGATGAATCTCTTCTTTGGGTAAAAGATAGCGCCCTATTTGTTTTTCAATTACTAAACGGTGTTCTCTTGCATATCCTATGGGACTACAAAATGGATGTTCTCTATTTTTTATAAGGATATAACCTAACTTATCTTTAGTTTTCCCTCCTTTCCAGTTAGGATGGTTTTTACCAGATTTTTGTGGTAATTTTTTTCCTTTACACCAAGAAACCATGCCTTTTTTAAACCACCCTTTCTCTCCACCTTTGTAAAATGGGTGTCCTTTTTTAAATCTGCCAGAATTGCTCGCGTCTTTCAAGCATTTTTTATGATATTCTGTTCTGACGTAAACTCCTATTGGCATTTTGGCCTCCAAAAAAATGGCAGCTTTCGGGTAGATTGAGGATAAGCGGTTAGCTTGTCCAACCCTACAACTGCCATTGTTTGAAACATAAAAAATCCGCCTTCCTCAATCTACTTAAAGCATATCATATATCTACCACTTTGTCAAGAAGCCTATGCTCCTTTTTCCAATTATAGATATTAAGGCAGCTCAAGAATATATTTTTATCTGATAAACTTTTATATTCCTGTATTAAATATGTTGCATCCCCTTTCAGTTGAACCCCTACTCTTTTTTTAATCCTTATTCCGCTTTCCTCGGCTAAAATTTGATAACCAGCAAGTTGAATCGCGAGAACAGGAAGCAATGAATGGGTTAATTTTATGTCAATAGCCAACCCTTTCGCTTTTGATATGCGATCTGGTGTTCCCACAAACCCCATTTTAGATACCAATTGTTTTTCAATCTCATCTTTGGTAAATTTGAGGTCAAAATCTTTGAGAAACTTGATATACGCCTGCAAATATGGGGATATCCTCTCGTCTACACTATTCATATCCAGGTTTTCAAGATCGTATAATTCGCACGTCTTATGCCCCACGTCTCCCCGATTGCGCGCGGCTTCCATTATATTTTCAGGTACGCCACTATAATTGGAGAGGCCAGCCGCTTGTACAATTTGAGTAACATGTGGATAGTCGATCATTTTTTGTCCTTTTTGTCCAGGGCTATGGCCGCCGCGCGCTTCCGCATAATATCCAGTATCTTGTTGCCTTCGGCCACGTGTTGTATCTGGTTGCTCTTTTCGAAACCCTCACGGCCCAGGATAGCGTAGTATTCATCTTTACCTAACACCTCTTTGGCCTTAGCGAACTTGGCGAGCATGTCGGCCAGAGGTGATGGTGTTTTCTTCTTTTCCACTTCCGCCACTGGTTTTGCCTCTGGCGCTTTTATGGGTTGTGACTGCTTTATCGGTTGCTCGGATGCCTTGCCGTCATCGTCTTGGTCGAATGTGGCGAGGCCGGTCAAAGCAAGCAGGGTATAGCGCTCAAGATAGGTTATAGTTGACCCTATTGCCTGTATAGCGTTCTTTGAACCAGAGGTATCCGCTTGGGCTGTCAGAGTTGTTTCCTCGCTATGACCCTTGCTATGAGTAATCCTGCAGGTTACACTTATCGCGCCGTTCTGCTTGGTTGTCCATGAAGCCGAGAGTCCATATTTGCTTAGTTCCTTGTTGATTTTCTCGGTTACATTGTAAAGGGAAGCATGGGAATACCCGACACTCCCTCGGTCGGTTTTATATCCAACCTTCTTATCCTTGCCTATACTCGGTGGGTTTGCCTTAAATTCTGACATCGCCAGGTGATACGCTTTGCGCGCTTCATCCGCATCGTATGCCCGCTTGATATTAAGGAGCTTTTCGAGCCTCTCTAAATCCGCCCCCTTGTCTATTGCCAGACGTATTAACTCTGTCGGCTCTTGGTCTTGCCTTATTACTATACCCTTATCTTTCATATTGCCTCCTTTTTACTAACTGCCTCATCCTTGCCTCTTTTGCCCCATGATGCCTGCCAACGGGTTTTAGCCTGGCCTTGAACCTCTACCACACGTTCTGGGGTTGCGGTCAAAACCTCCGCCAATTCCGCCTTGTTCATAATGCGGAACAGCTTTATGCCTTTGGCCTTGACCTTGAGCATAAGGTCGTTCCGACTCGGCCCCTTTTCGGCGAGGATAGCGTTTGCCCTATCGGTTAGGCCAATCCTAATCTTATCCTTGTCCTTACCGCAATACTTTTCGTAGAGCTTATGCAATGCCTCTTTAGACTTCTTTCGTTCCGCGGCGCTCATTTAAGTCCTGCCTTTCTTTTGTGTTCTGAATATTGGGCAACCCTTGCATTTGTCCTTTTCGCAATACTCACAAGCACACGTCTGGCAAGCATAGCCCCTATCTTCAAATTTTTCACACTGGGGATTTGTCATGGCTGACCCCCTATAAAATCGTTTTCTTGCGTTTCCTGTGCCTTAGGAGTGGGGTCTACAGCAATTATCTCCCTCTTGTTCGTATATTCCGACCTTGAAATGCGTTTTTTGCCAGAAACGCTTGTGGAGGCGCTTTTAGGAGCAAACTGGCTATACGGATAAAGTGAGCAAGTTTCTATATCGCAAAGGCCCGTTTTACCCATCCCGTCACAGTCATAGCACTTCGCGAAAATAGCCTGTTGTTGTGTTAATCTATGGCCATTCAAATATTTAATCAAAAACGCGCGTCCCTTGCGGCCTGTTCCATTTTTAGCGCTTTCTAACAATGTCATTTTCTTCTCTCCTCTAATAATTCAACCGCCATTTCAACAATTACCTTTCTTGACCTTCTTTGTTTCTTCGCGAGCGCGCATATTTTCTTGTGCGTATCCTCGGATATTTTTATCGTCTTGTCCATGCTCTCACCACCTTTCTTACCAAAAAGTATATCACAAGTGCCTTTTGGTGTCAAGAAGTATGTTAAAATAGATTATTGTGGTATTTCCCGACGGCAGGAATTAAAATCTTTTTCCTATAAACTTTGACTGGAATTTTGAACCGGAGAATTTCGGGGGAGAATTTAATCAAAAATGGCGTATTCGGGGCCTCTTAAAAAAAGAATAGCGAATAATAGAAATACCCAAAAAATCCAATAATTTTTAAGCAATAAAAACCATATATTTTGCTTCTTCATCTTTTAAGATATTGATTAGCTTTTTGAGCGATATTTACCATTTGTTTATCTATTCTTTGTAACAATTCTCTCTTTTCCTTTTCTGACTTATCAGACTTAACAACAATGTCCTCATAGGCCCGCAAATCAGACAATGCCTTGCTTACTCTATTAAACCCTTGATAAAATTTATACTCAGGATACTTTGATTGTATTCTATTTGCTTCAGCGCGATTCCCTTCCTTTATATATTTCTGCATAGTGGAATATGCCTTGATAATCCTATCTCTATTTGTATAAAACTGATTAACACTTTCCGATTGACTTAACGCGGGCCGCGTAACAAAACCTTTCACTAATGGTATATCGGCCAATTCTGAGGGCTTTTTAGGTTCAATCTTTCTCCCCGTAAATTTGGCGATACCGCGCCCTACTACATCCCCCATTTGTAAAGCATATCTCCCACTTCCGCCAAACCATCCCTGCACAAGATTTTCTGTCTTCGCTGGAGAATAATTGATTAGTTTTCCAATGAATTTTGCTGTTTCAGATGTATATCTGCCATATTGTTTTTCTGGCAACAATCTTTCTTTGCCTTCAGAAACGATTGGTTGTTGCCTGAAAAAACTCCAGTTTGTGGCATTTTCAATTAGAGGTTTTACCCCAGTCGCCATTATCCCGCCAACAGGATCGCCTGATGTAGGAAGTAAGCTATCGTATAGGGATTTTTGTAAACCCTCAAACGCCCCAGGGTCTTCTTTTTCCAGATACTCCATAAATCTTTCAGGCAAAGAACCAAAAATCTGCCCATAAGCAAAGGGTTTTGGTATTCTTATAAAGGTATCTCTCACTTTAAATATCCAAAATAAGTCCTTTTGCCAGCGTGGGAGTTCCTTATATTCAGGGTCATTCCTATTAAGTAAATAAGTTATTAAGGAAGGTATGGTAATTGTAGCTATTCCTTTGGCGGCAAAACCGGCAGGGTCTTCTTTGGCGGTTCTAACCAATTTATCCGTTCCCTGAATACCGGCATTGAAAAAAGCGATAACCGAGTTTATGTCTTTAATTTTAGCTCCTCTGCGCGCGAAATCAATCGTCGCTTCCCTACTTTCAAAACCTGCCTCAATAGGCGTTAATCCCTTTTTAACCCCTGCCTTATACACCCCCAACCTTGTCGCTTGTTCAAATAATTGGCTTATATCCTGGGCCTTTGTGATTATATTCAGATTTTTAAGTAAATCGGGCTTTCCCTGTAAATCTTTAAGCATTTTTTGCAGATTTGGCCGTGATAACTCCACAAAGCCCGAATAAGCCCCCCCGGAGCGTAGCCAGTCATTGTATGCCTCCGACTTACCCACTATGTCTGCTATGGCTCCAGAAGCGTCTACAAAGGGCTTAAAGCCGAGTTTTGTCTGCATAAAAGCAGTCCATTGGTCTCGGATCGGATTACGAAGCATAAATTCAGGGGTTATCGTTGCGCCTACTCTTAAAGTGCCTGCTGGTATGGACATTATTTTGGTAAGCAAAGATGTAGAGGTTTCATTAAGGCCAGTCATTGCTTGGTAAAGATTGGGGGTTACTTCTATATAGCTACGCTTGCCATTATCAAAGTATTCTATAACATTGCCTTTGGGTTTAAATTGGGACTGCGCAAATATGGTTTCTTTCATTCGTTCTAAACTTATTCCCGGCTGCGGTTCTATTTTTAGAACAGGACTTAAAGCAGGAATATCTTTAATGATGCCTCCCATTGTTTTAGAGAATAAAGGTAAATCTCTTTGCGCCAAATCTCTATGAGTAAGCCACCATTCAAAACCATCAGCAAATCTCTCAGCTGGTTTATTCATGCGGTTTTGACTTTCGCCCATTCGTTGCATATGGTTTAGTAATTCTTCAGTAACCGCCTTACTTTCCCCTCGTTTGTAAAATTTTTGTTTTAAACTAAATTTATCATCAAAAAAATGAGCGGTTTCATGTGCCATCACTTCGCGTGGAGTAGCAAATTTGCGTGTAATTTGTTTTCCAGAAGGGTAATAAACACCTAATTGTTTGCCTGGTTGTCCCGTTGTTTTAAATTTAGCCCCCAATTCTTTCGCAAAAGAAGCCAAGTCACTTATAAAAGATTGGTCTACTGCGGCCCTATGCTCTACTTCTGCGACTGGCACCATTTTAATTTTGACAGGCGATATATCTTCTGGCAATACCTCCGAAAGTTTCGCGACTGAACGGGAAACGGTATTTCTCTCTGCAATATCCATAATCCGGTAAGTGTTCTTAATCATACTTTCAATGGGATTATGAATTTCTAATTCCGAACCTTTAATTCGTTTGAGAGGGCTTCGCGCGCCGGTAAATCTACCCTTGCTTATAGGCGTTCCACCAGTCGGTTCTATATTCTCTAATACCCTGTCAAATGGCACATAATTTGGATTTTTGGCAAGAATAGCATTGTATTGTTCTTGAGATAAATTGCCGCTATCAACAAGATTAGATAACACACGTTTTTGATAATTATAAAGCCGAGTAGCTGTCTGATCTAAAGAAACTAAATTTGCCCCATATTTTTTACCAAGATTACTAATGATATCCTGCGCTTTTTTAACTTGTTCAGATGTTACTATCTGTTCAGTAGTCCATTCGCTTTTTGGCCGTTGCAAATCCTTAATCGTTCTCGTTGCTATTAAATAATTATTCAAATCTTTATCTCTTATATTACTATTTTTTTCAGGGCTTATCTTGCCATAATTATCAAGAATAGGTTTTAATCCTTCACCTGTGATTTCAAGTTTACCCTCTGGGGTTATTTTATAAGTTTTATCCTCTAACACAGTTTTAACCTTCTGCCCTATACCTAAATAAGTTCTCGCGCGAAGAGCGGGATTCTCACCTGGTAATATCTTAGCCCCCAAATTTTTGGCTTTATCCACTATGTTTTCTATAGACTGCATACGATTGACAAATGACTGATATATTCCCTCTCGTTTTTCGGCGGGAAATATTTTTTCATACCCTTTTAGTAAAGGCGAAAATCTGCCCTGTGTTTCTTTAAATTCTCGCATAGAGGGGCTTCTACCTGCCGATAAAGCGGTAAATACCGTTCCACTGGCAACCTTCTCTTTTAGATCACCAGGCGTTGTTGTGGCTCCGGTAGCAAATGCGGTAGGATATTTTGCGATTGCCGGTAGCGTTTGTATGCCTTTTATCGCGCCTTTCATTAAACCGCCAGTTATGCCACCCGTAAACGCCCCCCTAACACCGCCTTCTTTATATCCTTCTGCTGCTCCCGATATAGCAAGGGCTCCGGGGCCTAAAGTCATTAACTTTGGCACTTCAAAGGCCGCCTGACCTAAACCAGAATGTATCTTTTTAACTACGCCTTCAGATAATCCCTCTTTTTCTAATCGTTCACCTTCAGTAGCCCAGTTCTTTTTTAGATACTCAAATATACTATTTTTGGTTTCAGGCATATTGAGTTTTTTGGCTATTTTATCAGAATAAAAATCTAATGTATCGGCAAGGTTTGCGGATGCCTTTAATGTTCCGCCATAAAAGGTTTTTGCGGGTTTTATTAACGTTTCTTGCATAAAAGATGTTTGCCCCGTAAATTTGGGTTCTATGGCAGGAGTTTGTTTTAATCCGCCACTTATAATACGACCACCTGTTTTTGAAGGCGGCTCTAAAGTATCAAGCTGTGAAGTTTTAAATCCACCGCTTACAATTCTTCCCATTCGCCGTTTACCACCTTATATTGTGTTCCATTATCATCTTCATATATAGTTCCTTCTTCATATTGAGAGGCATTGGGAAGTTCTCCACCAATATCTTCAGGGGGCGTATCTATGATACCCTGACCAAAAGTTGCCGTTCTTTTCATCATCTTTTCGGCTATTGGTATTTTTGCCTGTATTTCTCTTTCGCCAGCCAAAGGATTTTCTGCCAAAGCTAAATCTTTAGCCACTTTATATACCTGTCCTTCCGTTGCCCCTCCAGTAAATCTCGGCAACCCCAATGCTTTTCTTGATAGTTCTTCCCTTGATACCCCTGGAGCAAATTTTGTCCGCATTTCACCTGCGACTTCTCCTGCTGTCGGAGTTATTTGTTGTGTTTTAGTCGGTTCGTAACCTGGCAAATACTCACCTATTCTCCCCCCGGTTTTAGATAAAATCTCACCCTCTTTAAAAGCGGCTCCTTCGGGAGCAAGTACCTGCCCGCCGCCTGCCCTGCCTAAAATATTACGTCTAAACTTTGGCATAGTAGCGACTGAAGAAATTTCTGTTTCTGACGGTTCTTCTAACCCCGCCATAGTCCGCATTCTTCTTATATCTCCCAATTTTTGTCTTTTAATTTCTTCAGCGGGGTCATATCTCTGTTTCGCCTTTAATAACCTTATCGCCTCTGTAACCTTATCGCGTGACGTTTGTTGTCGGATTTCTCTCTCAAGCTGCATCTTCACTTTTATAAGGGCGATAGCGTCCTCAATTGCCTGTTGTCGTTTTATATTTTCCAATTTCTGTTGTAATGCTAAACCACCGACTTGCTGTATCCCGCCCCGCAAATTCCTGAATATGTCGCCTTGAACACTTTCTGGGTCTTCGTCTAAATATGTAGTCCGACCGCTTCTTCCTAAAATCGGCATAATTCCTCCGTTATATTCTTCTTTGTCCTGCGCCCGATGAGCCGTATTGTCGGCTGCCTCTGCCACTATACTCCCATGGGACATTTTCATCTAAATAATCGCTTAAATCAAAGTCAAGGTTTGCTTTACCGCCACCTGTTGTTTTTGTGCCGCCTTTATTTCCCAAGATATTTGACATCATTAGTTGACTACCAATATCTTGGCCTACTCCCGCTAAATTACTCCAGATATTTGGTTCATAGGATACAGTTCTCTCTGGCGGATTTGCACTCAAAAGCCCGCCCATCATATTTGCATAACTTTGTTCTTCTGCAAGTTTACGCTGTAAATCTTCCATAGACATCTGTTGTCCATATTGCTGATAGCCGCGTTGTTGCTGACCTAAGACCTGCCCCTGTCCCGTCCACGCCTGCGAGCTTACATCAGCGAGTTTTTGCGCTTCCATTTCACGCGCTATGTCTTCATAAGAAAGCTGCGCGGATATATCCTCAAGTTGCAAGCCCTGCTGCCTTGAAAGGTCGGTTTGCGCTTTAAGGCCAGGGGTTGACGATACAAGGCCAAGCCGATTATACATATCTTTTAGTTGCGTTTGCTCCTCGGCGAAAGTATCTTGCATACGCGCTTTTCTTGCCGCATACGCCCGCTCTGTTATATCCTTATTGGCCCCGACATAATCAGTTGGCTTACGCAATTTCCCTAAAATAGTCTCCTCTGTCTCTCGCTCTACCTCTGGCTGGTCAAGCTCAAATTCAGGGTTGTAAGTATATGGTGTTTGTTTGCCTAAGCGGCCGCCCAAATAATCTGTAAACTGCCCTCGTTGAGCGGAGTAAGGGTCATAGATTTCCTCTTTCTTTTTCTTCTTACCGAAAACAGAGCCGAGGATTGAAGAACCTCCCAAGATAGCCGCACCCGCCACTAATGGCGTTATACCCCGCTCATCCGTAATTATTTTCCACAAAAACTTTATTAAATTCATAAGGCCTCCTTATTCTAAACTATTCTAATGCAATCATTATTATTCTATAATAAGCAGTTCCTGCGTTAACAGAAATATCATTTCCATTTTCATCCATTGCTCTACATAATCCGTTTCCAGCAGTTCTTATCTTTATTTGCGTAGTAGATAAAGCACAAATAGTTGACTGAAATTGTTCTGCAATGTCAGAATATTTCATTTGTCCAATTCCAGGGACACACCATCCACTACCATCACTATTCTGAGCAAGATAACACATCGTTAAAACTTTTGTAGTTCCTAAATTATGTGTTTTTGTATAAGTAGTACTTCTTGTAACTTCAAACCATCCGCTATCATAAAGTTTCCCCGCCGCCAAAGCCGCGAAAGCCGCGCCTGCGGTAATCTGCCCTGTTCCGCCGACAGATATGGGATGTCTTGCCACAACATCGTGGCGGGTTGTATTAAGATAGATGGCGACGTGGTCATCATCGCCAAGTCCACTCAATGCCCCGTGGTCAGACACAATAGCGGCGACAAGGCCACTCGCGCCTCGTGTTATTGTCGTGCCGTCTACTTTTACACGTAGGCCGCCATCGGTCAGTTCAAGGCAGGGAGTGGTATCGGAAACATCAACATATAAGGTTCCGTCGGTATGTTGAATAAGGCCGTATCCTGCACGGACAACATCAGAATTTAACTTCGCGGCAGTAACCCCGTCATTCTCAATGTTGTCAGCATCAATGCCCCCATTTACGACTGCCTCAATTTCATCATAGTTGGTGTTCATGGCAGAGGCGGTCGCAAGCGTATTCGCGGTTTTGCGCGTTATGGAAAGAGTTCCGCCTTTTTCATCAAATAAAATATATAGTAAAAGCCTAAGCATCTTTCGCATTTTCTGCCTCCCTTTCTAGTTTCTCTAACTCACGGACTTTTTCAATCTTCATTCTTTGAAGATTATTCGTTTCTATTTGAAGCTTATCTTGTTTTCTAATAATCTCAAAAATGTCGACTTTTAACTGTTCAATCCTATCCATATGTCTCCCGTTAATTTGATAACGCCTCTATTTTAGCGTCCAATTCCTGGACGGCTTTTATTAACATGGTAATGGTATTGCCAAGATTTCTCTCAACCGTTCCATCTTTTTTGATAGCCTTCATAAAATCCGGCATAGTAGCGTGATTTATTTTCCAGTTTTTTGATTTTATCTTTGAGAGTTCCTTTATAGCCTCTCCTTCATACCCCGGGGTTCTATCTGTGAAGGTTAATGCGGAACAATCACCTACCAGATAAATTGATTCCATTACTGCATTGCCAGCTTTGTCCATATACCAATTAGTTCCTGTTCCCGTAATATCATAACCTGCGCCAGATTGTGATATTGCGATACAGGGAGCGGCGCCATTTTGAACGATAAGAAGTGGGGAGGTAGCGGCAGTTCCATTAATATATAGCCCTGCATCTCCTGCGACATGGTCTATTTTAAGTCCATAATTACTGCTGTTATTGTTAATATATAAACCTACAGATTCTCCGACCCCCGACTCTCCATTATATATTTGGATTCCCGTTCCACCGGAGGAAGTCCCTTTATTGGTGATATTAATCCCGTACCCACCAGACGCAGATACATTAAAAATATTTATTCCCTTAAATGCCGCAGGATCGGTAACATCCCCAGTGGGGTTATTAACGCAATTTAGAATGTCTAGGGCTACCCCTAGAGAAGAGGTATCCCAATTGCTGATGTTTATACCTGTTCCGGAACCTATGTTGTATAACATAATGCCATAACCTGCATCAGTGTTA
>Ga0100403_1001585_pt1 | contig 20056 bp, 19 predicted proteins | sample CryGeymet201501t_FD_83663 | JGI IMG/M metagenome (GOLD analysis project Ga0100403, IMG submission 83663) | Groundwater microbial communities from Crystal Geyser aquifers in Utah, USA - Crystal Geyser metaG 2015-01t | ecosystem: Environmental > Aquatic > Deep subsurface > Groundwater | place...
AGTATTTTTCTTTTGATACGAGTGAATAGAAACAAGGTACGACCACTAAAGTTAATAGAGTCGAGAGAATCACACCACCAATGACTGCGAGAGCAAGAGGCACGCGAGTTTCTGAACCCGCTCCGGTTGCAAGTGCCGCAGGAAGTGTTCCCGCCACTGTCGAAACAGAAGTCATCACAATGGGGCGCAATCGAATAGGGCAAGCTTCAAGCAGAGCATTTGTCAAAGAGCGACCTTGTCCACGTAATTGATTAGTAAAATCCACTAAAATAATAGAGTTCTTTTTTACAATACCCATTAAGAGCACAATCCCGATCATTGAATAGATATTCAGCGAAGCGCCACCAATCCACAATGCGATCAAAGCTCCAGTGATTGAAAAGGGGAGGGCAAGAAGAACGGTGAGTGGGTGAATGAAACTATTAAACTGACTAGCGAGAACCATGTAGGCAATCATGATTCCGATCGAGAAGACCAAAAGCATACCTTGCGATGATTCATCAAAAGCTTGCGATGATCCAGAAGACTCAAGGACATAGCCTTCAGGAAGAATGGCTTCGATTTTTTGGCGAATTTCTTTTAAGGCATGTGCTTGAGAAACACCTTTTTCTAAGTTTCCATAGAGCTGAACAGCACGACGTCGATCTGAGCGATTGATAGACAACATACCTTCGCCTTCTTTAATCGTTGTTACTTCATTGAGTGGAATAAGCTCTCCGCGATTATTTCGAATCAAAATCTGTGACAGATCTTTTATTTCTTTTAAGTCTTCGTCACGCACTTTAACTCTGATGTCGTAGCGTCGTCCACCTTTGGCGAATTTTCCTGCAACAACTCCTGCAATCATTGATTGAATCGATTTGCCCACATCATTAATTGAAACTCCTCGGGCCAGGGCTTTTTCACGATCAGGAATAATTTGAATTTCAGGAACCACGCCTTTGAAATCGCTATCTGAATCAGACATTAATTTTGTATCAAGCATCACTTGCTTTGCTTGTTCAGACAAATCAATCAACTTGTTCCAATCAGGTCCTTTGAGAGAGAATTCGACAGGGTAACTTCGACCAGATGAAAATCCTCTGAGCGAAGGGTCTGAGACAATAGCAAAGACACCTTTTACTTCTCGTAATTTTGATTTCAGAGCAGCTGCAAATTCTTGTTGGGTATAAGGTCTCCCCAACTCTGGAATGATCGGACGATCTTTGTAATCCTTCAATGTGACGTAAGAGTTGGCAGCATTAGATTGACCGCCACCGAAACCACCTACCGATAAAAGATAGCGATCAATTTCCTTTTGCTCAACTAGAACTTTTTCAATCTCACGAGCTTTTGTATCTGTAAATTCGAGTGATGAGCCTGCTTTTGTTTTTAAGATAATAAAAAGACGTGACTGATCTTGAGCGGGTATAAATTCGCGATTAAGTTTTAGTCCAAAAGGAATGGCCAAGAGAAAGATGACCAGCGAGATGCCCATTGTCTTCATTCTATTATCGAGACACCAGGCCAAGACTTTTGAATACTTTATTTCAAGTTTGGCCATTAATTTATCGATCCAACGCTTTCCTTCTTTTTTATCCTCACCCATAAAGAGAGAGGTTCTCATCGGAGTTAATGTCACGGCATCAATGAAAGAGAAAATAATGGCCGCTGTGATTGTTAGAGCAAATTGAAAAAAGTATTTACCAACAATTCCAGGAATAAAACCGATGGGAAGAAAAATGGCAACGATTGCAACAGAGGCAGTGAGTGCGGCAAAGGCAATTTCCTTAGTTCCTTCAAGCGATGCCTTCACCTTATCTTTACTCTCTTGATACTTTCTCGTGATGTTTTCCAAGATCATGATGTTGTCATCAACGATCAATCCTACTGCGAGAGTTAATCCAAGCATGGTAAAAGTATTGAGGGTGAAACCAAAAAACTTCAAGGCCAAGAACGTTCCAATTATGGCAGTCGGAATGGAGAGAATGACGTTAAAGGTCATCGACCAAGAACCTAAGAAAACCCACACAACTAAAGCAGTAAGTGCAGCAGAGAGGAGAAGAGTTTGCTTTAATTCGTCTGATGATTGCTTGATGAAAACGGTGAGATCAAAGTTCACACCCATTTCCATATCCGATGCGAGCGTTTTTTTAATTTCTTCCATTCTCTCTTTAACAGCATCGCCCACAGAAACAGAGTTTGAGCCCCGTTGTTTACGAATACCAATACTGAGAGAGGATTTTCCATTAACTCGACTTATGCGAGTAATATCAGCCAGACCATCTTCAATCACAGCAACTCGTTTCAAAGGTACAGGATTAAAGTTAGGGGAGCCTCCCCGTTGATTGATTGAGAGATTAGAAAATTCTTCAACCGTCTTAGCTTCTCCCATCATGCGAACGTTGAATTCTTTTGTGGGAGTCTCAAAAGTGCCGGAGGGAATTTCGGAGTGCTCCCGTGAAATGGCATTGACCACATCAATGGCGGTCATATCAAGTTTACGAAGTTCATTTTTCTTGACCCAAACGCGAAGGTTAGGATCGATAAAACCACCCAAAATGACTTCCGAAACGCCATTCACTGTTTGAAAGCGATCCTTAATATTATCGCGAACAAACGTCATGAGCTCTTGGCGAGACATTTGATCACTAGTGATCGATAACCAGAGAATCGGCTGATCTTCAGGGTTTGATTTACGAATTACTGGAGCTTCAACACCAGTAGGAAGTCTTCTTTGAACTTGTCCCATGATCGATTGAATTTCTTGAACAGCGACATCGATATCTTTATCGAGTCCAAATTCAACTGAAACACTGCCTCGTCCCCTACGAGCTTCACTAGTAATACTCTTAATGCCTTCAACACCTAAGATCGCACTTTCAACAGCGTCAATAATATCGAGTTCAACAACTTCAGGAGCTGCGCCTTCCCAGTCGAGCGAAACGCTGACTACTGGAAAATCGATATCTGGCCTTTCGCTTATCCCAAGATTTGTATAGGCAATTGAGCCGAAAATAATAAAGGCGGCCATCACCATCCAGGCAAAGACGGGCTTGCGTACCGAGAGCTCAGTTAAGTTCAAGAGTGCCTCCAAGCATCGTTAGCAATCGATAATAATTTTTAGTCATGTCTGTTTGTAGTCTATTAAGACGTGAGCGACTTTGAGTGTATTGAGTAAGGGCCTGAAGAACATCAAGGTTGCTTACAAGACCAAGACCATATTCTTTTAATTGAACTTGATAATTTTTGCGATTGAGTTCTACTGATTGATCAAAGTTTTGAACTTGCTCTTCATAAAGCTGAATGGAACTGTAAAGAATACGTACGTCTCTTTCGAGTTGTTGTTCTTGATAGCGATAATCAACTTCAGAGATTTGAGCGGCTTCTACCGTTTGAGAAACATTTGAAGAAGTCTTTCCACTTTCAAAAAGGGGCATGGTAAGAGAGAGTGTGACGGCCCAATCTGAATCTTTACTAGAGCCATTGCGATCAAGATAATAATTTCCTTTGAGATCAACAGTTGGATAATGTCCAGAGCGCGCTATTTTAATATCTTGTTGTGCTTGTTCATTCAGAATTTTTCCTTTCTTCACAACGGGAGCATCGGCAACTTTTGAAAGATAGGATTGAATGGGGGGAAGCTTGAAGTGATACTCCATTTTTTTGAGATCAACTTTGTCATCATATCCAGTGAGAAAACTAAATTGTTCTCTGGCCGATGCCATTTGGATACGAACTTCTTCTAATTCTGATTTGGTGCTGGCAAGGAGAGCTTGAGCAGAAATCAATTCACTTCGACGAGAACGACCGATATCAACTCTCTTTCGTAAAAATTGAACACGATCAGCCGAGAGCTTTTGGATTTCTTCTTTGAGCTTTAGTTCTTCCAGATAATAAAGAACATCGAGATAAGCCTTAACCAAATCATTAAAGAGTTCGGCTTCAGTCCTCTTGAGTTCCGTTTCTTGACCTTCAATATTTTTTTGCGATTTTTTTAATTGATCGAATTCTTGAAAACCACTGAAAAGCGTTTGCTTCAATTCTAAACTTAAAGCTCTTGGATCATTATTGAATGTCGATGATGTAACTCCAGAGTCATCGAGTTTGGAATACTCGCCTTTCAAGGCAATTTGCGGAAGGGCCGCGCCTTTAATTTGAGTGTACTGAGATTTCGATCTTTTGACTTGAAGTTGTGCCCTAATGATGGGTTCTCTTTTCAGCGCTTGCTCGTAGGCTTGCGCCAAGTCAACTGTCGCATAAAGATTATTAACGAGAATAAAGGGGAGGAAGAAAAGTATTTTTTTCATAGGCATAATCTTGAAAGATTGCCTCGCTTTCGTCTATAAAGAACAGTGCATCAATTCGTCTTATCTAACTAAATTATAACAGTCCCATCTTGCGCGCTTGCTCCATCATCGCTTGGCGCTCTTCAGGTGTCATGTTCATGACTTTTTCCTGCATTTGCTTGAGCTGTTCGGGGTCCATTTGGTTCATCATATCTTGCGCTTGCTTGAGAGCATCGGGACCGAGACCCATATCGTACAAAGTGCTGTGAAAAATAATTTTATCCCCTGTCTTTTGATGATCAATTCCCTCAGTTTTAAGTTCATCTAGAATGGTATTAAGATTTTCGCCCGCCTCATCGGCTTTTTCGTAGAGAGTTTCAAGAGGCAGGGAAACTCGTTTGGCCGGGAAGCCATTACTTTGTAAGTTACTTAAAATCTTGTCTTTAAAGCTCATAATTCTTCCTAAGATTTCGAAATTATTGTCAATAACCATTGAAGTCAGGCACAATAACTTCTATGAAAGAGATTCTCAATCAAATTGCAAGAGAAGCCGGTGCGGCTATCTTAAAAGTTTATGCTCAAGATTTCAATATCGTGATGAAGGCCGACAAAAGTCCGGTGACCGATGCTGATCACGCGGCCAATGAAATTATTCTTCAAGGTCTGGCCAAGCACTTTCCTGATGTTACTGTCATTTCAGAAGAATGTGTTGAATCTCACGATCATTCCGGAAATCTTCCCGATAAATTTTTTATCATTGATCCGCTCGATGGAACAAAAGAGTTCATTAAGAAAAATGATGAGTTTACAGTCAATATCGGTTATATCGAAAATGGTTACCCTAAGTGGGGAGTCGTCTACGTTCCAGTTACTGATACTCTCTACTGTGGAGGACAGGGGCTTGGTGCTGAAAAAAATAATCAAAAAATAAATGTTAATCATAATTTAACAAAAGTTTTAAAGGTTGTTGGGAGCCGGACCCATCTCAATCAAGAAACTGAAGACTTTTTGGCAAAATGGAATCGCGAGTATGAATTTCACGGAGTCGGAAGTTCGGTTAAATTTTGCATGGTCGCTGATGGAAGTGCCGATGTTTATCCACGCATTGGACCAATTAAGGAGTGGGATACTGCTGCTGCTCAAGCCGTTGTCGAAGGAGCTGGAGGATTGGTTGTGGATGCTTATTCCTTTGAACGATTATTGTACGGAAAAAAATCTTTACTCAGTCCCTCTTTTGTTTGCATCTCAAGCCTCGAGGTTTTAGGAAATCTCGGTCCATGAGCCAGAGAATTCAAACGTCTCTTCTCATTTTTGTCTTGATCGCGATTTATTTCGTTGGTCTCAATGATCGTGGAATGTTTCCTGATGGTTATCTGTATGCCAGCTTAGGCAAGCATGCCGTTACTCTAGAAAGATGGCTAATACCTTATTTCTCAAAGGCCATTTACTCTGAATTTTTTGATCACACTCCATTGGTCTTTATTTTAGAAGGACTATTTTTTAAATTATTCGGAATCAGCAATGGATCTGCTCGCTTGTTCGTTCTCTTTTTTCTCATAGGTACAGTTTTTAGCGTTTTTAATTTTTTAAAAAAAGAGAAAAAAATAAATTTTGCGATTGTGTGGTTAGTTCTTTACTTATCAATTCCTCCGTTGATGAAGAAAGCGCGATTTCCCAATATCGATATCCCCCTAATGCTTTGGACCACTTTAGCCTTAATTGAAAGTTATAAAGCAATCATTCACAACAAGATAAACAGCTGGTGGAGTTGTGGCGTCTTTTTCGGATTGGCCTTACTTTCTAAAGGTCCATTGGCCGGCCATATTGTTCTTTCAATTACTTTGTTTTTAATTTGGGAAAAGAAGTTTCATCTCTTAAAATCTTGGCGGCCTTGGGCTGGATTATTCTTAGGTTTCCTCATCTTTTCTTTATGGCCGTTGAGTCTTTATTATTCTGGTCGATTTGACATATTTCAAAAATGGTTTGAATTCACAATTTTAGCCTCAGTCGTTCAGGGAAGAGGAGCAAGTACTTCAGTATTTACCTATTTCGCTTTTCTCATCAAGAATGCCTCTGTCTGGAGCCTTCTTGCCTTGTCGTCGATTGTTTTAATTTTGAGACAGAAAATAATCGCTGATTCCGTTTGGAAATTTGGAATGAGTTGGTTGTTGACGTTGCTTATCCCTTTATCATTTGCAAGTTTGAAGTATTCGAATTATTTAATCCCAAGTTATCCCGCTCTAGCTTTACTGGCTTGCTATCCTTTTTTAATGATGAAGAAAGAGAAATGGGAGAAAGCCCCTTCCTTTTTGCTCATGATTTTTGCACCTTTGCTAATCATTCTCTTTTTCGTTTTAGGTAAATATAAAAAACTCAGAGATATTCCACTTTACACGGCGCTTGACTATGCTCGAGAAAATCATTTGCCTCGACAAAATTGGATTTTATTTAATCAATGCTACGACAATATCGCCGCACAAGGATTAATGGCCTTTGAAGAGTCCGCAGATGTTTTCAGAGTTGAAAATGTAAAAAAATTAGAGAGATCAGCATTAATTATCATGAGGAAATCTGATCTTCAAAACTTGGAAGACGCGAGAGAATTGATTTCGATTGATGATAAAGATTTGATTCTTGCTTGCAGCGGCCGTGCCTGTCCTCACTAGATTCCTAAACTTTTTCTAATTTCATCATCAGGCTTTATCTGCCCCACCCGATAATCAAGAATCTTTGTCCTAAGTGGATTGAGATAATAATTTAAGTGAACGCAAACTCCGAAGAGATCGCTCACTTCAAGGGTAGTGATTTTAAACCCAGCTTTGAGTTTGGGAATGATAATGGCGTTATTTGTGGCCGCGTGACGAGAGAACACTTCTTGGAAGCCTAAAGCTTTGGTTCTTGAAATCATCTCATTTAACAGTCTGGTATAAAGACCTTTTCTTCTATGCTCTGGAAAGATCGCCGAATTGCACATATAAAACTTCATCGCTGATTCTTGATAGCCCCAGCACCAGCCGATAAATTCATCACCGTGATACATTCCAAGATTGATTCGAATCGGAGTTCCCAATTTTGCTCGAAGAGTTTCCCATGTCGCTAGCTCTTCTTCAGATAAGGCCAAACGAAGTCTAAAAACTTGGGATTCATCTTCAAAGAATTTTTTGCTTGGCCCAAGCCAAAGAGTTCCAAATTCTTCGTCAGCTATTTCGCGAATGTGATAGTTGTCCATAGATTCCTCTGGGGTTAAGAGAGAAGGGAGCGCCCTTGATTCCAAACATCTTCAGGTGTGAAATGCTTCAAGCAAATCATCGACTCACAAGTCGAAAGTCCACAATAATGACCGGTTTCATAGCGACAAGAAAGAGGATCGAGAAAAAGTCGAGGATGTTGAATTTCATCGTAAGGATGCCACTCAAGTGGAGGCTCAGGCCCAAACAATGTCAGGGATTTAATTCCTGAAGCAATCGCAATATGTTTTAAACCAGTATCATTACCGATATAAAGTGAGGACTCCGCAAAAAATCTCGGCAGCTCACTCAACTTCAGTTTCACAAATTCAATACCCGAATGTAGCGAGCGCAATTTGTTTTCAATCTCGGCGTCTGTCTTTGAAGTTGAAATTGGCGCTACAATTTCAAAATCTGGATATTCATTGCGAATGATTTGCGCCAGTCGCGCCATCATCTCTAGTGGATACATTTTGGTTTCTCTGGTCGCCACAGTTCCCAAAACGATGCGCTTCTTTTTCTGAACATTAGGCATGTAGAAATTGGGACAAAAGTTTTTATAATTTGGAATTGCTAATCTCTTTTCTTTTCCAAAAAAGCTCCAGGCTCCATCGAGATCGCGTTGAATAACCGGCTTGATGATCCCCTGATCATGAACGATGCCGCTTTTAGAGTGATGATTATGGGCCCAATAGGGCGTACCATTTAAAGGAGAGTAGAACTTGAAAAAAGTTGAAGTCCTCCCACTTTGAAACATTTCAAACACGCCATCAATTTCACGGCGACGAAGACGATTCCACATCGAAAACCAATCCGTTGGTTTCTGAAGCTTAAAACCAAAAACTTCATCCGCCGCAATCTTGGTATTTTTATAAAGATCGGCCGTCCACCAAGGTGTGGCAAAAATGATTTTGGTCTCTGGCAAAATGGTGCGCAAATACTGCAAAGTTCCCAGCGAAATGACCGAATCGCCAAGCGCCCTATATTTGATCACCAACAAAGTTTTCATGCCTTAAACTTGCCAGTGTCATGGGGATTTCGCAAGTCATTTAGCCTTGATTTCTATAGATTAAAAATTGATCAGTGTGATTTTGCTTATAGCCGAGTTTTAAAGCCAGCATTTGACAACGCTTATTCCAATGATGAGTACGAATTAATGGACTCCATCCCAATGCTTCCAGCTCAATGATTAACGATCTCAATGATTTTTTCATAATTCCCATCCCTTCGAAAGATTGAGTAATCCAATAGCCTAACTCAAGTTCTCGACTATTGAGATCTAATGAATGCAAAGAAATCATTCCAATCGGTGTGCCCTTAAACCACAATGCATAGTGATAAGCATGACCAGTATTCCTGTAGGCAGTCGCTCGATTAATAAATCTCAATTCATCTTCAAATTTGCTTAGGCCATGAACCCAGTGGAAGGCGGGTTCCAATCTTGTTCGATTGAGTTCGATGAGATTAAATAAGGCCGTGGCATCTTTGATCTCTGGGCTTCTGAGTTGGATGTCGTGGAAAGCAAAGTGTTGAGGGAAGTGCATATTTCGCTCCTGATCTTAAAGAGTGTTTTTCTAATAAGCGGTTCTGAAGATGTACTTAGATTTTGAATATTCAAAAGTAATGGATGAATTCTCTTAGGTGTTCCTGGATAGAACTGATCTTGAATATTGTGTTGATAAAGACAGATCCACTTATTTAACTCGCAAATTTCGTTCATATGGCCATGATGATCTAACCTTTTTAGAAAGTGATGAAGTTTGCTGTTGTTTAGGATTGAAAAAGCTTTGACACCTACTTGTCTTAAATCATCTTCATCTAATGGTTTTATGAGAGAGCGTAGTTCTTCAATTGTTTTCTTACCTGAAATAATTTGAGACTGACTGATTATATAGGCGAGTTCTTGGTCTTTTGGATTGAGGTAATCAAGATTACAGAGAGTTGATCTTAAATGATCGATCCCCCAAATGCATAAATCGATTTTTCGTCCTTCATGGGACAAACAAACATAGCTCTTTGATGGGCCTTTGGTGATCACCGTAAAGTCATAATCAGAGAACTGATCAAAGGTTCCTTTAATCGAGGACCCTCCTAAAAAAAGTGCAAGCGCATTGGGATAACTTGATAATAGTAAATTATAAATTTGTTGCATGAGATTCCTTAAAAAGAGTATCGATATTTTTATTGCGAGAAAGTCTCAGTGATCTAATCCAAAAATCTTCTCGATGGCCGAAGACTTTTAAAAACTTTCTAAATCTCGTCTGCTCAGGCAAACCAAGTGTCACGTGAAGTGAGTCTGAAACCGCAAGCCCTCTATGAACCCAGCCATGGGGAATAAAGAGTGCATCTCCTTCTTTAAGCTCAAAGACAATGGGTTCATTAAGCTCAGTCATTTGTTCAACGACATCTTGAATACCAAGAACTTCCATCGGCAGATAAGGTTTGCTTATCACCGGTGGCCACAACTCCCACTTCTTATGCCCCTCGATTTGAATGAGGATAACGGGATAGAGGTCAAAATGGGCAGGTAACCCAGACTTAAATTTAAAGGAGTGATAAGCATTCGCCTGAACTTCTCTTCGTGAAACTATCGATAGTTTCAAACAAAGACGACGCCAACTTTCATCTTGTTGATGAAGGTGGGTGAGCGAAGTTGTACCTTCGCCCACCCGACGATTCCTATGCCAGGGAACCAGAGGAAGAACTCCACGCCACTTGAATCCTTTCGGAGCGGGAGAACTCAGGAGTTGATTAATATTCATTAACGGCCAACCTTTCCATCCATGTCGCAATGGAAATTAAACATTTTTGATAATTCAAGAATGCGATTCGCCTCTTCGTTATTTAATAATGTTTTTTGATGTGACTCAGTCCCTTTGAGATGCACTCTTAACCACTCGCCATCGACATTCGCGATTAGCTTGACTCTGATTCCTTCAAAATTTGCATTCGTCATTAGCTCAGGTAGATCATAGGTCGAAACGACGACAGTCCCATCGATATTAAACTTCTCAACTCCAATAGCTGCCAAAAAGTTCAAAGTGTTTAGGGCTTCTTTGGGATCAAAGCCAAGGGTTTTCTTTTGAAGTAAGTAGGCTTGAGACCTTGTCGCTTCTTGTTCGAGATCAGCAGAATAGGCAATCTGGTGTGAAAGTAGAGTGGTTAGACTTAAGGCATGAATAAGTAATTTTTGTGACATGGGTTCCTCCTGTTTGTTGTTCAGGAGAAATGCAGGAGAAGTGCCAAAATGTGTTTGTGTTATATTAAGCAGTTAAATAAAAATAGAATTTGAACTCAGATTATTCGAGACTCATTTAGGAAAAAAAAAGACCACCCGAAGGTGGTCTTGTGTAGAAATTGCTTAACTTGAAAATTAAAGGCAACGATCGAAGTATTGTCCACAGTAATTTGATGGGAAATTACAATCTGAATCATTGAATGATCTCAAGAAGTCATGACGACAAACTGTCGCTGGAGCATTGTTGACATTAACTTCAAATGTTCCTTCTTTAACGACTGAACCTTCATTTGAAAGTTTGTAGCTGATGTTATTAGCACCCATTTTAAGAAGTGGTCTTTGTGTAAGTGTGGCAATCCAAAGATTGAATCTTTTTGTTGAACGAAGTTTATCTGAATCAAAGTTAGCGTCTTTTTTTACAGTACGACCGCGGCCATTAACGTTTGAGAGTTCAATTTTATCGGCAACGATGGCATCTGGATGAACAAAATAATCAGCTTCGACTGGAGAGAGATAATTTCCAGCACAAGTTGCATAGGCTGAACGAGTTGGACACTGAAGTGTAAACGAGCCACGAACTTCATGGTTCGTGAATGTGTTTCCTTTAGAGAAACCAATTTCATCTTGAGCAAAAACTGAGAACGATAATAATGAAGCCAAAGCTAAAAACTTATACATATAAACACCCCTTTTTAGATACATTTCATTCTAAAGAGGGGGGCAGAGTCCGTCAAAAAGTGTTTACACTGTTGCAGGCAGTCATTTATATCTCATCATAAACAATGGCGATACATCTCGATTTCAGGTTCACCAGGATAGGTCGAAGGATCATTCACATCGAATTCAAGATTATTACAGTCGGCTTTAACTTGTTCATCTGCGCTTGCCGCTGCTCGCTTAACGGTAAGAGTTTTGTCAGCAGGGTTGATCTGCTTAATTTTCATTCCTTTAAGAGTGAAGGGATTTTCGCCATTGCAGCTCGTGATTGCAAGCAGCATAAACAATATGATTGTTTTCATAGTTTCATTTTATCAAAAAAAGGAAGTCTCTTAAGTTAACTCAAAAACAAGTCTAAATTTCGATATTTATCAAAAAACACAATGTCTTTCTGAGGTTTTGTTTTTGCCAAGTTTAATGGGCAAGTGAAAATGGTGCTGATTTTGAGACTAATCCAGTAATAATGCTCGAGTCAAACTCAAGGAAATCGTACCCCGTTGAGAGGAAAAAATTTGAAAAGCCTTGAGCCGAGAGTTGATTAATAACATCGACACCCAAAAGTTCATTAGGTCCAAGTTCTTGATCAATGTAGAAAATAGCTTCTTTTGGAATATCACTCAGTTCAGATTTTAGTTCATCGTAACTAGAAAAAGAGCGCAGATCCTTGCCTGCTTTTCTGGCCTCTTGGGCCCAGGCCAATCGAATATATTTATCGTCTTCAAGATGGACAATAGTTTGTTCATTTTCCTTAAAGGCAATGGGCAAGAGCAATTTTAAAGATGTGCCTACGTTCAATTTACTTTCTATTTCAATTTTACCCTTCATTTGCTCTACCAGTGATATGGCCGAAGAAAGGCCTATGCCATTGCCCGATTTTTTTGCAGTAAACTTTCCCGCCTTTATTTTTTCGAGCGTTTGTTCAGACATTCCAGTGCCATTGTCTTGAATGGTGATTTGGCATTGGTTATGTATTTCTTCAATCTTAAAAATAATTTTTGGAGCTTTGGATTTTGATAAAGCTTCAATTGAATTATTTATAAGATTGGAGATGATTCTTCCTAAATTGATCTCACCCATTGAAACTAGTATATTATTTTGAAGTGTACTTAAAATCTCAATTTCTAACTTAGAAATATTTCCTTTCTTCTCGTCAACTATTTGTTGCACAATTTTAGAGGGATTTGCCATCGACACTTTCTCTTTCTCTTGAGGGCGAAGAAGAGATTGGGCAATCCCATCAATTCTCTCAATCAGATCCTGAATGTTTTTTTCATGGTTGTTGCGTGTAAACATTTTGAGAGCTTCTAGGGGAGAACGAATGTCATGAGCGATTCTTCTTGCTTGATTCTTAAGCTCAATAGCTTGGTTCAGTTCACTCAGAGATTGTTGCATGTGCAGAGAGAGTTTGTGTTTTTCATCTTCGCGGGCTTGTTTCTTAGAATTTTTTCCCATTAAAATAATCAAAAACAAATAAACAAGGATGAAAGAGGTTAGAGCAATCTTCTCAGAGGTTGAAAACTCGTAGATAAATTCAATCTGCATCGAAGGATTATTTTGATCAAAAATTTTATTTTTAACATTTAAGAAATTGGCCTTACATTCGCCAGGACCATAGTTAAAAAAATCTGAATCACGAAACGTTGCTTTCACGCATTTCCAATTCGCTTGCGCCCGCATGTTATTCAATGAGCTTCCAACTTTCAAAAGATCATAGCCAAAGATTGAATCAAAATTCTGCGTCTTAAAAACATGAGTGAGAGTATCTGCACGATACTCTATAGATACTCTTGCCAGTACTAAACCTGCCAATAGTGATAGGCCAAGTATGAGATAGCCCAATTTCTGTTTTATAAAATGTGATTTCACCATACTTCTTTGCCTCAATAGAATTGGATTCGTTAAGTCTGGTGGTATTTATTACAATAGACATGCCAATGATTTGAGGAAGTAAACTATTGAAATTTTAATGCTAGAGACACTGACCTGGATTAATATGGCCTATGATGCAACCTCAAAAGCTACTTTCATCTTTAAGTTGAAGACTTGTAGAATATGCTTGGCCATCTTGTCTGTGCTCCAGCTTTGTCTATTAGCTACAAAGTCTGAGACTGCTTGTAGTGAGAGTCCCGATTTATCGGCGAAGGCTTTAATACCCATATTTCGAATTGTTGAGCGCAATGCCTCATCTAACTCAACCCCTTCATTAAGAACTAGTTTTAGGTAAGTCTGAGCAAAAGTTAAATCTTCAAATTTTACGGCCATAAACTCATTATAGGACTTGCTTCTACCGACCATATAAACTCCAATATTTTTGCGCTAAATTGATATCTCTTTTTTGACTGCTTTTATTTCCTCCGAGAAGAATCAAAAAACAATCATTAATGGTATGTGCGAAATAAACTCTGAAACCTGGACCATAATTAATCTTTACTTCGTAAAGTCCTCCACCTAGCGATTTTACATTTCTAAAATTGTAATCAATAAAAGCTTTATCAATTTCTCGAGCTATAATTACTTGAGTTAAAGTTTCTAGATGATTAAACCAATCTAAAAAGGGTGTTCGACCATTCTCTTTTTCATAATAAAGAATATTAACTAAGGTCAATGTTCGCTCCTTATTGTACATAAATATATGTAGCTTGTATAGGACCCTGTAATTTTCTAGGGAGAGCAAGCAAAGCTTTGTAGAATTTTACTTAAGACGTTGTAATTACGATTAAATACAAGCAGCGATTTTCAGAAATTATTCTAATCTAATCCATTTTGAAATGTGAAATCGGTGAATTCTGATTTCAGTATCAAGTCCTTACTCTTCAGCAAAGTCTTTAAATTCAAGAATTTACTAGTTGGTTAGCCAAATCAAAAGTTTAGGTTTCGATTTGGCTATTTTTACCGATGCCGTTTCATATATGAAAAATCTGGTGCTTAAGCCCACATTCAAAAGCATTCAGCTTCAAATTTAGTCTTCAATTCTTGTAAGTAAGCTTTACAGGCCCGCTTTCAAAAAAGCCGGCTACCAATTAAATAGGGTGAATAATTTTTGGGGAGGATCCATGAACAAACTGGGAACAGTCATCACCGGACTTGCGAGCTTATTTTCATTTTCATCATTCGCGGCCAATTCGCTTAAAACCAAAACGATCAACGTCACCAAAGTTGTCGCCGACTTCATCGCTGTCGAACGCGGAGACCTCGTTCGCTCAAATGACCTTGTCGAATACATCGATCGCAATTTCACCGATTTTGAAGTTCGTGAGATGGAAAGAAAGATTGGGTTTGATCTATACGAAATGGATAATTCAGAAAAAGAAACTATCCGTGATTTGATCAGTGCTGGAATATTAAATTTTGACCAAGAAGAAATAGAGATTGATATTAGTAAGTTTCAAAAAAAACTTAAACATCACATGGCAACGATGACGACAAGTTATTAAATATGGAAACATTTGGAGATTCTCACAATTTAGGTAAACGTGTTAGATTGAATGGAAATGTTTTGGTAAAGCCTCGTTCGACATATTTTGAAAAACTATTTCTAAATAAATCTAGTGAACTACGTAACTTTTTTAGAAATTCTAATACCTCCTTGGAAGAACTAGACACCTATTATCCTGATTTAAAGTTTACAGAAGTAAACTCTGGGATATGCTTTGCTGAAACTAAAATAACTAAACTAGAAGAAAGTATTCCAAGCGAGATTAGCAAATTCTTGTGTCGATCAATTGGTAAAAACATTGCTCTGATGCAATGGTTCGGAATTTCAGATTTGCATTGTCAAAACATGATGTTTTTTCAGAAAAATAATATGACTTCAGTTTGTCCAATTGATATTGAGGTGATTTTTTCAGATATATTTTACCCATCACAGTCTTATTTAATAGGAAAGAAAAATGGAGTCGCAGGATTTAAAAAAATTGAAGAAATTAACTACGACAACCCTCTGGAAAACTTCATCGAAATTTTTAAATCATATACAGAAACAATCGAATCGCTAAACTTCTTGAAACCCAAAATAGAATCCCTTTTGCAAGAGATATTGCCGAAAGATGCTGTAGTAAGAGCAATTTTCAGAGACACTCAGATGTATATTAATAAATCTAATATTGAGAAGTATGAAGAATCGGAAAGAGTACAGTTAAAACGGGGAGATGTACCATTTTATTATAAGTCGATATGGGAAGATAAATACTACTTTATTTCTGAGAACGAAGGAATTAAATCCGTTCCATTTCAAGAATTAAATGAACTTAAAAAAAATACAAAAGGCTTACCTCAAGATTTTTTGAAATACTTCGAACGAAAAAACATTGTGGACAGATTGAAAACTACATTGACTATTGCAGAAATATATTCCTATTTTAAACCAAGTAATACTTATGGAAAGCACAAGTGTAATAATATTGAAATTGATTTTGATTCAAATTCAATTTCGATTAAAGGCATAAAAATTAAATGCAAAGTTACAAAAGACTACTTGTCTGCATCATGATTTTGTATTCTTTTACAGTCGGAGCAAATGTGAAAATTGCCATGTCGCATTCATTTACAAGCTTAGATCCAAGAGATCAACAGAGCTACCAGCAGTTCATGATTACACAATCAATATATCAGTCTCTCTTTGAAATCGATGAATTTGCAAAAATAAGTTCTGAAATTTTAGAAAACTGGAAGTTTGATGGAAAAAATTTAAAATTAAAAATTAAAAAAGGAGTAATGTTTACGAACGGATCTTTTTTGTCTTCATCGGACATTCAATTTTCATTATCACGACACTTTGATTCAAAGAGCAAGTCAATCGTTAAAGATTATTTAGAATGTCTTGAAAGCGTTAAAGTCAAAGATGGAGTTTTGATATCTGTTGTAATTCTAGACGAGCAAAACTTAGTAATTAAATTGAAAAGATATGATCCTACTATTATGTTTATACTTTCTATGCCTGCTTTTGCAATTATTTCTTCCGTTGCTGAAAAACAGGGGCAGCTTGTTGGTACTGGACCAATGATACCGAGCTTTGAAAACAATAAATTATTCTTAAAAAATAAAGATTTAGCTCCAGGACAAGGTAAAATTATTGAAATTTCAAATTTGAAAAGTTTAAGCTCAGAGCAAGTTGAAGTGCAAGATTTAATACTGACATCAAACTTAGTTGAAGATCAGGAGGCAATGTTAAAAGGTCATGTGAAAGATAAAATGGAGAGTCTTAGCTTTTTACATTTCTACGGCAATAGAACTTCCCGATTGCTTGAAAATAAAAGAATTCGTCTTCAATTAAGATTAGCTGTTCAGGATGCTTCGAAGGAAATATCTAAGGATAGTATTTATTTAAAAAGCGCGAATCGATTTATACCTCGAAAAATAATGGCCAAAGAATACTATAACGAATCGAATGATAATCAATTAAATCGAGATAATGTTGATTTTAGGGAAAAAATAAGAATTCCTATGTTAAAAGGGCAGTTCTCAGAGCATCAGATCGAATTGTTCAGGATTGAGTTTGCAAAAAAGGGACTTAAAAACATAGAGATTCGTTCTTACGACTTAGGTGATTTCGTAAATGTATTTAAAAAAGGGGAGTTCGACTTGTTGCCAATCATTTACATGGCAAACTTCCCACATGTGACAGGGTTTACTCACTTGATCTGTAGTAATTTCATGGGTACTAAGTTTTTGCAGGCTAATGACTTTTGCAAAGGTGTATCAAATATTAACCAGATGCAAAGCTCAGAAGAGTTGCACAAAGAGTATTTATTTCTATTAAATGAAATGGAAAGTGAAAACTACATATTTCCCGCTTTTGAAACTTCGTTGCCATTATACAGAAAATCAAATGTAGAGTTTGATAGCAGTTTTCATCGTTATGAATCAGGATTGTGGAAGATTTTAAAAAAATGAAAAAAAATATCTCAATCACCATTGGAACAGCTTTTGTAGTGCTTGCAGGAATAGTTGCAGCATTAGTTATTTTGCTCAATTCAATATTTTATAAGAATATCATTAAGAGCGAATTGCTTGACTATTTTTATCAGAAAGAAATGCAAGATACTTCGTATTTTATAAGCAATATTTTGGGTGACTCTCTGGCTCTTGGGAACTATGCAGAAGTGTTGAAGAAGTGTAGCGACTTTGCAGCATCCAAGACATTGATTGGAATCAAGTTAATTGATGAAGAAAAATCGGTAATTTGTAATATCGGATACGAAGAAGCGAATCTGGAAAATTATACATTGAAAGCTATCGAAATAAACTCAGTTAAAAATCAAATAAAAAGTAAATTGTTTTTAAAGTTTTCAAATCAAAGTTACATGGATTCGTTGCGAAGAATTTATAAAATAGTTTATTTAATGGGTTTTTCTACATTGATTATATTTATTGCAATATTATTGTTTTTTAAAAAAAATATATATAGTTACTTTACGAGACAGGTCTTGAGGTCTACTTCAGGGTTAGATAATAATCCAGTAGAATTTAATCCAATTCGTTCATATATATTCGAAATTGACCATTTGTTTTCAGTTTTGAAAATCAGTTTCGATAAGATGTTAAAATTTGAAAAAGAAGCAAAAGAAAGAGAAATTCAATTATCCAAGCAGGAAAACTATAGAAGCATTATTCACGACTTGAGATTACCAGTCTTTGCAATTGAAAATTTTGTAAGTGAAAAAAGAATGGTGAATGATTTTGACCGTGACTTAATGATCAAGAGATCATGTGTGAGAATATCAAGCATTCTAGATAGTTATTGTGAACTTGCGGGGGTCAAAACAAGAAAAAGTCAAAGCTATAAAGATGTATTTGCAACTGAAATTAAAGACATGTTGGCAGAGTTTAAACTTTTATATCCAAGTATTAAGCTAAATGTTTTGTATGACGATTGTGCGAATTATGAAATCGCTCTTGATTCTGTTGTAATTCGCTGCTTGCAAAACTTAATAAATAACTCATGTGAGGCACTGGGCAAAAGTGAGAATTGCGAAATCAAATTAATTGTGAAGTTAAACAATGGATTGTTAAAGCTTAGTGTTACCGACAATGGAGAGGGTGTTGATTTAGAAGTTGTAAAAGCGCTGAATGAGAATCCATCTTCTTTTAACAAGCCTTTTGGGAATGGCATTGGTTTGCGATTTGTCCGTTCCACAATTGAAGGATTGGGTGGGAACTTTTTATTTACGTCAATAAAATCTCTCGGCAGCTGTGTCAGTATAGATTTTCCACTTGAAAAAATTATTTTAGAAAAACTATTAATCAATAAACCATATTTTAATTTGAATGGCTGTACTAAAAATGTACTCCTAGAAGACGACAAATATATTAGATTAATTTGGGAAAGACAGGCATCTGATTATGGAATTGAACTTTTAACTTATGAATCTTCAATTACTTTATTAGCAAATCTTCCCAACTTTAATAAGGAAGATAATTTTTTCATCGACTTGGATTTGGGAAATGGCAAAGAGGAGGGTATGGAGATTCTTGAAACTCTTGAACAAAATGGTTTTAAAAATATCTTCCTAAACACATATAATAATGTCGCAGATTCTAATATGTACTCTCAATATTTTAATTGTAAAAAAAATGCACCCTGGATTGAAAATCTAAAAAACGCTTAAGAATTTCATTAATACTAAAGAATTTTATTAATCGTAGTTAGCAAAGTCATCGCAACAACCATAAGTGTACCGAGTTTGATGGTCATTCGATGCTCAAGAAGTTTCATTTCATTTTCAAGTCTTGAGATATCAGATCTTATTTCATTTTTGAATTCGGCAAAGTCTTTTCGGATTTCCGTACGAAATTCAGCAAACTCGGATTGTATTTCGTTACGAAATACTGCAAAGTCCGTTTGCATTTCGTTGCGAAATTCTGCAAAGTCCGTTTGCATTTCGTTGCGAAATTCTGCAAAGTCCGTTTGCATTTCGTTGCGAAATTCAGTGAACTCAGACTTCATGTTAAACCTGAGCTCAATAGAATCTTGCTTGGTAGATAAATTGGTTTCCATAATCTCTATCAGCACCTTTATGGATTTTTCGGCCTGTTCACGGGTGAAGCCAGCCTGCTCTAGAATCTCAGTATACTTCAAAGCATTGAACATTCAAAATCTCCTTTAAATCAATAGGTTGAGTTAGCTTTAAGCATACCAATTCTTGACCGCTGATAAGATAATGGTCTGTTTTTAGATGATTAAAAACTGGGGAGATGTTCGCATTTGATCTCGAAAGGCCATCATTTTGAATGCTCTTTAGAAGTGAAAAACTGGTCCCTTGGCATCTGAAATTTATCGTCACACTTATCATCATTTAGTAATTTGAAGGATGATCAAAAAACTCGATTTGATTTTTCAGAATATGAGAAAAGCAAAGAATGAATTGCATCTACAACTGTATTTGTTCGAGAAAGATCGCCTCTATCTCAATTTGGGATTTAGTTCGCTTTACGATTTCTTGATTCATCATGCTCGTTGTAGTGAAGGCGAGGCGTATGAATTGAACACGATAACAAAGATGATGAGTATTAATCCTCAAGTCGCTACATCACTTGAGACAGGAAGTCTGTCGTTTGCAACTCTTAAAGCGATTCGTCCCATGACTGATCAAGCATTAACTTATGAG
>Ga0100403_1001586_pt1 | contig 20051 bp, 22 predicted proteins | sample CryGeymet201501t_FD_83663 | JGI IMG/M metagenome (GOLD analysis project Ga0100403, IMG submission 83663) | Groundwater microbial communities from Crystal Geyser aquifers in Utah, USA - Crystal Geyser metaG 2015-01t | ecosystem: Environmental > Aquatic > Deep subsurface > Groundwater | place...
GTCGTGCCCATCCCGGAGGTCTTGCAGAGGCCGTTCGTGCCGCACCACGTGTAGCTTCCGCTCGACATGTCGTAGCCGCACACGGCGCCGCCCTGCGCGACGACGATCTTCTGACAGACCTTCGACTTCGGGCTGCAGAAATCGCCTTTCAGCGCGTCGCAGCTCCCGAGGCCGATGCTCGGCGTGCATGCCGCGCCCTCCGCGGCGGGTGTCGCGCACGTCCCGGTCATCGCGCCGACGGCCGTGTTGCAGTAGAGGTTCGACGCGCACGGGTGGTCCGCGTCGCACGACGCGCCGGCGGCGGCGCGCGCGACGCAGAGCTTGTTCGCCGCACAGACGAGGCCGTAGTCGCAGTTGTCGTCGGAGTTGCACGCTTCGCCCGCTTTGCTGCGCGCCGTGCCGCACGTCCCGCAGTTCGAGCTCGCGCCTTTGTTGCAGTACGTGCTCTGGCACTGGCTGTCGTCGCCGCACGCGCTGCCGTTCGCGAGCGTGCCTGCGGTCGCGCGGCAATCGGCCGGCGTGTTCCGATCGTAGAGCGCGTCGCACCCGGCCGCGTTGAGCGCCGTCACGCACTTCTCTGCGCGAGCGGTCGTGATGCTCGTTCCGTTCGCCGCGAACGCGCCGGCGCACAACGACTTGAAGCGCGTCGTGCACGTCGCGACGTCGCCGTACGAAATCTGGATGAAGAGCGGGCCGCACGAATTGGCCTTGCTGCAGATCGCGTTCGCGTAGTCCGCGCACGCGGTGTCGACGCTCACCGACGTCGACGACGAGCTGCTCGAGCACGCAGCCACGACCAAGAGACCGAACGAAGCGATGCTGCCGGCGAAGATTCTCATGACCCCTCCTCGAAGAAGCGTTCGCTGCATCGTAGCCCCTAGGGGAGCGCGTCGCCTATTTCACGCTGCGGCACAGCGCGCTCAGCGCAGACGCCATCACCCGCTCTGCCTCCGCCCGCGAGCGCCCGAGATCGCGCCGCAGCGCGTCCCACGCGCGGCCGCTCGTCACGAGGTCCATCGCGTCGAGCAAGCTCGCGCGCGCGTGCGCGTCGTCCGCGCGATCGAGCTCCTCGGCGAACACCCGCTCGATCTCGCGCCGCCGCGCGCGCGCCGGTCCGCGCAGCGCCGCGGTGAGCGCGGCCGACGTCGCTTCGCGCAGCGTCGCCGACCGCCGGAGCGCGGACGACGCTTCGAGCTCTCGCGCGCGCGTCGGGACGAAGCGCTCGATCCGCTCCGCTACCGGCCCGTCGTCGCGCTGCGGCGCCGGAGCCTCGCGCGCCATCCGCTCGGCGAAGCGCTGCGACGCCGCAAGGAACAGGCTCTCGCGCGACACGAAATGTTGGCGAATCGATCGCAGCGCGACGTTCGCGCGCGTCGCCACCTCGAGCGCCGTCGGCTGCGCGTTCCCTTCCTCGATCAAATCGAGGAGCGCGTCGAGGATCGCCGCGCGCGTCCGATGCGCGCGCGCCGTGCGCCCGTCGATCCGCCCCGCGCCGTCCCGCTCGCTCGCGCGCGCCACTAGCTTTCCAAATCGTCGTACACGCGCAGCGAGCGGAGGAGGCCGCTGTCGCCGCGCTCGTAAACGGCGAGCCCCGCCTGCGGCGGCACCGTCTTTCCGTGGAGCTTCACGAGGGTGTACTCGAGCGCGCACGTGCGCCCGTCGTCCGCGCTGCCGCCTTTGAGCAGCTCGACGCCGCCGTCTCGGAGGAGCGTGCGGTACGCCTCCTCGAGCCCGGCGCCTTTCTTTTGCTCGATCCCGCGCGCCTCGCGACGCGCTCCATCGGTCTCGAAGCTCGCCATCACCGCGGCGACGTCGGCCTTCGCGAGCGCCGCGAGGTGATCGTCGATCGGCGCCGGAAGCTTCGCGTCGTCGACGCGTTCGACGAGCGGCGAGCGCAGCGCGACCGTCCCCTTGATCGGCTGCGACGTGTAATAGAGCCGAAGCTCGACCTCGCGCGATCGCCTCCGCTCGGCGACGATCGCGATCGGAAGCTCCACGGTCTTCTCCTCGAACGTGAGCGTGAGCACGCCTTCGGTCACGTCGCGATCGATCCCGGTGGTGAAGTAGAGCCGCGCGAAGCTCGCCTTGTGATCTTTGAGCCACTTCGACATCTCGGCGAGGTAGCGCTCGAGCGCCGGCATTCCGCTCGCGCGGCCGAAGATCGGATCGTCCACCGTCGCGCGGCTCCCCAAGCGCTGCGCGAGCGCGACGAGGGATCCTTCGGTGTCGTCGAGCAGCGCCGGGACGAAGACGTCCGACAGCCACCCGCGCAGGCTCGTGGGAGGACCGCGGTCGGGCTCTTCTTCGAACACGACCGGAGGATAACCCTCGTGGGCGATCGCCGGAACAGGTAAGAGTCGACAGCCCCGGAGGGCAGGATAAGACTGTCATCGGCAGGCCAACTGCCTCCATCATGACCCTCTTCGACAACCTCCCCGACCGCGTCTCGGTCTACGAAGTCTCGCCGCGCGACGGCCTGCAGAACGAGAAGGCCACGGTGCGCCTGCGCGACAAGCTGCGCCTCATCGACGCGCTCGTGGCCGCGGGGCTCCAGCGCATCGAGATCACGAGCTTCGTCTCGCCGAAATGGATCCCGCAGCTCGCCGACGCCGACGAAGTGGCTGAGCAAGTCGTCCACGCCGGCGCGCCGGCCGGCGTGCGCTTCAGCGCGCTCTGCCCGAACGCGCAGGGCCTCGAGCGCGCGAAGGCCGCGAAGATGGAAGAGATCGCGGTCTTTCTCAGCGCCAGCGAGACGCACAACAAGAAGAACGTGAACAAATCGATCGACGACACGCTCGCCGCGTTCAAAGAGACGATCGGCCCGGCGCGTGCTGCGGGCATGCGCGTGCGCGGCTACGTGTCCACCGTGTGGGGCTGCCCGTACGAAGGCGACGTCGACCCGAAGCGCTCGCTCGCGATCACGAAGAAGCTCGTCGAGATGGGCTGCTACCAAGTGTCGATCAGCGACACGATCGGGGCGGGCACGCCGGGCCAGACGAAGAAGATCCTCGAGCTCGTCCTCGGCGAGCTTCCGCGCGAGAAGATCGCGATGCACATGCACGACACGCGCGGCACCGCGCTCGCGAACATCCTCGTCGGCCTCGAGATGGGCATCCGCGATTTCGACGCGTCCGTCGGCGGCCTGGGAGGATGCCCGTACGCGCCCGGCGCGGCGGGGAACGTCGCGACCGAGGACCTCGTCTACATGCTTCACGGCATGGGCATCGGGACCGGGATCGATCTCGAACGCCTCGTCGATGCCGGCAAGGCGGCCGAGAGCGTCGTCGGCCGAGCTCTGCCTGGCAAAGTCCACCAGTCGGGTGTACGCAGCTTGCGCGCATGAACGCACCTGGCTTCGCCGCGCGCGGCTTTCATCTCTGAAACATGTTCCACGCGCGTTTTTTCGGATCTGCACGGCCTACATCGTCGCCTTGCGACCCAAATGGCCGAAACATGAATGCGCGGCGCTTGGCATGTGGATCGCAACGGATTCAGTCGGCACCGCGTAGGCCGGCTCTCCCCCCCCGGGCCCCTATGTGGTGCCGTTTTCTTTTTGTCGTCGGGGCGGCGGTGCTCGCGAGCGCTTGCCAGCGCACGCCGGAAGAACCGGCGCCTTCGACGACCGTGACGGTCGCGCCGACGCGCGCGGCGCCGCCCGTCGTCACGCAGCTGCCGACACCGAGCGCGTCGCCCGAGCCTTCGCTCGTCGGTCGGTGCGTCCTGCAGACGCCGAGCGCGCCGCCGCCGCCGGTCGCTTCGGGAGCCGCGCCGGGATGCCCGCGCGATCCGGAGCCTGCGCAGCAGAAGCTCCCCGTCGTCGTCGTCGCGTTCCAAGAGAGCGGCGCGACGGTGCAAGCGGAGCTCGTGTCGTCGGATCACGACGTCGAGCGCGGCCTGATGTATCGAAAACAGATGGCGGAGGATCGCGGAATGCTCTTTCGCTTGGACCGCCGCGAGCACGTGTTTTGGATGCGCAATACATGCATCCCGCTCGACATGCTCTTCATCGACGACGACGGCCTCGTCGTCGGGATTGTCGAGAACGTCCCGACGCTGAACGACGAGCACCGCACCGTCGGCTGCCCGTCGTCGTGGGTGCTCGAGACGAACGCGGGTTGGTCGCGGCGTCACGGCGTGAAGGCCGGACAGAAGATGACGATCCCGCGCGAGGCGCGTCCGTGAGGTCGAGCGCGCTCGCGTTTGGGTGCATGGCGCTCGCGTCGTGCACGTGCGCGCCGGCGCCGAGCGACACGGGCGGCATCGGACAAGATCCCGCGCCGACGGCGGTGACGATTCCGTCCGCGGCCGTCGCGCCGAGCGTCGCCGCCCCGTGGGCCCCAGCGCTCGCGTCGGCCTCGGTGCCCACGTTCCCCGACGCGGGCGAGACGCGCGCGGACGCCGGGAGCGGCACGATCGTGAAGACGGGCGGGAGCGATCCGCTCGACGGCCGCTTCTCGCTCGCGGACGCGACGCGCGGCCTCGGCGGCACCGGCGCGCTCGTCGCGCACATCGACACGCCGCGCGGCGTCCTCGACTGCAAGCTCTACGAGGACAAAGCGCCTAAGACGGTGGCAAACTTCGTCGGCCTCGCGCGCGGCATCCGCCCTTGGAAGAACGAGAAGGCGCAGTGGGTGAAGCGGCCGCTCTACGACGGCACGACGTTCCACCGCATCATCCGAAACTTCATGATCCAAGGCGGCGACGCGATCGGCGATGGCGTCGGCGACGTCGGCTACACGATCGACGACGAGGTTTGGCCGGGCGCGACGCACGATCGCGCGGGCCTCATCTGCATGGCGAACAAAGGGCGCAACACGAACGGCGCGCAGTTCTTCATCACCGACGCCGCGGCGCTCCATCTCGACGCGAAGGGGTACACGATCTTCGGTGAGTGCTCGCCGGTCTCGCGCATCCACGATCTCGCCGCGTGGCCGGTGACGGGCGAGCGCGCGGTGAACGCGCCGGAGATTTCGCGCGTGACGATCACGCGCGAGCGCCCGTGACTGGTCAGCGCGAGAACGTGCCGACGACGTACCCTTCGGCGAGCACGTGCCCGTTCATCGCGCCGTAGAGCGCTTCTTTCGTCGCGCCGTCCGGCGTCGCGAGCGTCGCGTCGAGCGCGAAGACGCGGAAGACGTACCGATGAAGCTCGCGCCGCGGCGGGCACGGGCCGTTGTAGCGGACGTTCTTGAAGTCGTTGATGCCCACCTTCGCGCCGAGCGTCGAAGGATCGACGCCTTCGCCGAGCGCCAACGTCTCCGCGGGGAGATCGAAGACGAGCCAGTGCGTGAACGTTCCGTTCGGCGCATCCGGATCTTCGACGACGAGCACGAACGATTTCGTCCCCTCCGGCGGCGCGCTCCACGTCACCTGCGGCGAGCGATCGCTCCCGTCGCACGACGAGTCGACCGGGATCGGCCCCTTCGTCGCGAACGATTTGCTCGTCACCGTCAGCGATCCGACCGACACCCCAGGCGGCGGCATCGGCGCGATCGGCTGCTGGGTTTGGCAAGCGGCACCGAGGGCGATCGCGATCGCGCAAACGAATGCTCTCATCGTCTCTCCTCAGTCCGGTTGATAGAGAATCTGCTGCGTGGGCTCGCGATAGTATAACCGATCGAACTCGCCGTGCCCGAACGTGATCGCGCCGAAGAGGTTCCACGCGACGCCCCACACCGCCGCGATCCAGAAGAGCGCGCGCATCGGCCGCGCCCCGATGGCGAGCATCACGAAGAGGATCATCGAGTAGTCGTTCGAGAAGCGGTACCCGAACTGCTGCCAGCCGCTGTTTTGGTAGAGAAGGTCGTACGCTGCGGGGAGCGCCGCGCTGATCGCTGCGATCGCATGGAGCCACCCGCCCTTCTTCGGGCGGAAGAGCCAGAACAAGAGCGGCGTCGTGAACCAAAGCGCGAGCCCGTGCTCGTTGATTTGGAACGGCGCGAAGCGCGTCGGATCAGAGCCCGGCGGGCGAATCCACGGAAGGACCGTGAGCATGACGCCGAGGTTCTTCGACAGGTAGTGGTAGCCGAAGAGGCCCCACTTCATCATGCGGCCCTTCCACGCGACCGAAAGGTGCTCGTGCCCGAACGCGACGGGGCTCGGGTCGTGGAAGCGCGTGTAGTTCATCCACGAAGCGATCGCGATCGCGACGAGGATCGGCGCGGCGAAGAGCGCGACCTTTCGCAGGAACGCGCCTTTGTCGACGCGGCGCCACGTCTCGAAGATTCGATCGACGAGCGCGCCTTCGTTCGCCACTCCGTCCTTGCAACATACACGTACCAGCTCGAGCCCGAAGAACGCCGATGCGAGGACGACGTGCGGCCTCGTCATGAAGATGCACGCCATCGCGACGCCCGCCCATAGCGGTCTCTCGGCGTCGAGCGCGCACAGCAAGTAGAGACCAAGCAAGCCCACGCAGACTACGTGCGCGGTGAACCACACGGTGCCTTGCACCGCCGTGAAGAAATAGACGGTGCCGAACGCGAAGAGGCTCGCGAGGATCACGTTCTCGCGCTCGGTGCGCGCAGAGCGCGCGGTTCGCCTCAGCTTCTCGAGGACGAGGAACAAGAACGCCGGCCCGAGCCCCGCGAGCCAGATGACGAACTGCCCGTCGCGGAAGTTCTCCGGCGAGCCCGACGCCTTCACGAGCGGGAGCATCAAGACGGCGGGGAAGGGGGGAAAGCTTATGTACGTCTTGCCTTCGAACTGCGCGAAGTCGTTGTTGCCGCTGTAGTCGGGCGGGCCGTTCGGCAGGTTTTGGCGGCCGTGGAGCCACGCGTCCGCGAGGAGCGCGTAGTGGTTGTAGTTCGTGTGCGTCGTGAGGCGCGGCTTGCCGGCGACGCTCGCGAAGACGCTCGCGCAGACGAGATAGAGCACCGCCGCGACGAGGAGGCGGCGCGCGCGCGTATCCGGAGTCATCCAGCGGGCGAACGCGGATTCGCTCATGTGCGTCGCGACCTTAACAAGAAAGTCCGAGGAAGGTAGCGCGAACCGCGCTTCGCGGCGCCGCCGGCGGTCGGTGTGAATACGCGTATGCGTCGGACGCGCGACGAAGCCGTTTTCCCGGGGCGCCGTGAAACGGCAGGGGTGGCACGCGCCTTGTACTCAGAGCCCGCGCGATGGCTCTCCCGTTCGATGAAGCGAAAGGCGCGCGCGATCCTCGTGCGCTCGCGATTCTGGCGAAGACGATTTACCGCGAGCTTCGCGCGAGTGGGTACGAAGAGCGCGACGTGATGGCGCTCGCGGGCGAGCTTCTGGCGCACGTCGCGAGCGAAGTGAAGGGTCGCTCGCCGCGCCAGGGCTGAGCCCCGCCGCTCCGTTTTTTCGCCGTTCCCAGCGGGACTTCGCGCGCGTTCTTCACCGCAGTTGACACGCTGCGCGTTGACCCACGACAATTCGCGAGGCGGTTGGCGCCTTCTGTGCGACGGTGGCGCTGCCCGGCCGTGTGCGGTGAGCATGCGCGCGCAGCGTCCACTCGAGGAACGGTGAATGTTCACGATCATCATCAGTGAGAAGGGAGGCGCCGAGCGTAGGGAGACCTTCGACAAGAACGAGATCAACGTCGGGCGCGTCCAGGGCAACGACCTGATGCTCCCGAAGGGGAACGTGTCGAAGCACCACGCTCGCCTTCTCTATCGCGATGGGCGATTCATCGTAACGGACCTCAAGAGCACGAACGGGACGTACGTCAACGGGCGGAAGATCGCTCAGGCGACGATCGTTCGCGAGGGCGACAAGATCTACATCGGCGATTTCGTGCTCAAGCTCGACACGGGCTCGGGCGCGCAATCGCAGCCGCAAGCGGATCAGCAGGAGTACCGCCCGGCGCCCGAGCCGCCGCGGATGCCCGGGCCCGTGCCGCAGACGGCGCCTCCGCCGATCCAGCCGGCTCCGGTGCACATGGCGGCGCAAGGGCAGATGCCGTCGCAGCCGATCGGGATGCCGCCGATCCCGCAAGCGGCGGTCGTGCAAGGTCAGCCCGGTCACGTCAGCCATTATCCGCTCGAGCGCGATCCCGACGACAGCGAGAGCTCGCCGAACCACGGCGCACCGCCGCAGCAAGCGCAGCAGGGCGCGCCGGGCAAGGTGCCGCCCGCGCCGCGCGTGCCGTCGATGCAGCAGCAGGCGGACGGGCGGATGCGGCCGAACAGCACCGCGGTGCTTCCGAATCGGCCGCCGGCGCAAGCCGCGGGGCGCGAGGCGGCGCAGCAGCCGGCGCAGCAACAACGCGCGCCGCAGGCGCCGCAGCAGCCGCCGACGCCGCAGCCGCCGCAGGCGACGTCGATTCCGCCGCGTCAGCTTCCGCGCGAGTCGCCGGCGCAAGCCGCGCGAAGGCTCGCGCTCATCACGCTCGTCGATCGCGTCGCCGACGTCGTCGACGTCGCGCCGCTCAAGCAGTCGCCGACGGTGGACGAGCAGCTGTCGGCCGCGCTCGACCGCGCGGTGCGCGAGCAAGCGAAGGCGATGCGCGACGAGGGCGAAGCGCCGGAGGGGATCGACCTCGAGCTCCTCGTGCGCGACGCGCTCCGCGAGTTCGTCGGGCTCGGTCCCGTTGGGCCGCTCCTCGAGGACGACGACTGCAGCGAGATTCACTGCATGCGGCACGACTACGTGCTCGCGATGCGGAGCGGCGGCGCGGTCCTGGCGGACGCGTCGTTCACCAGCGAAGAGGCGCTCTACCGGACGATCGCGCGCCTCGCGCAGCAGTCGGGCGAGGCGTGGCGCTCCGGCGAGATCGTGCTCGAGCGGCGCCTTCAGCGCGGCGCGACGATGATCGCGATCACGCCGCCCGCGGCGAGCGGGTGCGTGCTCGTCGTGCGCAAGCGGCGTCGCGTCGAGTCGTCGCTCGAAGAGCTCGTGCGCTCGGGCGCGCTCTCGCGGCCGATGGCGACGTTCCTCGAGCACTGCGTCGCGGCGCGCGCGAACATCGTCGTGAGCGGAAGCGGCAGCGCGAGCGTCGGCGCGGTGCTCGCCGCGTTGGCGTCGGCCGGGCCGGCAGGCGATCGCGTCGCCGTTCTGCAGGACGCGGAGGAGCTCGCGATCGCGCAAGCGCACGTCGTCTCGCTCGCGATTCCGGATCACGGCGCGCGCGGCGAAGAAGCGGTGCGCGCGGCCGGGCGGCTGCGCGCGGATCGCTTGGTGGTCGGCAGCCTAGCGGGGAACGTCGTTCCGGCGACGCTCGACGCGATCGCCGAGGGCTGCGAAGGGGTGATCGCGGGCGTGCATGCGTCGTCGCTCCGGCAGGGGCTCGCGCGCGCCGCGTCGCAGCTCGCGCTCACGCGCCCGGGCGTCGCGATGGAAGGCGCGCGCGAGGCGATCGGCGAGTCGTTCGACGTCGCGATCGAGGTGACGCGCTTGCCCGACGGGCGTCTGCGCGTCCTTCGCGTCGCGGAGCTCTCGGGCGGCGACGCGAAGGGGATCGCCGTACGCGATCTCTTCACGCTCTCCGCCGAAGGTGCGGCCGGCGGTGACGGCGCGTTCGTCGCGTCGGGCGTCGTCCCGCGCTTCGTCGCGGACTTTGCGGCGCGCGGCGTGCGCGTCGACGCCAACTTGTTCAAGCGGACGGTCGGGCGCAACTGATCGCCGCGATCATCCGGTCGTGAGCGCGCGCTTCTTCGGCGGCGTGCGCTCCGTCTCGGCCTCTACGTCCTGGCCGTCGGCGATGGCGTGGAGCGCGATCCGCACCGCCGGCTCCGCGCAGCGCTCGGCCGCGACGCGGAGGCGCGCGCGCTCGTCGTCGCCCGCGGTCCGTGCGAGCGCCTTCGCCGCTGCCGCGCGTGTCGCTACCTCGGTCGCCGGCGACTCGATCGCGCTCCACAGCTCTTCGCGCGACACGGCCGCGGCGCGGTAGTCGTCGCCCGCGCCGTCGGCGATACGCGCGAGCGCGCCGCGCGACGCCGCCGCGAGGAGGCTCGACTGCGCGTCGGCGCGCAGCTCCTTCGCGCGCGCGATCGACGCGCGGAGGCGTGCGAGGATCGCCTCGCGTTTGGTCGCGTCGTCGCCGTGAAGCTGCAAGCGCAGGACGATCTTTTCGCGATGGGCGAGCAGGAGGTCGCCCCGCGCCTCGCGCGCCTCGTCGAGGTCGGAGAAGGCGTAGAAGCGGGTGCGCGAGGTGCCGTGCACGAAGACGCCGTCGACGCCGATCGCGACGCGCGACGCGCGTTGGAACGCGACGGCGCCGCCGACCGCGACGACGATGTACGCGACGAGCGGGCCCGCTGCAGGCACGTGCCTTCCCAGCGGCGACAGGAAGAACGCGAGAAACGCGAACGGGAGCGCCGCCATCGCGATGACGGCGCCGCGCGTCTCCGGCGTGACCGCGACGGCGGCGAAATGAATTTCGTCGGGCGATACCTCGGTGCGCACCGGATCGGCATCGATCGGCGCGATCGCCGCCCGAATGCCTGCGCGCACGAGCGCGTAGTGCGCGAGCGCGGAGATGAACGCCGGCAGCGCGAAGAGCTCAGGGTGATCGAGCGCGTGCATCGGGCGCGCGAGGAGCGCGAGCCACGCGAGGGCAGGGACCGCCGCGGCAAGCTGCTGCGCGCGCGTGCGCGTCCGCGCGCGCTCGATGGCGCCGGCGAACGGGCTCGGCATTCCCGCGCGCGCGCGCGATCGCGCGATGTAACGAAAGAGCGCGAGGACCGGCACGAAGAACGTCGCAAAGAGGAGCGTGACGACGTACGTCGCGCCGAGCATCCGCGCCGAGGCCGACATGAGGTCGGCGACGGCGTCGAGCGTCTGCGGCGTCGCATCGGGAATCGCGCGCTCGATCACGCGCTCGAACGTGAACCAAAGGCCGAAGCGGTTGTTCGCGAAGCCGAGCGCCCACGCCGCGAAGAGCAGCACGAACGCGCGCGAGCTGCGCCATGTGCGCGCGAGGGCCATCGCCAGAGCTTACGGTGAACGCGGCGCCTGCGCGACCGGTGTGCTCAGGCCGACGCGCTCGCGTCCGCGCGCTTCTGCATCTTTCGATGAAGCAGCCGCTTCTTCAGCGGCCCGAGCTTGTCGATCATCAAGACGCCCTGAAGGTGGTCGTACTCGTGCTGGATGCAGATCGCGAGGAGCCCCTCGGCTTCGAGCTCGAACGGCTTGCCGTCTCGGTCGAGCGCGCGGACACGCACCTTCGCCGCCCGCTCGATTTCCTCGCGTGCGCCGGGGAAGCTCAGGCATCCATCTTCGTACGTCGTCGTCCCATCGCTCTCGAGGATCTCGGGGTTGATGAAGACGCGGAAGTCGCTCGGCTCGCCCTCGGCCGCGACGTCGACGACGAAGAGCTGATAGGGCTCGCCGATCTGCGTCGCCGCGAGGCCGACGCCGGGCGCGGCGTACATCGTCTCGGCCATGTCGTCGATGAGCCGCTGGATCTCCGGCGTCACCGCGGCGATCTTCTTGCCGGGCTCGCGCAGGCGTTTGTCGGGGTAGTGCAGGACCGTACGCACCATTTGACGTCCAATGTAATGCGCCGCGCGCCTTCGGGCCACAGCCGAGGTGGCCGAACCGGGGCGAGCTTCACATCTCGGGGTAAACGATCCGGCCGAAGACGTGCGCGTCCGTCCCGCAGACTTCCCACTCCGGATCCGCGATTTTAGGCGCTTCCGCCGGCGTGGCCGGCCCCGCCCAATCGACGGCGCCAGGGCGGCCGCGCGGCCCCAAGAGCAGCGGCGCGATGAACGCGTGGAGCTCGTCCGCGAGGCGCCCGGCGAGCATGCTCCCCGCGAGCTCTGCCCCGCCTTCGACGAGGAGCGTGACGACGCCGCGGCTCGCGAGGAGCTTGAGCGCCGCGACCGCATCGATGCGCCCTTCGGCCGAGCTCGGAGCGCGCAGGACCTCGACGCCGCGCACGACGAGCGCTTCTTCGTTCGAGCTCGGCGCGTCCTCGCTGCAGATGACCCACGTCGGCACCTCGGACGCCGTCGTCACGAGCCGCGAGTGCGCGGGCAAGCGGAGCTTCGTGTCGAAGACGACGCGCAGCGGGCTCTTCCCCGGCGCGTCGCGCACCGTGAGGCGCGGATCGTCCGCCAGCGCCGTGCCGATGCCGATCGCGATCGCGTCGTGCTGCGCGCGAATGACGTGCACGCGCGCGCGCGCCTCGGGCCCCGTTACCCACTTCGACGCGCCGGTGCGCGTCGCGATGCGCCCGTCGAGCGACAGCGCGAGCTTGAGCGAGACGTACGGAATCCCCGCCGTCACGAACTTGCTCCACGGCGCGACGAGGCGTTGCGCCTGCGGCTGCATGACGCCCGAGACGACCTCGACCCCCGCCTTCTTCAACCGCTCGATTCCGCCGCCCTCGACGTGCGGGTTCGGGTCGGAGCACCCGACGACGACGCGCGCGATTTTCGCCGCGAGGATCGCGTCGGTGCACGGCGGCGTACGCCCGACGTGGTTGCACGGCTCGAGCGTGACGTAGAGCGTGGCGCCGGCCGCTTTCTTTCCCGCGAGCCGGATCGCGGCGACCTCCGCGTGGTCTTCGCCGGCGCGCTCGTGGTGCCCTTTGCCGACGATCTCTCCGTTCGCGACGACGACCGCGCCGACGTGCGGGTTCGGCGACGGATCGCCCTTTTTCCCAATCTCCAGCGCGCGCGCCATGAAGCGCTCGTCGTTCGGATCGACCTTCTTGACGGCGGCGCTCATCGGTCCTCCCGCGCTGGAGCCGCTGCGGGCGGCGGAGGCCGCGACGACGTCGTCCCGTCGGCGCGCGCTTGCGCGAGCTTCTCGACCTCCGCGCGAAACTCTTCGATGTCGCGGAACGAGCGGTACACGCTCGCGAAGCGCACGTACGCGATCTCGTCGAGCTCGCGAAGCTGATCCATCACTTTCTCGCCGAGCACCTGCCCGGCGACTTCCTTCGAGTCCTGATCGGTGAGGAAGCGCTCGATCGCCGCGACCGCGGCGTCGATCTTCTCTTCCGGCACCGGCCGCTTGTTGCACGCCTTGCGAATGCCGCCGAGCAGCTTCAAGCGGTCGTACGCCTCGCGCCGCCCGTCCTTCTTCACGATCGCCGGGAAGATGTCCTCGACGCGCTCGTAGCTCGTGAAGCGCGCCTCGCACTTGTCGCATTCGCGCCGCCGGCGGATGACGTCGCCGCCCGCGGACTCGCGTGTGTCGACGACCTTGCTCTCCGCGTTGGAGCAGAACGGGCACTTCACGCTGGTGCTTCAGCCTTTCTCGATCTTGCCGAGACGCCGCACGTGCCGGTCGCCGCCGCTGAACGGCGTCTGCAGCCACACGTTGACGATCTCCCACGCGAGCCCGACGCCGACGACGCGCGCGCCGAGCGTGAGGACGTTCGCGTCGTGGTGCGCGCGCGAGTAGCGCGACGAGAAGACGTCGCTGCAGTTGGCCGCGCGAACGCCGCGGTAGCGGTTCGCGGTGATGGCCATCCCGACGCCCGTTCCGTCCACGAGAATCCCGCGATCGAATTTGCCCGACTGCACGCCGAGCGCCGCGCTGTGCGCGAAATCCGGAAAGTCCGACGGATCGGTCGACGTCGCGCCGATGTCCGTCACCTCGTACTTCAGCTCTCGCAGGCCCTCCGCGAGCTCGTTCTTCAGCTCGAAGCCGGCGTGATCCGAGGCGACGACGATGCGGATCGGCTGCGACATGCGATCACCCTTCGTATCGCGAAAAGACGATCGAGCAGTTCGTGCCGCCGAAGCCGAACGAGTTGTTGAGCGCGTGCTTCACCTGCCGCTCGCGCGCTTCGTTCGCGACGTAGTCGAGCGTGCACTCCGGATCGGGATCCGTGAGGTTCACCGTGGGCGGCACTTTGCCTTCGCTCACCGCGAGCGCGCACACCGCGCTCTCGACCGCGCCGGCCGCGCCGAGCAGGTGCCCCATCATCGACTTCGTGCTGCTCACCCAGAGCTTCTTCTCCGCCGCGTGCGCGCCGAAGGTGCCGAGGATCGCCTTCGTCTCCTCGACGTCGCCCACCGGCGTCGAGGTGCCGTGCGCGTTGATGTAGTCGATCTGCTCCGGATTGATCCGCGCGTCGCGCATCGCCATCTTCATCGACCGCTGCGCGCCTTCGCCGTTCGGCGCCGGCTGCGTGAGGTGATGCGCGTCGCTGCTCGCGCCGTAGCCGGTGATCTCCGCGTAAATCTTCGCGCCGCGCTTCTTCGCGCGCGAGAGCGACTCGAGCACCATGATGGCGCTACCTTCGCCGATGACGAATCCGTCGCGGCCTTTGTCCCAAGGACGGCTCGCGCGTTTCGGATCGTCGTTGCGCTTCGACAGCGCGTGCATCGCCTCGAAGCCGCCGACGCCGACCGGCGTGATGCTCGCTTCCGCGCCGCCCGCGACCATCACGCTCGCCTTGCCGCGGCGAATCCACTCGACCGCTTCGCCGATCGCGTGCGCGCCGCTCGAGCACGCGCTCGTCACGCAGTAGCTCGGCCCGCGCAGGTGGTAACGCATCGACACCTGGCCCGCCGCGAGGTTCGCGATGATGCCCGGGATGGAGTAGGGGCTGACCTTCGACGGCCCCTTCTCCAAAATCGTCTGCTTCGTTTTCTCGAACGTGAAGATGCCGCCGATGCCGACGCCGACGAAGCAGCCTGCTTCTTCTTGCTCTTCCGGCGTGAGCTCGAGCCCCGAGTCTTGGACCGCCATCTGCGCTGCACCGAGCGAGAACTCGATGAAGCGGTCCATCTCTTTCAGCTTCTTCTTCTCGACGTACGGCAGAGGATCCCAGCTCTTCACCTCGCCCGCGATCTGAACGCGGAAGGCCGAGCAGTCGAAGAGCGAGATCTTGCCGACCCCGCTCTCGCCGGCGAGGAGCGCGCGCCAACTCTCGCGCGTGCCGATGCCGACCGGGCACACCATGCCGACGCCTGTGATGACGACGCGTTCCATAGCCATTCGCCGTTAGCTGTTTAGCTCATAGCGCATTTCCGTCGGCCGTCAGCCGCGCAGCACGCCGACGGCTGACGGATGGCGGCCAACGGCTATTTTTTCGCGTGCTTCTCGATGTAATCGATCGCGTCCTGCACGGTGCGGATCTTCTCCGTGTCCTCGTCCGGGATGTCGATCTCGAACGCCTCTTCGAAGGCGAGCACGAGCTCGACGAGGCCGAGCGAATCGGCTCCGAGGTCGTCGATGAACGTCGACTCCGGCTTGATGTCTTTCTCGTCGACGTCGAGCTGCTCCTTGATGATGCGCTTGACCTCGCTGGGGATGTCCTGAGCCATGCGTGCCCTCGTATCACACAACCCCCGGCGCGTCAGCGCCGGATCAGGTAACTGGTTCACACGTACATGCCGCCGTTGACCCGGAGCACCTGCCCCGTGACGTAGGCGGCTTCGTCGCTGCAAAGATAAACGCAAGCCGTCGCGACCTCGCGCGCCGTTCCAGTGCGGGCGAGCGGGACGACCTTCAAGAGCCCCTCTTTTTGCTGATCGGTCATGGTCGACGTCATGTCGGTGTCGATGAAGCCAGGGGCGATGACGTTGACCGTGATGTTTCGTGAAGCGTATTCGCGCGCGATCGATTTCGCGGCGCCGATGATCGCCGCTTTCGTCGCGGCGTAGCCGGTCTGCCCGGCGTTTCCCATCTCGCCCACGACGCTCGACAAGAACACGACGCGCCCGTTCTTCTGGCGCATCATGCTCTTCATGCCGACGCGCGCGCACGTGATCGCGCCGCGCACGTTCGTCGTCCAGAGCTTCTCCATGTCCTCGTCTTTGAGGCGGAGGAGCAACCCGTCGATCGCGATTCCGGCGTTGGCGACGAGCAAATCGAGCTTGCCGTGGCGTTTGATGACGTCCTCGATCGCCGTCTCCGTAGCCTTCGTGTCGGCGACGTCGAAGCCGCAGATCTCCGCTTTGCCGCCTCTGGCGACGATCGCGTCGGCGACCTCTTTCGCCGCGGCCTCGCCGCGGACGTAGTTGACGACGACCGTCGCGCCCTGCTCTGCGAGCGCTTCGGAGCACGCGCGCCCGATGCCGCGCGAGCCGCCGGTCACCAGCGCGATCTTCCCGTCGAGACGAAACATGCGCGGGCCTTATAGGCGGACAATCCCCCAGGATTCAATGGGCGACGGATTACGCACCGACGAATGCGGCGAGCTGATCCAACGCGGCGGCGTCACACACGCTGAGGAGCTTGATCTCCTTCGCGATCCGCTTGACGAGCCCCGCGAGCACCTTGCCCGGACCGATCGAGAGCGCTTGTGTAACGCCGTTCGCGTGCATGTGACGAACCGACGCATCCCAGCGAACCGGCCCGTCCACCTGGCGCACGAGGAGCTCTTTGACGCGCGCTGCGTCGCGGTTCGGCGCCGCGTCGAAGTTCGCGACGACGGGGAAGGCGAGCGATGCGATCTCGATCTTCGCGAGCTCCGCTTCGACCGCGCGCGCCGCGGGTGCCATGAGCGCGCAATGGAACGGCGCGCTCACCTTGAGCGGCACCGCGCTCCCCCGCGCCTCCTTCACGAGCTCGCTCACGCGCGCGACCGCCGCGGCGTGCCCCGCGACCACGATCTGCCCCGGCGCGTTGAAGTTCGCAGGCGACACGACGTCGCCTTGCGCTGCCTTCGCGCACAGCTCTTCGACGACGGTCGGCTCGAGGCCCATGATCGCCGCCATCGCGCCGACGCCTTGCGGAACCGCTTCCTGCATCGCGCGTCCGCGCGCGCGCACGAGGCGCACCGCGTCCTCGAGCGAGAGCGCGCCCGCGGCGACGAGCGCCGAGTATTCGCCGAGCGAGTGCCCCGCCGCGAACGCGGGCGGCGCGAGGTTCGGCACGCGCTCTTTCATCGCCTCGAAGATTGCGATGCTCGCCGTCACGATCGCGGGCTGCGCGTTCGCGGTGAGCGTCAGCTCGTCCTCCGGGCCTTCGAGCACGAGGCGCGAGAGCTTCTCGCCGAGCGCTTCGTCCGCGCGCGCGAACACCGCGCGCGCCGAAGCCGACGCGTCGAGCACGTCCTTCGCCATTCCGACCGCCTGAGAACCTTGCCCCGGAAAGAGCCACGCGATGGTCATGGCCGTGCTTTTAGCACGGCCAAACAGAGCTCGTACCTCGCTCTAGTGGCGCGCGATTACCCTTGTTTTCGGCCGTGCCGGAAGAGGAGAAGCGCCGCTCACATCCGCACGAGCGCGCTGCCCCACGAGATGCCCGCGCCGAGCGCGCACATGAGCACGGTGTCGCCCGCTTTGATCTTGCCGGCGCGAACGTTCTCGTCGAGGAGGATCGGGATCGACGCGCTCGACGTGTTGCCGACCCGCTCGATGTTCACGAGGACCTTCTCCTCGTTCTCCGTCGGGACCTCGAGGCGGCTCACGACCTGCTTGATGATCCTGAGGTTCGCCTGGTGCGCGCACACCCAGTCGATGTCCTCGTGCGAGAGCCCCGCAACGTCGAGTGCGTTCTTGCACGCGCTCGCGAGGTTTCGCACCGCGACCTTGAAGATGTCCTGGCCCTTCATGTGGACCTTGTGCAGGCGCTGATCGATCACCTCGTGCGACGCGGGGTTCACGCTGCCGCCGCCGGGGATCCACAGCGACGGCGCGAGCGATCCGTCCGTGTGGATCGCCGTCGACAAGAGCCCGCGCGGCTTTTCTCCCGCGCCGTCCGTCGGCCCGAGCACCACCGCGCCGGCGCCGTCGCCGAACAAGACGCACGTCGTCCGATCTTCCCAATCGATCACGCGCGACAGAAGCTCCACGCCGACGACGAGCACGTTCTTCATCGCGCCGGTGCGAATGAACTGATCCGCGATCGAAAGTCCGTAGACGAACCCCGCGCACGCCGCCGACAGGTCGAACGACGGGCAGTTGCCCGCGCCGAGCTTCTGCTGCACGAACGCGGCGGTCGCCGGCATCGGCATGTCGGGCGTGACCGTGCCGACGATGATCATGTCGAGATCGGTCGCCGCGAGGCCCGCCGCTTGGAGCGCGGCTTTGCCGGCGGCCGTCGCCATGTCGCTCGTCACGATCTCGGGCGGCGCGATGCGCCGCTCTTTGATGCCAGTGCGCTCGGTGATCCAAGCGTCCGACGTGTCGACCATCTTCTCGAGGTCGTGGTTCGTGCGGACGTTCGGCGGCAGGTAGTGGCCGGTGCCGAGGATGCGCGATCGCGGGATGGTCATGAGGTCGCGCGGAGTCTAGTCGAGGAGATCAGGTTGTCAGGCGATCAGTTTGTCAGGAATGCGTTGTAAGGATTCTGAAAATCCCGAACGCTGATTGTGCCCTGACAGGCTGACCACCCGATCGGCTGATCTACTCCGAAGACTTCGTCGCTTTGACCGCGCGGCCTTTGTAGTGGCCGCACGCGGCGCACGCGCGGTGCGGCACGACGGGCTCGCCACAGTTGGCGCAGGCGACGAGGTTCGGCGCGGTCACCTTGTCGTGGTTCGCGCGGCGCATGTTGCGCTTGCTTCGGCTTGTACGTCGCTTCGGGACCGCCACGGCGTCACTCCTTCTTCGCTGACTTCTTCTTCAGTTCGAGTAGTGGTTTCAATCGCGGGTCGATCGTCTCTTCGTCAGGAGGCGAATCGGTCGCGCTCGCACCGGCGGTCGAAGGCGACCGGTCGATGGAGGCTGGGCTCATACCCGGACAATCCTCCGAGCACAAGGGAATCATCGGGATTTCGAGGACGATCTCGTCGCGAACGAGGTCGTCGAGCACGATTTCGTCGCCCGAGTAGGGCAAGACGTCGGCTTCTTCGGAGCTGAATTCGTACTCTTCCCCGTGTTGCGCGTCCGGCGCTTTCACCGCGCCTGCCGGGACCATGAGGACGCTCAGCGGCGTGTCGATCGCGACCTTTGCATGCTCCAAGCATCGCGCGCACGGCACCGTGATCTCGGCCTTCAATCGGCCGTGCACGACGACGTCGTTTCCGCTCTTCGAAACGCGGACGTCGAGCGAGCCATCGCCGGCGGGCGCGGCCTCGCTGTCGTCGAGCGCCGTGCGCAGCCACGCGGCGCGGACCGCGAAGGCGTACGGCTTTCCGGCTGCGTCGAGATCGTGGACGGGAATGGAGAACTCGGCGGTCATGGCGATCGAAGGCCGGGGAGGATGATGCAGAAGGCCTTTACGTGCAATGTTTCGTACGCTAAACAATTCGCGCGCTCGCTCTCGTTGTCGTTGTCGGATGGGGCCCCGGCCCCATCCGGTCTCGTTGTCGGATGGGGCCCCGGCCCCATCCGGTCTCGTTGTCGGATGGGGCCCCGGCCCCATCCGGTGCTGAGCCGAAGAAGGAACCGATGGGGCCCCCGCTCTCTGCCGACATCAAGGCTGACGTCGACCCGATCCTCGAGGCGATCCTCTACCTCTACACGGAGAGCCGCCGGATGACGAAGGAGCTCGCGCGGCGCGCGAACCTCACCGGCCCGCAGCTCACCGTCATCAAGATGCTCGAAGGCATCGGCGATCTCTCGCTCTCGGAGCTCAGCGAGAAGATCCGCGCGCAGAACAGCACGGTGACCGGGATCATCGACCGCATGGAGCGCGAGGATCTCGTCATGCGCTCGCGCTCGACCGAGGACCGGCGCGTCGTCCACATCAGCCTCACCGAGAAGGGGCGTCGCATCGCGAAAGAGATCGACGTCGAGCCGATGGAGATTTTCCGAAGCGCGCTCGAGACGCTGTCGCCGAGCGAAACGAAAGAGCTGATGAAGATTCTCACGAAGATCGCCAAGCGCGTGCAGGCGATCGTTCAGAAGGAGGAGCAGCGATGAGCCGCGATCCGGATCTGTGCGTCATCACGTGTGCGCTCACGGGCGTGCTCGCCAATCGTCAGCAGTGTCCTGCGATCCCGTACACGCCCGTCGAGATCGCCGAAGAGGCGAAGCGCGCGTACGACGCGGGCGCCGCGGCGGTTCACATCCACGCGCGCAACGACGACGGCACGCCGACGTTCTCGCCGGCCGTGTTTGCCAAGATCAAAGAAGAGATCGAGAAGCGCTGCCCGATCATTCTCAACTTCTCGACCGGCACCATCCTCGATGACGTGTCCGATCAATGCCAATACATCCGCGAATCGCGGCCGGCGATCGCTGCCCTCAACATGGGCACGATGAACTATTCGAAGTACTCCGAGAAGCGGAAGA
>Ga0100403_1001587_pt1 | contig 20050 bp, 14 predicted proteins | sample CryGeymet201501t_FD_83663 | JGI IMG/M metagenome (GOLD analysis project Ga0100403, IMG submission 83663) | Groundwater microbial communities from Crystal Geyser aquifers in Utah, USA - Crystal Geyser metaG 2015-01t | ecosystem: Environmental > Aquatic > Deep subsurface > Groundwater | place...
CGATGATCTCGTCTTTATCCACGCCAATAATTGGACTGATGGCTTCCGCCGTCTCTTCAAGATGGGTCACGTATTGAGGCGTCATCGTCACATCAAAACCTGGTAGATTGTCTACAAGAACGCGATTTTCTTTATCGAGAAGCAATCCTCTAGGTGCAGGCAGTTTGGTTTCTTTGACTCTATTCTTTTCAGAAAAGGCTCTCAGCTCTGAACCTTCAATGATCTGAAGCTGCCAAAGCCGTGCGGAAAGAAGACAGAAAGTCAAAGCGACCAGGGCGTAAACAAATTTATATCGCCCCCAATACTCTCGGGCCTCCTCCTCATCGTTTTTTAACCAATCCATACTCATGCGATACTGTTCCCTACTTGAGATTCCTCATCTTCATTGAAAACTCGATCTAAAATCCTGAGTGCTGAAAAAATCGGGAAGGCTAAAAGGACAGATAAAAGTGGAGAGAGAATGAAATCAAAAACACTGACCCGTGCTAAGGGAATATCCTCTTTGATCACCCCTAAAGCCGTATAGCAAATGTGAAAAAGAAAGACATTCCAACCGCAGAGCGCGAAAAAATAGTTTGGCCCCGATCCGTAAATGCGGTCCTTTAGAAGTTGGGAGCAACCAACAATCACCATGGAGCTGGTCAAGATATATTCAAAGGGCCAGATTGTAAATCCGGTTAGCACGATCGAAAAAAGATAACCCATCGATAGAGTGATCCAAAACGATCTGTAAATAACAAGATAAGTGAGAACGACAATCCAAAATTGAGGAGTGGGAAAAGGGCCCAAAGTCTGAAGCCAAAGGGAAGTTTGAATTCCAGTTAACAGGATGAGGAGAGCTGGAATAAACAAAATATGATAAAAGATTCTCCCGGTCCCTCTCATTGAGTTGATGCCTTTTTCGGCTCTTTTTGAGATGGGGCATCTGGAATTGGGGCCTCCTCGGGAGTCGGTGGGTCATGGGTTTCAGTAATTACAAAGACCTCCTCCAAATTTGAGAGATCGACAGCCGGAGCAACTTCCACCTTTTGACTGAGCCCATATTGGCTTCGTTCTACGCTGGTGACAGTCCCCAAGGTAAAGCCTTTGGGAAAAATACGAAAGAGACCTGAAGTGACCACCAAATCTCCTTCTTTGACATCGTCGCTTCTTTTGAGGTGACTCAGCCGAGCAAGCTCTCGCGTGTGCCCCTCTATCACTCCTCGTGCTCGGGAGCGCTGAATGATTGAATCAATGGCCGCGTAGCGATCTGTAAGGAGCAAAATTTGTGAGCTTTGAGATTCTGTTCTGAAGATATACCCGACAACCCCTCCGGTCGTGATCACGGCCATGTTCTTTTTGATTCCATCCTCTGTTCCCCGATCGATGGTTAAAGTGTGGTGATCAGGGAGAAGATCTCTGCCTACAATTTTAGCAGCAATCAATTTGTGAGCAGAGGCCTGTTTAAATCCCAATAGCTCGTTGAGTCGTTGGTTTTCCAACTTGAGTTCTGTTACTGAGCCCAATTCAGCTCTGAGGCGAGCTAGGTCCTCTTCCAGCTGTTTATTTCGCACCTTGACATCGATGAGGTTCAGATACATCGAAGTGGTGCCGCGCACTCCCGAGCTGAAGCCATGAAACCCGTTTTGGATCAGACCCGCGGACCATGAAAAGGGCTTCGTAAACCAGAGCTCCTCCTCAGAGTTTTTTTGCATGTTTATAGCCAGAAGCGGCAGCACGACGAGAAGAACGCCCGCGAAAACTTTGCGAATATCAAAGGTGAAAAAATTCATTCCTCCACTGTACTCCGAGGGGGACCAGGCTGAAAAGGGCAAACTCGAAGAGAGTTTAAAAATATTCTCTTGAACTTGAGACGAAAAGTTTAGAAGCTCAAAGCCCTATAGAATCCTTATTTGGAGGCGATATGTTTGAAAAGTTTCGAAAGTCCCTAAAATCCAAGCCAAAAAATTCTGAAAGTGGCATTAAGCTGAAATCCATTGTCGCCTACGTCATTTTTGGAGCTATCATTTTGGTTTTTGCTCTCTTCGGAATCACTCCAGATCGAATGGGATCAGACCTCGGAGGAAATGCCGCCATCGTCAATGGTCACTCGATTTCCGTTGGAAATTTCCGTCGTCGATTGGACCTTGTGGAGAGAAGCACGAATTTAAATCTGGATCAGTTTCCTCCAGCTCAAAGAGAGATGTTTGCCGCAGAACTCCGTCGTCGAACTTTGGAAGATCTTATTATGGGAGAGGGCCTTTTTCAAAAAGCCGAGAAGTTGGGACTTAAGGTTTCTGACGAAGAGGTTCGACGCACGATCACCTCCATCGACGCTTTTAAGGAAGAAGGTCAGTTTAAACGTCAAAATTATGAAGGTTATTTGACCTCAACTGGTCAAGATGCAGCCTCTTTTGAGCGGGAGATTCGAAAAGAGTTGATGGCTCAAAAGCTCAGAAATCTATTTGCATTCTCTCACCAGATTTCAATGGAAACTAAGGACGGTTTGGATTCTTTGAATCAGGTGTCCCTCACTTTCGATTTTGCAACCTTCTCCCCATCCAACCTTCGGGAAAAAATTTCTCTCTCTAAAGCTCAAGTGGATGAGGCTTTGGCTAAGGATTTAGGAGCGATTCGGGCTAATTTTGAGCAGAGAAAATTTGAGTTCGCCGAAGAGGAGCAGGTGAAAGCTCGCCACATCTTAGTGCGCACAGACAAGGATCCGAGTGGTGCAGATAAAAAAGTTGAAGAGATCAAGTCTGAGCTGACGGCGAAGAACTTTGCAGAAATGGCAAAAAAGTGGAGTGAGGATCCAGGTTCTAAGGAAAAAGGGGGAGAGCTCGGTTTTTTTGGCAAGGGCCGTATGGATCCCGACTTTGAGAACGCCGCCTTTTCGCTTCCAATTGGTCAGATCAGCGAGCCTGTTAAGAGTCAATTTGGCTATCATTTTATTCTTGTTGAAGAAAAGAAGGAGGGTGGCGAACCTTCTTTTGAAGAGGTTAAGGAGACCGTGGCTAGACAGTATGTGGCTCGTAGAAGAGTGGATGAAAAGTTGGAGTCGCTAAAATCCCACCTCCAATCTGGAGATTTGAACTCTGCAAGAGCTGATTTAAAAGCTCTAGGTGTAAGTTGGGAGACGGCAAAGGATGTGAAACTTGGAGCCGACCAAATCCCAGGCCTTTCTCAAACTGCAGAAGCCATGAAGCTGCTGGCAGCTCGAAGAGGTCAGCTGGGTTTGCTTCCAGAACTGATGGAGTGGTCTGGTGAGTACCACCTTTTTGATTTGAAAGATTGGAATTCTGTGGCTGCGGAAAAAGGCCAAAGCCAAGGCTCAGGGGATGCGTATTCAGAGCGTTTGGCTTCAGAGTCCTTTCAAAAATGGGCGGTCTCTGTGAGAGACGATTTGAAAGTGGAGAGAAACACTCGCCTCATGAGGTAGAAATCTGGTTTTTAGTTTTGAGTTTTGAAGACGGATCCATAATTGGGTCCGTTTTTTTTAGTAAATCGGTCCCTCTAATATAATCGATCCTTGAACAGCAATCGACTTCTTCAGATCCAACCTATTTCACCTGAATGTATTAAAGTGAGAATCGTTTTTCCAAGTCTCAACCCCCTGGACGATCGTCCGATAAGCCTTCAAAGGGGACTTTTGAATGGCTGCTATTGGTCGATACGGAATGTATATGGTGGTGACCTTGTGCTGTGGTTTTGCCTCTGCTCAAAACTACAAGCCCGGGGAAGTGATCGTAAAGCTGAAGTCGGATCGAGGTTCGATGTCCTCTTATTCTTTTTTAGGAAAAGCTCAGACCGATAAGCAGATGGTTCTAAAGGAATCTTATGGTAAAATGAACATTCATCACTTTGGATTGAGTAAGGGGCAGAGTGTTTCTGAGGCCATCCATGATCTTTCCCAAGACCCGGATGTTGAATATGTGGAGCCAAACTACTACCTCGCTAAGACCAGCGACACGGGAATTCACGAATCTTTCAGCCTCTCTGAAATCGAGTCTTACGCAAAAAACACGAACGAGATTTTGGCGACAGATTCCGATATCGGATTGAACTATGTCTGGCAGTCTTTAACAGGAGCTCAATCGACGAGTCCACCGATCGTTGCCGTCATTGATACTGGACTTCAAATTGATCACACGGTGATCACTGACACCGGGGCCCTCTGGGTCAATGCCGGTGAGATTGCTGGTAATGGAATTGATGATGACGGAAATGGTTACATTGATGACGTCAATGGCTGGAACTTCGTGGCCAACTCAGGAACGATGTATGATGACGATGGGCATGGCACTCACGTTACTGGAATCATATTGAGTGTGGATCAAAACATTTTCACCACTCCGCGAACTGCGGCCAAAATCAAAATTATGCCGCTAAAGTTCTTAGATGGGAGTGGGGTTGGATCGACCTCAGATGCTATCCGAGCGATCTATTACGCAGTTAACAATGGGGCCACAGTGTTGAATAACTCTTGGGGAGGAACTGGTTATTCAGCAGCTCTCCATGACGCCGTGGCTTACACTTACTCCAAGGGCGCGGCCTTTGTCGCTGCCGCTGGGAACTCGGCGAACAACAACGACTCCGTTGCTCTCTATCCAGCAAGTTATGATGTGCCCAATGTGATTTCAGTGGCGGCGACGGGAAGTTCCAATTACTTAGCAAGTTTTTCCAATTACGGAGCCACATCTGTCGATTTGGGAAGCCCCGGAACCTACATTCTAAGCACAATCCCAACAAATAGCTTTGGAACCTCGTCGGGTACAAGTATGTCCACTCCCTTTGTGGCCGGAACCCTGGCTCAAATGAAAGTGGCCGCTCCAACTATGCTTGGGTACCAACTCAAATCTTTGGTGCTGGGCCAGATCCAAACTTATTCTCAGCTCTCCGGAAAAGTTTATACCGGAGGAAAACTCAACACTGCGTCTGCGGTTTCTGTCGCGGCTTCGACTCCAGTGGAGTCAACGCAGCCAGCTTACACAGTGAGCTACCAGTCGGCCTCTCGAAGCGTGGCTTCAAACGAATCACAGATGGCCGGTTGCGGAATGGTGAGCAAGATGTCCGGGTCTTCTGGGCTGCCGCTGGATCGAATCCTAGTTACCTTGGGATTGCTACTTCTTCCTCTCGTGGCTTATCAAGTCCGTCGCATGATTTGGCCAGAATCTCGAAGAAGGCATGAACGATATAAGATAAATAGCGAAGTTCGCATCAGTGTGGGAGACAAAGAGCTTGTTGGATCCGTAAGTAGCATTTCTCTGGGTGGTGCTCAGGTCAACACGGCGGCGCTTCTTGAAGATGGCGGAATGGTGACCATGTTGATTGAGTCTCCGGATGGAGCCGAGAAGATCGAAGTGGGTGGTCGAGTGGTCTGGTCTGAAGCCAATAAAGCCTACGGGGTGGCCTTTGACCATGCTCCACAAACAGCTCTTCAGAGAATCACTGATTGGACGAGGGGTCTTCAGAAAATTTAAGAATGAATGGGCTCAACTGATCTTGAGCCCTTAATCCTACCTGCGTGGAGCAAAAATTTAGAAATTAAATGTGATTCTTAAGCTGGTATCATCAATTTGGAGCCCTCTAAAGTCGTCGTCAAACCAAATCCAATATCTCGAGTTTTCTAAGCCTATCGCAACAGTTGGGGCGATTGAGTAAGTCACCGCCAAAGAAAAACTTGGTCCAAAAGAGGTTGTGTCTTGAGTTCCTCCATCCACATTGATGATTGCAAACCCAGGGGCCACCGAAAAGTTAAATTCATCTACATATTGATGAAGTCGAGCATTCGCTCCCATAATGAAGAGGCCATTTTTAGACTTGGCTTCATCCTTCTGAAAAAATCTTGCGAATCCACCAAATCCATAAGATCGCTTTAATAAGTACTCGTAATCAGCGCCAAGCGTAAATCCACCGGCATTCATACCCGCATCCACGCCCACATTGCTTCTTCCAAGCGCAAGAGACTGATGAGAGGTGACGACGAGAGCGACGGAAATAATTATTCTACGAAATACGGACATGATTTTTATCAAAGGCTCCTCCTTTTTTATTAAAAAGTATTCTCAGAGAGAGCTGAGGGGGAGTCAAGCGAGGATCCCACCCTTGAAGCTGTGATTATATGTGTTAGGGTCTCATTAAATCATACATTTTAATCACAAATCCAGGAGAGTCTGTTGATTGTTCTAAGCTTCTCACTTTGTCTTGCCCTATTTGTACTCATTGGTCTTTTCTCTGCGACAAAAAGCAAATCGACAAACCAAGACTATTTGGTCGCGGGTCGGAGTGTGAAGCCTTGGCTTGCGGCTCTTTCAGCAGTTTCGACAAATAACAGTGGATATATGTTTATTGGACAAATTGGCTATACTTTTGTGCAAGGCCTGTCATCCATTTGGTTAATGATAGGGTGGGTGGCTGGTGATTTCATCATGTCTTTTATCGTGCATAAGAAATTGAGACTGGTTTCAGAAAAACGAGAATCGTTGAGCTACGGAAGTTTAGTTGCCAACTGGTGGGGAGAGAAGAATCGTCGGGTTCAGGTTTTAATCGGATTTATCACACTTCTTTTTCTAGGAGCCTATGCGGCAGCTCAGCTTAAAGCCGGAGGAAAGGCTCTCAACGTGCTATTTGGATGGGACAATTCCACAGGAGTTCTTTTGGGAACGGCCATGGTTGTGGGTTATTGCTTTGCTGGGGGGATTCGCGCCTCTATTTGGACCGATGCGGCTCAGTCCTTTGTAATGATTGGAGCCATGTTCACTCTCTTTGTTTTTGCTTTGGCCGATGCAGGAGGTGTTTCTGTTTTCATTGAGAAGCTTTACGGAATTTCTGATACCTACATGAACATCTTCCCAGACCATTTGAAATATGGCTTGATCTTGGGGCCGATTCTTTTTGTAACGGGCTGGATGTTTGCTGGCTTTGGTATTGTTGGTCAGCCTCACATCATGGTCCGTATGATGACGCTTGATGATCCAAAGAGTTTGATGAGATTTCGATTTTACTATTATTTCTGGTACGTGGCTTTTTATCTCGCTGCGATAGGCGTGGGCCTTTGCGCTCGCCTTCTGCTTGGTGACGTGGGTGGCTTTGATCCTGAACTGGCGCTTCCAAGATTGTCTCAGATGCTCTTGCCTGACATTCTTGTCGGTATGATGTTGGCCGGAATTTTTGCGGCCACCATGTCGACCGCCGATTCACAAATTTTAAGTTGTTCTGCGGCTTTAACGAGAGATCTCTTCCCGGGCAAAGTCACGAATCTAATGACCAAGATGGGCACGCTATCGGTGGCCATGGTCGCTCTAGGGATCGCACTTTTTGGCAGTCAGAATGTGTTTAGTTTAGTGCTCATGTCCTGGTCCATTCTAGGCGCAGCCTTTACTCCCATTTTGGTTCTTTATGCTTTTGGAAAAAAGATTCGTGAAAACACGATGATTGCCATGATTGTGGTCTCGGTGGGTACGGTGTTGACTTGGAGGTCGCTGGGTCTTTCCAACGTGATTTACGAGGTGGCCCCTGGGATAGTCAGTGGTCTTCTTGTGTTCGGGCTTGTTCGTCTCTTCGTCCGCTCTCCTGAAGTCGAGCGGACGTAGATCATTTTCAAACGCTTTAGAGGTACTCGAAGGTGAGATCCTCTAAGTTGTTGATTGTGATTTGAGGATTGGCTTGAGAGGGGTCAATCATGTTCACGACCCCCGTGGCGCAAGCTTTGATTTTCGGATTGATGTAATAATTTCGACCACGTTGGATGGGGTTTTTATTCCCGTCCCAAGACGCTTGCGCCTTGTCTCTTAGCTTAAAGAAGAGGTCCATATCTTCAAAGTTAATCAGAGTGTAGGTTCTGAAAAGATCGTCTCCAATGTCTTTTTTAATCGCAAAAACATTGAATCTTACTTGAGGGCTTTCAGGAAACATCACCAATTCCCCGCAATGGGAGATGGGTTGACCATGCTGAGTGACAAGAGAGTCAAGCACGCGGAGAGATTTGAGTGTCAAGTGGGTTGGACGAGTCGGGTAGCCAAGGATTTCATAATCCACGGAGATCTTGTCCCCTCGGTAGAGGTTTTCAATCTGACCGACCAGCTCGGAGGGGACGACGAGTGGAACATTCACATCTTTGAACTCAACGACCATCAGCGGAGCCGAAGGAATCACGGCGTGAACTTTAAAGATGGCTGTGGATTGATTCAAAAGTTCGCCCGGAAGCTTCGCTTGATGATCATAGGGAGGATAGTTCTCATATCCACCATCAAACTTCTTTGTCACTTCCAGAGAGGTGGCCATGATGTGCATTTCAGGTGCGCTGGACCCTCTGAGTTGGCCTTTGATAAGGACCCGGTCATGTCGACTCAAGGTGCCTAGAACTTGTCGGACTTTTTGGAAATCCGAATGAGTGTAATCAGCAACCAGTGGAACCTGAAGAGCATCAAAGAAATTATCTGGATTTCTAACAGCCACTACATAAAGTTTTGAGTCTTGATCGGCGCCATGAACCTCTGCCACCAGACCACTCCCACTTCTTAAGGCCTCATTGATTGAATCATAGGTCACTTTGGCAATAGCTGGTGACCCGATGAAAACGAGAACCGCGATGAATAACTTCATAATTCCCCCTTATTTGAGTTGATTTTCGAGAGCCCGAAGCTATCGACAAACTTGAAAATCAGCAACCAGAGCGAGAGTAGCGCGTTGCATAATTTATCAGCGAGGCTTTAGATTTGAACTAAGGGGATTGAACGCATCTAGTGAGAGCTTTATCCTCAAAAGACCGAGCTATTTTTTTGTTGTTTGGCTCAATCTTAAAAGGAGGAAAAGTGGACTCTTCTTGGAAATTGATTGCAGAACAGGTTGAAAAGGTCCTGACTTTTTTAAGTGAGCCCATGTTGCGGATCAGCGAAGCGAAGATTTCGGTGATCAGTATTTTGATTTCGCTCCTTGTGATTCTGGCCTCTGTTCGGGTGGCGAAAATGTTGGGACAGCTGGTGAACTCGGCGCTAAAAAAACGGGGAGTGGACTCCGGAGTGCGGGACTCTCTGGAAAAGTTCGTCAGGTATGGAACGATTGCTTTAGGTGTTTTGTTTTCATTAGACAATCTGGGTGTCTCATTCAATTCCTTGGCGGCTCTAGGCGCTGTTTTGATGGTTGGAATCGGATTTGGCCTTCAGAACATCACTCAAAATTTTATTTCGGGCATTATATTATTGATCGAACGACCTGTGAAAGTGGGCGATATTGTAAAGGTTGGGTCTTCAACGGGACGGATTGTTGACATTCGGGTTCGCTCCACTCTCATTCAAACTCGTGATGACATCACCATCATTGTTCCCAACTCCCGGTTTGTTTCCGAAGAGGTGATCAATGACAGCTACACGGGTCAGAAAATTCGCCAGCATGTTCGCGTCGGTGTGGCTTACGGATCAGATGTGCCCAAGGTTAAGAGCATTCTTTTAAAAGTGGCCTCCGCCCATCCGAAAGTGATGGCCGATCCAAAGCCCATTGTGGTCTTTGAGGACTTTGGAGACTCCTCTTTGGATTTCGATCTCAGGTTTTGGTGTGCCGACCTGTGGGAGATGGACAATGTTAACAGCGACATTCGTTGTGAGATTGATCGTCTTTTCAGAGAGGAAAAAGTTGAAATTCCATTTCCACAACGAGACCTTCATTTTAAAGGCGGTGGGATTTCCATCACCCAAAATCCTGGAGCGCATTGATTGGGATTTTTTATTCTGGCGGCGGCCAGTACACTCATTGTGGTAAAAGCGAGAACCTTTCTCAGTTGGATGGTTTGCGTCGGAATTTTTTTTTTTTTGGATTCTTTGCGCTCCCGCCCCAAGCTTTCGTCGTCGCCCCTATTTGCGTGATCCTTGGTTTATTTTTTTAGAAGAAGCTGGATGAGTTGGGGTAAAACCTCAAACGCCTTTCTGTTTTTAGTTAATAACAATTCCCAAGAATCCTCTTTTCTCCCTTTCTCCTTTTGAGCTTCCTCCCTCAAGCGTGACGCGCTTTTAAGGCCTTTAGGCCTTAAAATGAGGGTGAAGGCATGGAGCCTGCGAGCTCAGAAGGAGAAAGGGAGAAAAGAGGATTCTTGGAAATTGGATTTAAATGTCGATGATTTCAGATTGAACGGACTTGAAGTGTTTAAGGTCTTTAGGGAGATGATCGACAATCTCATTTTCGAGTGCATCGATGATCTCTTGCTTTAGGAAACTTCGGCTGTAGACCAAACTCACTTCCCTTGTTGGAATCGGTTTCTGAAACTTCTTTAGATTCTTCCGCTTTTCCTCCTCAGAGAGATGGAGAGTCGCCAAATAAGGGAGGAGGGTGTAGCCACGACCCTTTCTAATCAGATTGATCAAAGTCTCCAAATTTCCGCTTTCAAAGCTCACATTCATTAAAACTGGATTTTTATTTCTCAATGAACAGACTTTGATCACTTGGTCTCTAAAACAGTGCCCTTCTTCAAGAAGCCAGACCGAGTTGGCATCCAGCTCATTGTCTTTAACGAATTTCTTCTTATACAGCTCGTGATTGTCTGATGCGAAAATGTAAAAAGGCTCTAGAAAGAGCTTTCTCTCAATTAGTGCCTTGTCGTAAAGGGGAGTTACAAGAAGTCCTGCGTCCAGGTGATCTTCATAAAGTGCTGAGACGATGTCTTGGGTCTTGTACTCGCTGATCTTAAGAGTGACATGGGGGTATTTTTGAGAAAAGCTCTCGATAAAAAGGGGCACGACGTAAGCAGCCAAAGTGGGGATCACGCCAAGATGGAAGCTTCCGGACAGCACGTTGGTTTCCCTGTTGATCTCAAAGAACTTCTGATGCTCTTTGAGGACTTGTTTTGCCTGATCAATAATTAATTTTCCCTTATCGGTGACCATGATCGGCTTTTTGGAACGGTCAAAAATAATGACTCCGAGTTCGTCCTCGACCTTTTGAATCTGAGCGGAGAGAGAGGGTTGGCTCACATGGCACTCGTCCGCGGCACGACCGAAGTGTCTGGTTTTGTAAACCGCAAGAATATATTCAAGCTGTGAAATGGTTGGCATAGAGCCCCTCTTTGTTTTGCTTTCATTTAACTGACTCAATAACTAATAGTCTAAAATATATTCAGTGTAAAGATCAATAGGATAAAACTATCGACATATAGCTAAGATGTATTGGAAATGGCGGTGAATGTCCCCGATAATTTCAATAGGAGCAGGGCAGTGAAATGAGGTCAACTGATAGGAATTGCCTATCGTGACATAACAAAAAAGAATTAGATTCATGTTTCAAGTTTAGGTATTTATAGAGGTGCTCAGTTAACCAATCATCAAAGGAGTAAAAAGAATGCAAACTTTAATCAACACGAAGCTGCCAGAGTTCAAGGTCCAAGCTTACCACAAAAATGACTTTAAAGAGGTGAGCTCAAAGGATCTCAACGGGAAATGGTCCATTTTCTTTTTCTATCCGGCGGATTTCACTTTTGTTTGTCCAACGGAATTGGGTGACATGGCAGATAAATATCCCGAGTTTCAGAAGATGGGAGTGGAAGTTTACTCAGTGAGCACGGACACCCACTTTACCCATAAAGCTTGGCATGACGCTTCGGACACGATCAAAAAGATCAATTATCCAATGCTTGCAGATCCAACAGGTCATCTCTCAAGAGCCTTTGGAGTGTACATTGAAGAGGCCGGATTGGCTTACCGTGGAACATTTTTGGTGGATCCAGAAGGTCACATAAAGCTTTCTGAAGTTCAGGACAATGGAATTGGTCGAAACGCAGATGAGCTTTTGAGAAAAGTTCAAGCAGCTCAGTTTATTGCGAAGAACCCAAATGAAGTTTGCCCAGCAAAGTGGAAGCCAGGAGCTGAAACTTTGAAGCCAGGATTAGATCTTGTAGGAAAAATTTAAGGGTTTAAAAAAGCCGCCCCTCGGGCGGCTTTTTTGATGGTGGTAACTATTTTCGAGCTCTGAACGGATGATTGTTCTCAGGAACTTTTTATTGAAGCTCGATAAGAAACCCCACATTTGTTCAACGATTTAAGAGGAGGTCAAGATGTTAGACAATCAAATGATAGATCAGCTCAAGGGCGTTTTTTCAAAATTAGAAAAAGATGTGGAGCTCGTTTTTGACCACTCTGAAAATGAAAAGCAAAAAGAGCTCGTTGAGCTTTTAGAGCAGTTAGGCACCATTTCAGATCACATTCGTATTTCCCCATCGGGAGAGAGCTCTGAAACTCCGAGATTTTTCTTACGCTACGATCAAAAGCCAAATGGGATCTCTTTTAGAGGCATTCCGGGGGGGCATGAGTTCAGCTCATTAGTTCTTGCTATTCTAAACTCAGACAAAAAAGGCAAGCTTCCGGATCAAGCCCTTATCCATCGAATCGCTCGACTGAAAGGTCCCATTCACCTTCGAACTTACATCTCATTAACCTGTGAAAACTGCCCAGATGTGGTGCAAGCCCTCAACCTTATTTCTGTTCTTCACCCTCAATTTAGTCATGAGATGATTGATGGGGGATTTGTTCCCGAGGAGATCGATCAATACAATATTCAAGGCGTTCCGAGTGTGATGGTTGAAGGTGATTTGGTGAGTGCGGGAAAGGCCTCTTTTATTGAACTGCTCGAAAAGCTTGAAGAGAAGTTTGGTGTGGAGGAGGATTCTGTCTCCGAGGACATCGATTTAGGTCTTTTTGATGTGGTGATTGTTGGCGGTGGACCTGCGGGGGCCTCTGCTGCGATTTATTCAGCAAGGAAGGGTTTGAAAACGGCCATAATAGCGGATCGGTTTGGCGGTCAGCTTCAGGATACAAAAGGCATTGAAAATCTGATTTCGGTCCCTTACACCGAAGGGCCTCAGTTGGCAGCAAACCTTGCAAAGCACATGTCAGATTATGACATTCAGCTCTTAGAGCATCGAAGAGTGGCGTCCATCGAAAATGGACCTGTTAAAACATTGGTTTTAAGTTCTAAGGAAAAGCTCCAAACCAAGTCTCTTATCATTGCAACTGGTGCAAAGTGGAGAGAGCTTGGAGTGAATGGTGAGAAAGAATATTTGGGTCGGGGAGTGGCTTTTTGTCCCCATTGCGACGGTCCTTATTATAAAGGAAAAGACATTGCGGTTGTGGGCGGTGGAAACTCCGGAGTCGAAGCAGCCATTGATCTCGCAGGAATTGTGAAATCAATCACCTTGTTAGAGTTTTCCAATGAGTTAAAGGCGGATCAAGTCTTGGTGGATAAGCTCAGCTCCCTTTCAAATGTGAAAATCATAAAGAATGCGCGGACCAGTCAGGTGTTAGGAAATGGCGATAAGGTGACCGGGTTGGAGTATGAAGATAGAACGACGGAAGAGCTAAAACAAATCCAGCTTGATGGCATTTTTGTTCAAATCGGTTTGATTCCAAATAGCGGATTTTTAAATCAATTGGTTGAGATCAATCGTTATGGAGAAATTGTCATTGATGAGAAATGTCGAACCAATGTCCCAGGAATATACGCGGCTGGAGATGTCACGACGGTTCCTTATAAGCAGATTGTTGTCGCTATGAGTGAAGGATCAAAAGCGGCCCTGGCTGCATTTGAAGATCAGATGGTCAGTTAAAAATTACTTTGAGTCGATCTTTAAAATCGTCATCCCATTCTCATCCTGCGAGGTTGAAAAGGTGACCACTGAAACCAGTCTTCGACTAAAGAAGGAATTGAGGTTCTCAATTTTTTGGAGGCAGGTGTCTTGATCAGGAGAAATAAATGGGATGGATATTTTTCCAACGGTGAGGGTTTGTCCATTGCAATTCAAAGTCACATCAAGCTCATTTTCAGTGAGCGTGAAGTAATCGTCTCCATAAATGATCCAGATTCGACCAGTGCTGATTTCAACAGAATCGAGCGAAAGAGTGAGCTCGAAAGCTTGAGCCTTGGAGATGAAGAATAGACTTGTAAGGAGCAGAAGGTTTTTGATCACTTGGTTCGTCGCCTTTCTAAGGTTCTTCTTATAGAGTTCTAGGAGGGATTTTGCAAATGGTAGGCCGGATCTTTGCTGTTTGAGCTCATCTGAGATTGAATTTGAGGTCACTCACTGACCAAAAGTTGGGCGAAGCTTTCTCTTCTTCAGAGATTCTTTATCTGTAAATTATTCAATTGATAGAATCTGAAAATGATTGGGTGGTGGCTCGACTGAGTCAATCCTATTATTCCGTTTTATGGAAATCCAGTTGTCCCAAAGAGGAGAGAGGTCTTGCAAGGCATATGAAAATTTTAATCTCAGGATTTGAAGCCTTTGATGGAGATCTATTCAACCCTTCGGAGGAGCTAGTTTATGATCTCTCTAAAAAAGATCATCCCTTTGAGCTCTTTTCAGTTCTCTTGCCGGTGAGTTTTGAAGACTCTTTTGAACGGATGCGATCTGAAATCGAGCGGGTCCATCCCGATGTGGTTCTCAGTTTTGGTTTAGCAAAAAGCAGAAACCTTCTCTCGGTGGAACGGGTGGCAATCAATTGGATGGAAGCTCAACGACCTGACAATCTTGGATTCCAGCCAAGGGGTGAGCGGATCTCTGTGGATGGGCCAGACGCTTTTTTTTCAAACCTTCCCGTCAATGCATTGGCCCAGGCGAGTTTGGAGGCGGGTGTGCCCACGGCGGTCTCGAACACAGCTGGAACCTTTGTCTGCAACTATTTGATGTTTAAGCTGACTGAATTTTGCAAAAGAAATCACATTCGCAGTGGGTTTATCCATGTTCCTATGAGGAGGCAGTTGAACTCGTCTCTTGAAGATGGAATGACGCCAGAGTCCCTCGCGTTAGGGGCAGAAGCGATTCTCGGTGAAATTTTTCAGCCCAAGATTCGTGAAGAGGCAATAAACTTTGGTAAAAATGATTGAGAAGGCTTAAGGCTTTCCAAAGCCTTTTTGAATTCAAGAGCACAGAGATTTAGAGGAAGATTCTTTTCATCTTTTGGAGCAATGAGCTGACCAGGAGCTCTAAGACTTTAGTTTTTTGATCTCTGCGGTGAGATGGTGAATCTGATCAATAAGGTGAAGTAGGACTTCTAAGGACTCATCGTTGGTCCCGTAGAGCTGTTTCATATCACTAAGAAGCCGCAGTCGGCTAAGATCCTCCTCGTCAAAAAATGGACCCGAGGGATCTGATGGTTGAATCAAGCGGCTTTCAATCCAGCGCTGAAGAGTTTCCTGCTCTAAGTTCAGCTCCTCGCAAACGAAATGAAATTCAAATCGGGTCATTTGGAAGCCTCCTCCCCAAGCTTTTCACCATAGGTCTTGTGCCAATCTTCGACCGCTTTCTTCAGGTCTGTTGGTATTTTTTTTGGGACTGTGATCTTTAATGCCGCATACAGGTCTCCGGGAGGGCTCTTTCGTACCCCCTTCCCCTTCACTCTCATCTTTGTGCCACTGCTGACTCCGGCAGGCAAGGTCAGTTCGACCTGTCCGTCGGGTGTCGGGACGCGGACCGATCCTCCAAGGAGGGCCACCGAAAAAAGAACGGGAACTTCAACCTCGATGTCATTTCCCAGGCGTTTGAATTGGGTGGAATCTTTTACGAGGATTTCAATAAAAAGGTCTCCGTTGGGGCCCTTATTAAATCCGGGTCCACCTCTCCCAGTGAGCTTAAGTTTTTGTCCACTTTTGACACCAGCGGGGATTGTCACTGCTATTTTTTCTCCGGTTGGTAAAACCACTGTTTGCTCGGATCCAAGAATGGAGTCTTTAAAAGGCACTTCAAGACGGAACAATTGATCTTCACCCTTTAGGGGCCGACTTTGTCTTCCACGTTCCTGCTGGGAAAAAAGATCTTCAAAGTTGATGCCGCCTCCGAAGGCTTCTCGGAAGATGTCTCGATAGCGGCTGTCGTCCTGGCTTTGTGTTTGATGATAGTATGAGGTACCACCGGGAGAAGGTCGTTGAGAAGGATCAAATCCACCGGCATCGTAGATCTTTCTTTTCTCATCATCGATGAGTGTTTCATAGGCCTCGCTCACTTCTTTAAACTTTTCTTCTGCTGTTTTGCCATTGGGGTTGAGGTCAGGATGGAACTTACGAGCTAAAGTGCGATAGGATTTTTTTATTTCCTCTTTTGAGGCTGATTTTTTTAAATTCAATATTTTGTAAAAGTCTTTCGCTGCCATGGCTCAAAATAATGCACCCGAGAGAGGACGGGGGCAAGCCGATTTGCTTGCCTCTCCACCCAAAATGTCTAAATCAAAATGAGACGGAGAGTGGGCTCGACCAGGGGAAAAATGATGCATTATTTCCATTGAGCGTTTCAAGTTGAGTCATTAGGGGGTCTGATCCTTCATCTTTCCTTAGGGAAAACCGATAAGATTGAATGGGATATAGGACGTTTTCACACCCCAAAATTGCTCTTCTAAGTAGGTTCATCATGCTAAAAACATCTTGGGTTTTCTTACTGCTTGGCTTGAGTCTCTTCTCTGTTGGCGCTCTCGCCTCTTCGGGAATCACCTATCAGGGGCGCTTGATTTCACCAAGTGGCGTGCCAGTGACCTCCAACTCAGTTCAATTTAAGCTTCAGATTCGAAGTCCTGGAGTTGAGGATTGCTTGCTCTATGAGGAGCTTCAAACTTTAGATCTTTCGGACAAAAAGGGGGTTTTTGCGATCTCTTTGGCTGATGGATCAGGAACCCGAAATGACTCGAATATATGGAGCTTATTTGATTCCCTCTCAAATCGAAGTTCTTTCTCCTTTTCAGTTTCAGATTGCACAGGACCAAATAGCTACACACCTAGCGCCACGGATAATCGAAAATTCAGAGTTTTCTTTAATGACGGCACATTCTCCGGCTGGGAATCGCTTCCTGTTCAGACCATCAACTACATCCCCATGTCTATTGAAAGTTATGCGGTTGGAGGATACCCGGCAAGCTCTCTTTTGAAAGTGGCGGATTCAGGCACTCTCGGGACGACAACTCCCTTAAGCACAGCTCAATACAACGAGATTTTGGCTTTAGTTGGCGGAACCTCATCTCTTTATGAGAGGGCCGGGAATTTGAATGGCTCGGCCATTCCTTCTTTGTCTTCGGGGAACTCTTTGCAGTGGAACGGTTCGGCTTGGGTGGCCATCACTCCGATCACTTCAGAGTCGGACCCGAATGTTTCGGCTTTTGCAAAAGCCTCTCTTCCCACTTGCGGAGTGGGAGAGGTTTTAAAATCCGATGGGACATCTTTAAGTTGTGTGACAGATACTGGTGGTTGGTCAGCTGTTGATGCGACGGACACGGTTAAAGGGATTGCAAACTTCCCTGCGGCGGGAGGTTTAAGTGTTTCCAGTGGAGCAGTTTCACTTCCCGATGTGGTGACAAGTGGAACTTCAACTAAAGTGACTTACGATGCTAAAGGGCGAGTGACATCGGGAACCACTTTGTCAGAGAGTGATATTCCAACACTCTCAACCGCTGGAAAAGTTTCTGGAAATGCGATCACTTCGGGAACCATTGGTGGATCGACAGCGATCAGCACTTCGGGAAATATCGGAACAACTGGAAATGTCACAGTGACGGGAAGTGTGTCTTCCGGATCCATGTCGACAAGAACACTTGATCTTTATGATTCTGACAACACCAATTACATTCGCTTTCTGACTCCAGCAACGGGATCACTCACATCCGACTACAGTCTGACTTTTCCAAATGCACTCGGTGGCGCCAATGAGATCTTAGGAATGAACGCGGCCGGCACGGCTTTGGAAAATAAATCGGTGACGGCGGGATCTGGAGTGACCGTGACTCATTCTGCTGGAGGCATCCAGATCTCAGCGACGGGATCGGGTGGAACAGTGACTTCGGTTTCTGGAACTTCTCCCATTAGTGTGGCCACAGGAACTTCAACTCCAGTGATCAGTTTAAATGATACCGCAGTGACTCCGGGAAGTTATGGATCGGCCACACAAGTTGCGACCTTTACAGTGGATCAAAAAGGTCGATTGACCTCTGCCGGAAGCACGACCATTTCTGGTGTGTCTCCTGTAGGAAGTTCATTGACGGACACAAACATTTGGGTTGGAGATGGCTCGAACCAAGCGGCTGCAGTGGCGATGAGTGGCGATGCGACTCTTTCAAACACAGGCGCTTTGACTTTAGCAACAAGTGGAGTGACCGCGGGAAGTTATGGATCAGCCACTCAAGTTCCCACCTACACGGTGGATGCTAAAGGGAGAATTACAGTTGCGAGCAACACGACGATCACGGGAGTTTCTCCGGTCGGCTCGAGTTTAACCTCAGCACAGATGTTTGTCGGAGACGGCTCGAATCAGGTCGCTGCTGTTTCAATGAGTGGCGATGCCACTCTGGCAAACACCGGAGCTTTGACGCTTTCAACTTCTGGAGTCGGAGCTGGAACCTATAAAAGCGTCACCGTGGATACCAAAGGAAGAGTGACTGCGGGAACGAACCCGACAACTCTCTCAGGATACGGGATTACGGATGCTGTGCTCAACGTCGGTGGAACTCCATCGATCGAATCTGGTTTAAACGCGTCAAGACCCGCAGCGGGTACGGCAGGTCGTCTTTATATTTCAACCGACACTCAGTCGATCTCTAGAGACAATGGAGCCACTTGGGACACGATTGCCACCGCGGGAGGCTCTGGAGGGACGGTGACCTCCGTCTCTGGGACTGCGCCAATCAGCGTGGCCACAGGAACAACCACTCCTGTTGTGAGTGTGTCAGATGCCACGGGTGCGGCAAAAGGTGTGGTTCAAGTGGGAGCTGGATTAAGTGTGGCGAGTGGAGTTTTATCTCTTCCAGACACTGGTACAGCAAGCACTTATGGAAGTGCGACCCAAGTTCCAGTTTTTACAACGGATGCAAAAGGTCGGGTGACTTCGGTCACGAACACGACGATCTCTGGAGTGTCTCCAGTGGGCAGTAGTTTGACGGACACGAACATTTGGGTTGGAGATGGATCCAACCAGGCAGCCGCAGTTGCGATGAGTGGGGATGCGACCCTTGCAAACACAGGTGCATTGACTTTAGCAACAAGTGGAGTGACGGCGGGAAGCTATGGATCAGCCACACAAGTTCCCACTTACACGGTGGATGCTAAAGGAAGAATTACAGCTGCAAGCAACACGACGATCACGGGAGTTTCTCCGGTCGGTTCTAGTTTAACCTCAGCACAGATGTTTGTTGGAGATGGTTCGAATCAAGTGGCAGCTGTTTCAATGAGTGGCGATGCCACTCTTTCAAACACGGGAGCACTGACTCTTTCAAATTCTGGCGCAACGGCAGGCACCTATAAAAGTGTGACTGTAGATGCAAAAGGTCGTGTGACCGCTGGAACGAATCCAACAACGCTTTCTGGCTATGGGATCACAGACGCGGTTCAAAACGCCGGTGGCACAGTGAGCATTCAGTCTGGGCTTGACGCTTCAAAGCCCGCGGCGGGAACCACAGGAGCTGTATATATCGCCACCGACACTCAGCGAATCTATAGAGATAACGGAGCCACTTGGGACACAATAGCTTCCGCTTCAGGAACTGGAATTGCTTCACTTGGCGGTCAAACCGGATCCACTCAGACTTTTGCAATTGGAACCAGTGGACTGGCTCCAGCGTTTTCAAGTGCGACGAACACACACACTTTAAACATTCCAATGGCTTCAACGGCTTCGGTCACTGCAGGTCTATTGAGTAAAGCGGATTACGACACTTTTAATTCTAAACTTGGTGCAGTTGCCGGATCTTCACTCACTTCTGGAAATATTTGGGTTGGAGACGGTTCCAATCAAGCTGCGGCTGTAGCTATGAGTGGAGACGGAAATTTGTCTAATGCCGGAGCTTTATCTGTGACTAAGATCAGAGGCATAGCCGTCAATTCCTCAGCTCCAACGGCATCAGGACAAGTTTTAAAATACGATGGAGCCACAGAGTACGTCGCGACTTACTTCGGCGTGGCTGATCTTAAGAATTCCCTTGGCAACGCCCAATTTCCGTCCAGCTGTACTGCAGCTCAGACTTTAGTTTATTCCGCCGTGACGGATGTTTACACCTGTTCGAGCATAGCCATTGCGAATACGGCAGTCAGTGGTCTTGGAACGGCGAGCACAAAAGATTTTGGA
>Ga0100403_1001588_pt1 | contig 20050 bp, 19 predicted proteins | sample CryGeymet201501t_FD_83663 | JGI IMG/M metagenome (GOLD analysis project Ga0100403, IMG submission 83663) | Groundwater microbial communities from Crystal Geyser aquifers in Utah, USA - Crystal Geyser metaG 2015-01t | ecosystem: Environmental > Aquatic > Deep subsurface > Groundwater | place...
CACTAAAGAAAATTTGGTGTATTTATATTCCTCCACTCGAACTTACTTTATAGGTCCGGATTTGGTCAAATAAATGCACAAGCTTGAATTAACACCTCGGCCTCGCCGGCATTTCCTCGCCTCTCACTTGCTCTTGGTAGAGACGCGAATTTTTTTGGTTTAAATGATTTTCTATTAGTTTAAATATTTATTGAAGTTCAACTTCCATAGTTGGTTTATGGAAAAATTATTATGGAAGTTGAACTTCAATAGAATTTCAGTGAAAATCAAATGTCTCAGATATCCCACATATGTGGGATATCTGAAGACTCAAAAATTAGAAAGATATCCTTGAATTGAAATAATGAACTAGCTTTTATCAGCGATAGCAAATAAAAGCTAGTTCAAATTTAAAGATTGAAAAAAGAAAAACAAAAAACCGATATCAGGGGGTAAAAAAAACAGAAAATCCATATCAGAGGATAAAATAAAAAAGAAAATAAAAAACCGATTCTTGACTTTTTGATTTTGGTTGTTTAGATTAAAAACGTTCGTTGAAAAATTATCCGAAACCAAAAATTGAAAGGGACACAAGATGAGAACGAAAACGGAGGGTTTTGAAGTTATCCCTGGTCTAACAACCTGGGCCAACAATTTTTTAAAAGAAGCCACACCAAAAGGGGAGTATAGCTTCTATCTCGGGGACCATTTTTTTAATGTCCCCTTAAAAGAGTGGACCCTTCCTGAGTTTGGGGAAGTGGTCCGAGAACAAGTTCAGGCTGAGATAGATATTAACCATCTCGGTCCAGCTCTTTTCATCGCCTTACGCGATAAGAATGGCTGGATTGAAGAGAGCAGATGGTCTCAATCTTTAATTGAGGTCTATCAATCAATTTAATATATTGAAGCCGTTAAAACTAAAGAGCGGCTTCTTTTTTATTTATTTTAACCAAAATTGAAGAAAGCAGAAATTTTATTAAGAAAAAAGAAAGGAGAGCTATTAAAAAACCTCCTAAAATATCCGAAAGCCAGTGAACGCCGGTAAATATCCTGGCTAAGCCGTTTAGAAAAGCCAAAATAAAAAACCAAATTCCCCAACGCCGGTTAAAGTAAAACAAAACAAGGGCAAGGGCAAACAAGAAAGCCGCGTGACCGGACGGAAAAGAAGCGCCGGATTCGGGAATTAAAGAAGAAATTTTCAAAAGCTCAAACGGCCGAGGCCGATAATAAAAAAACCTAATAACTTCCGTTAAAATTCCCCGGGAGAGAATAAGGCAAAGGCCGGAAAAAATAAAAACCAGCCATTTTTCCTTCCAGGGTTTCTGCTTAAAAATAAAAACGAGGACGGCAAGAACCAAAAAAATAGGAAGATATTTGGCTAAAAAAACAGCCAAAGCGTTAATCAAGGAAGAAAAACCGCTGAGACTAAAAATAAATCTGAAAATAGAAATATCCAAAGACATAAAAACCAAAATTAGCGCCGGACAAAAGGCAAAAGACCTATTATTCTGGCTTTTTTTATGGCCCGGGCCAAAAGGCGTTGATGTTTGGCGCAAACGCCGCTATGCTGCGGGTCAATAATTTTTGCCTGGCTGGAAACAAAACGTTTTAAGACTTCAATGTCTTTATAATCAACTTCTTTTAAATTTTGTGAGCAAAAAAAACACTGTTTCATGCTAATGTTGTCCCGCCTAAATTTTGTTCTCCAAAACTTTGGCGGGGACCAAACCTTTTAAAAGGGAATGTCTTCTTTGGCTTCTTTGGCTTCTTCTTCACCCAAATCAATTTCCGGCAATTTTTCCTCTTTTTCTATTTCCTGATTAAAATCAGGGGCGGCATCAGCCGGCGCAAATCCGCCACCCCCGGCTGAACGAGGACCCAACTGCATTCGCTCGCAAATAACCTCCGTGGTTCTTCTGTTTTGGCCCTGCTGGTCTTGCCAAGTTCTAGTTTGCAAACGACCTTCAATTAAAACTAAACTTCCCTTTTTCAAAAATTGATTGGCTACTTCCGCTTGCCTGCCCCAAACAACCACATTGTGAAACTGAGTGTCTTCCTGGCGCTGACCATTTTTATCCACCCAAAATCTATTTGTGGCCAAAGAAAAATTAGCCACTGATTTGCCGTTCGGCGTTGAACGCAATTGAGGGTCGGCTGTTAACCTCCCTAAAAGAAAAATTTTATTTAAATTCATAATTTCTTTTCAAAGATAAAATTTTCTCCAAAACCGACCTTTTAAATTTACCCCGTATAACAACTGCGATAGGTCTGACTCAATTTCTCCATATAAAGGATACCATATTAGTGAGAAAAGAACTATATCAAAATCTGAAACAGAACAATGAATCAGCCAGAAATTGCAATCGCAGTTGTATTACGGGGTTTACTGGAGAATTTCTTCAATTTTCTTTTCTAAGGCCTCATTAGTCAAAACTGGCTCAAAAGGTTTTTTGACTTCTTTCTTGGGAAACGGCTGACGGCCCCGGCTTTTTAATACGGCTACACCTCCAGATTGTTGCCCTTCTTTAAAAGGAAGATTTAACAAAATAAAACGAAGAATTGTTTGTTCCCCTTTTAAATCTTTTTGAAACTCAATAATTTCAGCCGGGTTGGCTAAAAATTGAATGAAATTAAAAAAAGCCGACTGAATTTTTTTAATAGGATAAGCTAAATTAACCTTGACTATTTCCCCTTCTTCAGTAATAGAAAAATTCCGCTTTTCCAAAAGATTTTTAACAATTGGACTGTCTTCCTCCAAAAGCAAAAATCCTAATTCGTATTTCCTAACTTCCTTTTCTGAATTTTCGTTATTCATCTTCTTCTTTTTCTTCTACTTTATCAGCCTCTTTGCTCGGTGTCAATAAATCCTTGGGAATGCCTCGAAAAGCCGTACCGACCGGTATTAATTTGCCGATAATGACGTTTTCCTTTAAGCCGCGTAAATAATCGGTTCGGCCTTCGGTGGCGGCAGTGACTAAAACCCGGGAAGTTTCCTGGAAAGAAGCGGCGGAAAGAAAACTTTCGGTTGTTAAAGCCACGCGGCTAATCCCCAAAATTTTTTGCTTGGCTTTGGCTAAATTTCCTTTCAGCTGTTTCATTTCTTTATTAATTTGCAAAAATCTGGATTTCTCCATTAAATCGTTAACCATTATCTCCGTATCGCCAGGGTCAGTAACCAAAACCCGGGAAAGCATTTGCCGAACAATAACTTCAATATGCTTGTCATTTATTGAAGCGCCAGCCGAAACATAAATTTTTTGAACTTCGTTAATAATATAACGCTCTAAGGCTTCTATTCCCTGGTAAATTAAAACATCTCTTAAATTAAGAGGACCTTCATATAAAGGTTGACCTTTATACACCCTCTCTCCTTCTTTAATAAGAAGGTTGACATAAATTGGAACTGGATATTCCACGATTTCGGATTTTTTGCTTTTAGATTTAACTGCTTCCTGAATTTTAATAATTTTTTCATTGCCTTTTTCTTCTATGACTTTCACTTTACCATCGCCTTTGGCTAGTAAAGCCGCTCCTTTGGGCGGACGAGCTTCAAAAACTTCTTCCACTCTTGGTAAACCATAAGTAATATCCATACCGGCTATTCCGCCAACGTGAAAAGTTCGTAAGGTTAATTGCATCCCCGGTTCGCCAATTGACTGAGCGGCAATAATGCCGATGGCTTCACCAATGTCAATCGGCTTGTTGCGGCTCAAATCCAAGCCGTAGCAAGCCGAACAAACTCCAAAAAAGGATTTACAAGTTATTGGTGAACGAATTTTAACTGATTCCAGACCGGATTCTTGAATTTTTTTAGCTTGTTCCTGAGAAATTATTTCACCGGCTCGGACGATAAGTTTCCGGCCGATTCTAATATCCTCCAAAGCTGTCCGGGAAAAGAGACGTTCAGCAAAATTATAATTATACTCATCGCTTTCTTTTCGAACGATTTCTATTCCTTTGTTCGTGCCGCAATCTTTTTCTTTAATTATCAAATCTTGGGCAACATCCACCAAACGCCGGGTTAAATAACCAGCCTGGGCGGTCTTCAAAGCCGTATCCGTTGAACCCTTTCTGGCACCGTGAGTGGCAAAAAAGTATTCCAAAACACCCAAACCTTCTTTGTAAGACGATTTGATAGGCAATTCAATGATGCGCATATTAGGGTCTTGAACCAGCCCTTTCATTCCCATCATTTGATTAATCTGAGACCAACTGCCGCGGCTGCCGGAATCAATAATGCTGAAAATAGGATTGTCCGGAAGTAAAATTTTAGAAACCTCCTTGGAAACCTCTTCGTTAACTTTTGTCCAAAGTAAAACAGCTTTTTCTGTCCGCTCTTCTTGGGTTAAAAGCCCTTCCTCAAGCTGAGAATTAATTTCTTCCATTTCTTTTTCGGCCCGAGCTAAAATTTCTTTCTTGGCGGGCGGGGTAAGAACATCGCTCATATTCCAAGTAATGGCTGATAAGGTGGAATAAGAAAAACCCAGGTCTTTAATTTTATCCAAAAAAACATAGGCAGATTCCGGGCCGCATAATTCAATAATTCTAGAAACCACTCGGGAAAGAGCTTTTTTGTTCATTGTTTCGTTGACGAAACTTAACTCAGCCGGCAAAGCCCGGTTAAAAATCAACCGGCCATAAGTCGTTTCTATTAGTGATATTGAATCGCTATTTGAATTCTTTGGATTGGGAACTTTTATCTTGGTTTGAATGTCAATAAAACCGTTTTCATAAGCTAACATTGCTTCTCTTTCATCGGCAAAAATTTTACCTTCGCCTTTAGCCCTTTCTTTAATTTTAGTTAAAAAGTAACAACCTAAGGTGATGTCTGTCGTGGGAGAAGTAATGGGTTCGCCGTTAGCCGGTTTTAAAACGCCTAAAGTGGCATCCATTAAATGTTTGGCTTCATACTGGGCTTCTTTAGTCAAGGGCAAATGGACCGCCATTTGGTCGCCGTCAAAATCAGCATTAAAAGCCGCGCAGACCATTGGCGGAATCCGAATAGCCAGGCCCTCAATTAAAATCGGTTTAAAGGCCTGAATACTTAAGCGGTGAAGAGTGGGAGCGCGATTTAATAAAACTCTTTTATCGGCGATAACTTCTTCCAAGATTGCCCAAACTTCCGGCGATTCTTGTTCAATAAAACGATTAGCATTTTTAATGTTGTAAGCCAAACCTCTTTCAATAATCTTACTAATGACAAATGGCCGGAAAAGTTCCAAAGCTAAAATTTTTGGCAAACCGCACTCGTTAAGCTTTAATTCCGGTCCAATAACGATGACGGAACGGCCGGAATAATCTACTCTTTTACCTAAAAGGTTTTGGCGGAAACGGCCTTGTTTGCCTTTTAAGGTATCTGCCAGCGAACGGAGGGGCCGGCGCCGGCTGGAAAGAATTTGGCTGCCGGTTCGAGCCGTGTTATCAATTAAAGCGTCAACTGCCTCCTGAAGCATTCTCTTTTCATTGGCAATAATTACTTCTGGCGATTTAAGCTCAATTAACTTTTTCAAACGGTTATTGCGGTTAATGACCCGACGATATAAATCATTGAGGTCAGCGGTAGCGTAACGGCCGCCGTCCAAAGCCACCATTGGCCGAAGTTCTGGCGGCAAAACGGGCAAAATAGTTAAAATCGTCCACTCCGGTCTAATCCCGGCTTTAATAAAAGACTTAACCAGTTTAAGTCGGCGGCGTAAGTGAATTTGTCTATTAATATCTTTAACTTGCAGTATTTCTTTTTCTAAATTTTTAGCCAGAGAATTTAAATCAATTTTTTCTAAAATTTTTCTTAATGCTCCGGCTCCTCTGTCGGCTTCAAAAATATCCCCAAAGCGTTCGGCTAAATTAAGATATTCGTCTTCGTTTAGAATTAATCCCGGTTTTAAAATGGTTAAAATTTCTTTAAGCTTGGTTTGCTGAGCGGTTAAATTTTCAATATCTGCTTCGGCTTTCTTTTTCAAAGATTTAAATTCTTTTTCCAATTCTTTTAAAATTTTTTTTCGGCTCCCTTCATCAACAGAAGTAACAATATAAGCGGCAAAATAAACCACCTTTTCAAGCTTGGGCAAAGAAACATCCAAAAGCAACCTTAATCTTGAAGGAACGGTCCGCAAAAACCAAATGTGAGCAATTGGAGCCGCCAAGGTAATATGGCCCATTCGTTCACGCCGGACTGCCGAACGCGTTACTTCCACGCCGCATTTTTCGCAAATGATTCCCTTATAGCGGACTTTCTTATATTTGCCACAGTAACATTCATAATCTTTAGTGGGACCGAAAATCCGCTCGGAAAAAAGGCCATTTTTTTCCGGCCGCTGAGTGCGATAATTAATGGTTTCGGCTTTCGTCACTTCACCGTAAGACCAAGATTTAATTTCTTCGGGCGAAGCAACCTTGATAGAAATTGATTTTAAATTTAATTCATCTCTACCTATATTTTTCCTCTCATATTTTTCCTCCTCTGTTTTTTCTTTATTTTCGTTGGTGAAAATTGATAACCCCAAAGACTTTAATTCGCTGACCAAGACTTTAAAAGAAGCGGGAATGTTCGGTTTTTTGATGTCTTGATTCCTGATAATAGCCTCAAAAGCCGCTGACCTTCCTATGACGTCATCGGATTTAATGGTTGACATTTCCTGCAATAAATGAGCTGCCCCGTAACCTTCCAAGGCCCAAACTTCCATTTCCCCAAAACGCTGACCGCCCATTTGGGCTTTTCCTCCCAAGGGCTGCTGAGTGATTAAAGAATAAGGGCCGGTTGAACGCATATGAATTTTATCCTCAACCAAATGATTTAGTTTCATCATATAAATGTAGCCGACCGCAATCGGCTGACGGAAAGATTCGCCGGTTAAGCCGTTATAAACAGTAATTTTGCCGCTAGCCGGTAAGCCAGCTTTAATAAGCTCCCCTTTAATCTCTTCTTCGGTGGCGCCAACAAAATTAGGAACAATGGCGCGATAACCAAGTTGATGAGCGGCCCAACCAAGATGAGTCTCAAAAATTTGACCCAAGTTCATTCGGGAAATAACTCCCAAGGGATTCAAAACAATATCAACAGGAGTACCGTCTTCTAAATAAGGCATATCTTCCACCGGTCGGATTTGAGAAATAACGCCTTTATTGCCGTGCCGACCGGAAAGTTTGTCACCGGCTCTAATTTTTCTAATTTGGGCAACTTCAACTTGGATTTTTTTAATAATTCCCGGTTCAAGCTTATCGCCCTTATCGCGGTCAAAAATTTTTATGCCAATGACCCGGCCCCGCTTACCGTTAGGCAGGGTTAAAGAAGTGTCTTTTACTTCCCGGGCTTTTTCTCCGAAAATTGCTTTCAGCAATCTTTCTTCAGAAGTTAATTCCAGCTCTCCTTTAGGAGAAATTTTTCCGACTAAAATATCATTGGGCTGAACTTCGGCGCCGATTCTAATAATCCCTTCTTCGTCTAAATTTCTTAATTTTTCTTCGGAAACATTAGCAATATCCGGCGTGGTAATTTCCGAACCAAGTTTGGTTTCACGAACCAAACAAAGAAAGGTTTCTATATGAACCGAAGTAAAACAATCGCCGCGAGCCACTCTTTCAGAAAGGATAACCGCATCTTCAAAATTAGCTCCCTCCCAAGGAATAAAAGCCGCCAAAAGATTTTGACCTAGGGATAAAACGCCTTGGTTGGTGGCTGAACCGTCAGCCAAAATTTCGCCCTTTTTAACTTTCTGGCCTTTTTTTACAATTGGCCGCTGAGAAAGACAAGTCGGCTGGTTGGGACGCTTAAATTTCACAAGGGGATAAGTTTCAGAACCGCTTTCGGTTTTAATAACTATTTTTTGGGCATCAACTTCGGAAACAACGCCACTGACATTGCTGATTAAAAGCTGACCCGAATAAAAAGCGGCTTTTTCTTCTTGACCAGTACTAACCAACGGCGCTTCTGGCCGAACCAGCGGAACGGCCTGGCGCTGCATATTTGAACCCATCAAAGCTCGGTTGGCGTCGTCATGCTCCAAGAAAGGAATTAAAGAAGTGGAAACGCTGATTAATTGATTAGGAGAAACGTCAATAAAATCAATTTCCTCGCGGTTGCAAAGACCCGGTTTTCCTTTTATTCTTGCCTCAACTGTTTTTTCAATGATTTGATTTTTGGCGTTTAAAGCAATACCGCCTGAAGCAATGGTATACCTTTCTTCTTCCACGGCGTCCAACCAAACAGCTTCCAAGGTAACCGCCCCATTTTTAACCTTAAAATAAGGAGTTTCTAAAAAGCCGAATTCATTGAGACGAGCGTAAGTCGCCAAACTATTAACCAAACCGATATTGGCTCCTTCCGGCGTTTGAATGGGACAAATTCGGCCGTAGTAAGAAGGAAGAACATCTCGAACTTCAAGGCCAGCTCTTTCCCGAGTTAAACCGCCTGGCCCCATAGTTGAAAGACGGCGTTTGTGCTCCAGTTCAGCCAAAGGATTGACTTGGTCCATAAATTGAGAAAGCTGAGAAGAAGCGAAGAAATCTCTTAAAACCGCAATTAAAACTTTGTAATTAAGAAGTTTAACTGGCTGCAAATCTTCTTCCGGCAAAGTTGACATTCGGTCTTGAACAACCCTTTTCAAACGGGCAAATCCAACTCTTAATCTCAACTGGGCCAATTCGCCAACTGCCCTGACCCGACGATTACCCAAATGGTCAATATTATCGGGCTCGGCTTGGGGATTATTGTTAAGCCGAATTATTTCTTTAATAATGGCAATTAGATCTTCTAAATCAATAAAACGGCTGTCTTTCTTTTTGTCCAAGCCTAAACGCTGATTTAATTTAAAGCGACCGACTCGGCCTAAATCATAACGGTCAAAGCGGCTAAACATCGGGTCAATTAAAGCTTGAGCGTTTTTAACCGTGGCTAACTCGCCGGGCCTCAGTCTTTCATAAAGGTCAATATAAGATTCTTCAATAGTATGAACTTTATCCTTTTTTAAGGTGGCTTGAAGATACTGAATTTCTCCCTTGTCTTCTTTGGCAAAAGTTTCCAAAATTTTTTGGTCTTCGGTTAAACCGAAAATTCTCAAAAGTTCGGAAACCGGGGCTTTTCTTTTACGGTCAATTTTAACCCCGATGAAACCGTCTTGACTGGTTTCAAATTCCAGCCACGAACCGCGGCTAGGAATGACTTTGGCGCCAAAATATCTTTTCCCGTGGATAACTTCGGCGGTAAAATAAATTCCGGCTGACCGAATTAATTGAGAAATAACTACTCTTTCAACGCCATTAATGATAAAAGTTCCCCGTTCAGTCATTACTGGAAAATCTCCCAAATAAACATTATCTTGAACCTTGGTTCTTTTTCTGACTTTATCAATTAATTTAACTTTAATTCTTAAAGAGGCTTCGTAAGTTTGGTCTTTTTCCTTGGCTTGCCCCTCGGTATATTTCGGGGAATCAAAACTGTAATCCAAAAAATGAAGTTCCAGTTCTTTGCTAGTATAGTCTTTAATTGGCGAAATCTCATCAAAAAGTTCTTTCAAGCCTTCTTTTAAAAACCATTCATAAGAAAGGGTTTGAATTTCAATTAAATTTGGCTCGGGATATTCCGGACCTTGACGAGAAGAAAATATTTTGGTTTTTAACGCTGGTAGGGACATAACTAAAAATTTAAAGATATTTTGCCCGATTTAAATTATGAGTATCCAGGTTTTTAGAAAAAATCGTTTCGCCATTTTTGGAAGAAAGGTAATACCAGTAAGGGCTGGCTTTGGACGTAAGTGCTGCTTGAATGGCATTGACGCTCGGATTAGAAATCGGCGTGGGCGTCCAGCCTAAATTTTTATAAGTATTGTAGGCCGAATTAAGGGTTAAGTCGTCTTTAGTTATTAAAGGATTGGGGCAATTTTTTAAACGGCCGCCGCATTTAACATAAGTGACGGTAGCGTCAATTTGCAAAGGCATCCTTGCCAAAAGCCGCTTTAAAATGATGCCAGCAACCATCTGTCGGTCTTCAAATTTAGGCACTTCTCTTTCCAGAAAAGAAGCTAAGGTAAGATAACGATACCAATCGGCATTATTAACCAGCAGCGGCCAAGCTTTATTTTGAAAATTGCCTAAAACTTTTTCCAGCACTTGGTCAACCGAAGAATACATCTTAAAATGATAAGTGTCGGGCATCAAAAATCCCTCCAGACTGTCAATATCAATATTAATCAAAAAGGGGTAACTATTATTAAGCCTCTTGGCCGGAAAACTGACCAGAGAATTCTTCTCAATGACTTTAGCGGCGCTTAAAATATCATCAATGTCTTTTAGGGTTGAACCGTCCGGAACAGCAACAACCGCTTCATCTTTCCCGGCGGCCACTAAACTGTTAACAATTTGGGGTATGCTCATCGCCGCGTTTAAGTCATAAAGGCCGGGCTGAAATTTTTGAGCCTTACCGCTTAAAAGGGCATAAAGTTTAAAAATAAAAGCGGATTTTATTAAAGATTTTTGAACTAAACCATCGCCTATTTCTTTTAAACTATCCCCTTTAGTGATTTGAAACTTTACCTCCGGCGCCCCTTGAGTTAAAGGAACTAATCCGTAAAAAAAATAAGCGGTGCTAAATATAAAAACAAAGGCCATTCCGATGCCAACAAAAAAACGTAGGCTTAATAAACCTCTTTGGTTAAATTGAGGATTCAAGATTAATATATTGAATTATACTTATGAGGAAAGCATTCGTCAATAGGCTCGACCCTCCGTAACTTAAGAAGGGGAAAGTAATTCCGGTTACCGGCAAAAGAGCCAAATTGGAACCAAGGTTTAAAAAAAATTGGATGGCTAATGCCAAAACCGTTCCCAAACTAATAAACTTCCAAGAATTACTTTTCGCTTTTAAGCCGATTTGAATTAACCTAGCAATAATTACAATAAAAGTCAAGATTATAAGGCAGCCGCCAAAAACCCCCCACTCTTCAACAAGAGCGGCAAAAATAAAATCAGCTTGGGCTTCGGGTAAAAAATGAAACTGGCTTTGGGTACCGGCCATAAAACCCTTCCCTAAAAAACCGGCGGAACCAATGGCAATTTTTGCTTGAATGGCATTATAATTTATCCCCAAAGGGTCATGGGCCGGAAACAAAAAACCAATTATCCTATCTTGTTGATAAGGCTTAAGAAAAAAAATCCAGCTCAAGATTAAAAGAACCAAAATAAAAACCGTTCCCCAAAGCAATCTTTTTTTACTGATTTTACTCATCAGCAAAAAACCGGCCCAAATACCTATTAAAACAACAGCCGAACCCAAATCCGGTTGAAAAGCGACTAAAATTGCCGGCAGCCAGGCGTAAAGAGATGAAATAAGAATATTTTTCCCTTGCCAAGCCTCAAGATGACGCCGAGAAAAAAAACTGGCCAAAATTAAAATTAGGGTCATCTTGACTATTTCCGCGGGTTCAAATTGTAAATTCCCAATGCTTAACCAGCTGGTGGTGCCGCGAACTAATTTATTCTGAAGATTGGAAAATATCAAAAAAATAATGCTCAACCAATATAAAACCAAAAGAAACCCTTTTTGATTGATAATTAACCGCCAATTAAAATTAATGCCGACAAAAATTATTATTAGCGCTAAAACATACCATACCAACTGCCGCCAAAAAAAACGCTGACTGTAACCAAATAAGAAAGTTAAACTAAAAGCGGCCAATAAAAAAATAGCGGCCAATAGCCACCAGTCTATTTTTTTTAACCGGAGAATAATCATAACTTCCCATTAACAAAAACATCGGTCTTTGAAGAATCGGTATTTTGTTCCAAAAAATTATCCCGGGGAAAAACAACTGTAAAACTTCCCTCTTGCAGACTTTCTATTCTGGGAACATAAGTTTGGGCAACAAAAAGAAAACGGCCAAATTTATCTTTGAGAAAGGCTAAAATTTTCAAATCCGAGGCGGCTAAAATACTGCCGTTAAAAACGCGGCCGCTTACTTGAATGCCGGAAGGAGTAATTTCTGTTGTCCAAGAAGAGACTTTCAAGTTTGGTTTAGTTACTTCCTTAGTTGATTTCCAAGTCGGTTTCCCTAAAGAAACATCGGCCTCAATTACATCTTTGCCTAAATTAGAATCCGCTCCGAAAATATACTTTCTTGTCAAATCATAAATAAAACTAGAGCCGTTTATTGTTTTAAGCAAACGATGAGGTCGGCCGTAAAGATTGATTTGATAAGAAAAATCAGCCGCCGTATATCCAGGATTAGGATTAAAAATTTCCGCCAAAATTGCCAACTGGCCGCCGGCTAAGGCGAAAAATTGAGGTCGGCTGGCCTGGAGGGGTTTTAAATGAAAAATAGCGCAAGACAAACAAGGACCGCCGCAATCAACATCTTCCTCGCCTTGATTTTTAATCTGGTCAAAACAAGTGGGCGTTGGTTTTAAAACTATTTCATAAAAACCCCAAACAATGAGTCCAAAAACTGCCAGAAAAAATACGCCGTAAATAAATTTTTTCCATCCTCGGGACATAACTTTTGGATATTTTTATTTGTAAGATTTCATAGCGTTGATGATTTTTTTAAATTCCCCGGCTTTTAAACTGGCTCCGCCAACCAAAGCGCCGTCAATTTCCGGGTATTTAAGAAAGGCGGCTAAATTTTCTGAATTAACAGAACCGCCGTACAATAATTTTGAATTTTGAATTTTGAATTTTGAATTAAGAAACGATTTTATAAACTTTGCCATTTCAGCGGTTTCGGCTGGTGCAGCGGCCCGGCCAGTGCCAATTGCCCAGACTGGCTCGTAAGCCACAATAAGAGAATTTTGAATTTTGAAATCCGAAATCCGAAGTCTGAAATCTGAAGTCTGAAATCTGAAGAGGTCTTTTTCTAATTGATTTTTTACATAATTCTTTGCCCATTTTATATTCCGCCCTGTTTCATTTTTCATCTGCGTCAGTCCGCGTTCAGTCCACGTCAGTCCGCGTTCAGTCCGCGTTTGTCCGCGTTGAGAAGGTTCGCCAATACATAAAATCACTTTTAAGCCAGCGCAGAGAGCGGCAATGATTTTTTTATTAATCATTTCATCGGTTTCTTTTAAATAAATTCTCCTTTCCGAATGGCCGACAATAACATATTTAACTCCCAGATTTTTAAGCATCTGGGAAGAAATTTCTCCGGTGTAAGCGCCGCTTTCGGCCCAAAAAACATCTTGAGCCGCCAGCGAAGCTTTTTTTAAAATTTTTGAAATCGAAGATAAAAATACAAAAGGCGGGGCAATAATAATATTTTCTTTGTCTATCGCCCGAGCCAAATTAAGCGCTTTTTGCTCCTCAAAGGGATTCATCTTCCAATTGGCAATTATGATTTTCTTCATGGCTGTTTTTCTTATTGTATCATAACGTCATTCCAACTAAGAAAGAAATTACGTGTCTTCAATTCTTCCACATATGTGAAGAAACTGAAGACATTTGAATTGGTTAATTAGGCTATTTTCTTAGGATTTTTGCGGCTAAATCCGGGTCAATAACATTAATTTCAATCCCCGTGCCCAATTCAAAACCTGCCTGGATGCTAAATTTTGGCAAAATTTCCATATGCCAGTGATAATGCTGATAAGCTCTTTTGTTTTTTAAAGGCGAAGTATGAATGAAAAAATTGTAATCTGGACCATTTAAATTCTTTTTCAGAAGATGAAGGACTTGACGCAAAATAATAGCCACCCCTCTCAATTCTCCATCAGGTGTATTTTCAAAATAAGGCTGGTGTTTTTTTAAAAAAACCCTTACCTCAAAGGGGTTGCGAGAAACAAAAGGAGCAAAGGCAATGGCATCTTTATTTTCGGCAATAATTCTTTTTTTCTCTTTTTTCTCCCAATCAATAATCGCGCAGTGAACGCAGCTATGATGTTCTTTAAAGTAGCGGTCGGAGCCGGCTAAAGAGTGGCTGACATCCGGCGGAACAACCGGCAAAGAAATAATTTGGTAATGAGGGTGATAAACCGAAGCTCCGGCTAAGGTTCCCCAATTATGAAAAATAGAAACATAAGCCAAGTTTTTGTTGCCAGCTAGCATTAAATAGCGGTCGCGAAAAGCGACCAAAACCTGAATGGCTTCTTCTAAAGAAAGTTCAAAAAAATCTTTAAAATGACTGTTGGTCACCACCAAATCATGACGTCCTCTTCCTTCAACCACATTGTAGGGACCCTCTTTTTTTAGAACAATTTTTCCTTTTTGAGGAATAACCAAATGATTCAGCACCGGGTAATCATTGGGAAAAATTAAAATTTTTGCCGGTCCTGTTTCTGGCCAGCGCAAAATGATTTTCCCCTCTATCCTTTTTAAAAATTTTTTGCCCTCAAAAGGACAGGTTTTTTTTGACGGAACTATTTGCTTGACTTTCTTTTTTAAAAACTGGTCGGGCCGCCTCAAACGACCCGGGGCAATAATAACCCAATCGCCGGAAACTAAATCTTGACGCAGTTCGGAGTTTTCCATATTTCCATTATAATTGGTACTTATTTCTCTTCAACCAGCAAGTGATTTTCAAGAGGTCTTTAAAAGTAGAAAAATAATCGCCGAACTTTACGGCTGAACGCAAATCGTTTTTCCAAATAACCGGTATTTCTTTAATTTTATACCCCAGTTTTTTAGCCAAAGCCAAAATTTCCATATCAAACCCCCAACGGTCAATTTTTGCCAAAGAAAAGATTTTTTCCGCCGCTTCTTCGGAAAAACATTTAAAACCGCATTGGCTATCTTTTATCCCGGGCAAGAGAAGAATTTGAATCAACCAATTGGAAAAACGACCTAAAATTCTTTTATACCAAGGCTGAGGAGGGTCTAAAATCGCTCCTTTGACTGCTCGAGAACCGATAACAACTTCATATCCTTCTTTAAAAAAAGGCAGCATTTTTTCAAATTGGTCAATGGAGGTTGAATTATCAGCGTCAGTAAATAAACGCCAATTGCCCTTGGCTTGAAGCATTCCTTGACGAACGACAAATCCCTTCCCATAATTTTCTTTATTTTCAATTAAACGGAGATTTTTAATTAAATGACTGAAGCGTTTTACAACATCAGCCGTAGCGTCAGTTGAACCATCATTATCCACAATTATTTCGTAAGAATATTCTGCTTTTGATAAATGCCGGTCAATGTCTATTAAGGTAAGGGGCAAACGCTTGGCTTCATTATAAGCCGGGATAATAACTGACAAAAATGGTTTCATAAAATAATTCTAATTTAATAAATCTTTTTTGTAAATTACGGGGTCAGACCCCGGAGAAATTAATCTCTTTTTTAATTTTATATGGCTTCCCTTTTGAGAAATGAAATAAAAACCGAAGTCCCGGCATAAAATTTGAATAACCTTCTTACCGGAAAGAATTTTAGACATGCACAATCTCCAAAGTAGTAATCAACGGATTCTTTTTAAGAAGACGTCTTTTAGCGGGAGGCATATCTTCTAAATAAAGCTCTACTGCTTCTTTAAGATTTTTCTGCGCTTCTTTAACTGTTTTCCCTTGACTTACCACACCTAATTCAACACAACGAGCCACATACCATTTATTTTCTTTAATAATGATTGTCGTAAATTTATAAATCATATATTAGTGATAACTCTTCACTTAAGATAAGTCAAACATTTTATAAACTCAAAAATATCTTATCAACTCTTAGCCATTTTTAAATAAAATTACAAAATCAAAGAAGATAAAAAAAGAACAACAAGGCCGGAAATCAAAACGCCTAAGCTGAGCATTAAGCTGGCGCGCCTGAGGGGAATGTCAAACAAAAAAACCGCCACGCTTGCCGTCCAAACTCCGCCTAAAACGGGAATGGGAATCGCAGTTAAAACAAGAAGACCAAGATTTTCAAAAATAGCCTGATGTTTCAAAAAACGACGACGCACGTGTTCAAAGATGAAAGAAAAAAGCCGATTGAGATAATAATTCCGCCGCATCAACCAGCCGGCCAAATGTCGCCAAAACAGGATTAAAGGGATAGCCGGCAAAAAATTACCAACAACGCTCAAAAGATAAGCTTTAAAAATCGGCATACCCCAAACCAAAATTGCCATTGGCAGAGCGCCGCGAAGTTCGGCTAAAGGCGAAGCGGCTATTAAAATAGTCAGTAATTCTTTAGACATCAAGTTATTTGAACATCCTATTGTTCTGTATATTATTCTAAACCTAGAAATCTAAAATTTTGTTTGAAATCTTGAAAAAACTATTGGGGATAATCGGAAGTGTCTGATTTTTTAAAAACAATATAGCGGTAAGTCAGAAAATTCCAAATTAAAGAAATAAGGACGGCAATTAAGGCGCTGATGTTTGCCCATATTTTAAAATTAAAATTGCCAATCGGACCGACGACATTCACCAAAAATGAAGCAACGCCGACATTAATTAAAGCGCCCAAAAGACTAAAAACAAAGAAACGGGTATACTCTTTAAAATTGGCTGGCGTCCGGCTTTGAAATGTCCAAAATTTATTCCAAAAATAACTGTTAGCCGAAGCCACCAAAAAAGAAATTGCTTTAAATAAACTAAAAGACCAGCCAGAAGCAATATTAGTTGCTAAAATCAGAAGATTTAAAACTCCAAAATCCAAAACCGTGTTTAAAACTCCAACCGCGGCGAATTTACCGATTTGTTCCAAAACCGGAAAAAAGCGACTTAAAATTTTTAGCCACCAAAGAGCTAAGGGGGCAAATAAACTAAAGCCCATAACCGAAACCAAAACAATAAAAATGGTGATTTTAACCCCTGCACTAGCCAAAGGCAAAAGAACCAAAAAACCAACAAGGAAACCGATTAAGGTGACTAAATAATAATCCTTTTTATTCATTTTTATTTAAGTTCGAAGGCGCAGGTAAATTTCTTTTTCCACTTCTTGACGATTCCGGCCGTATTTCAAACGAGAAAGTTTCTTGAGCCCGGAAACAATTTGAGGGTCGCCTTTTAACGGCGCCGGGGTTTTAATATTAAAAGGGCTGGCGGGCTGATTATTAATTAATAATTTTACATGGGCATTAAAATTATCAATATTAATCAGGTCGGAAATGGTAAAAATCGGTTCAAATTGTTTAACCACAAATTCGGCGTCTTGAGCACTAATGCGAAAAGCCGCCATTGAACCGACATTGCCAAAAACCGCATCCCGAATCTTCTCGGTTAATTGAGCGATGAACTGGTGGGCAATAATTAAATCAAGCCGGTATTTTCTGGCTTCGGAAAGAATGGTGGCAATGGAGTCCGTTGAAAAATTTTGAAATTCGTCAATGTAAAGATAAAAATCTTGACGCTCGCTTTCCGGCGTATCAACCCGGCTGAAAGCAGCTTTCAAAAGCTTACCAATAATAACCATCCCCAAAAGGTTGGCGTTAATATCGCCGATTCGCCCTTTTGAAAGATTAACTATAAGGATTTTTCCCTCATCCATTATTTTTCTGAAATCAATTGTTGAACGAAACTGGCCAATAATTGGCCGGACATAATCATTGGTCAGAAAAACGTTGAACTTGGAAGTAATGTAAGGAGTTACGTTTTGAAGAGCGGCCTCGCCGCCAGCCTTAATTGCTTCTTTTGTCCAAAAATCAACCACGATAGGATTGCTAATCCGACTTAGTTTTCTTTCCCGGTAATCGGCATCGGTAAAAATTCTCGGGACTTCAGTCAAAGTTGCCGGTTCATTAGGCATATCTTCCATTAAAAGCTGCAGGGCATTTCTCAAATACTGCTCAAACATCGGGCCGCCCGTAGTTTTTAAATCGTAAAGTTTATCAAAAATCTCCAACATTTCATTAACAATGAAAGTTTTTTCTTCCGGCCGGTTAAAATCGTATTCCAACATATTCAATCCAACGGGTTTTTCTAAATCCGAGGGGTCAAAAATAACGACGTCTTCAAATCTTTCTTGAGGAACCAAAGACAAAATAGCTTCGGCCGTGTCGCCGTGTGGGTCAATAATTGCTGCTCCTTTCCCTTTTTTAATATCGTCACTGACCATATTGCTTAACAACACTGATTTGCCGGTGCCGGTTTGCCCAATAATATAAAGGTGGCGACGCCGGTCTTTGTCGGTTAAATAAACCGGTTTTACTTGACCGCGAAACAAGCTCGTGCCGAGTAATAATCCTTTTTCCGGCAAATTCGCCGGCGGTTCCGCTTCCTTGGATTTAAGCCATTTTATTTTTGCTACTTCGGTAAAGACTGTTGGCAAATGAAAAATACTAACTAATTCTTCGCTGTTTAAGACCATTGAAGTTTTAGAATCAAACTCCCTAAAAGAAAATTGATGAATAATTTTTTGCAAATTTTTTGGCTTTGTTATTTTAAAAAAATTGCGCTCCGGCGAAGCAAATTGAGAAAAACCGCCGGCTAAACTTTCTAAAATTGACTGGGCTTCCACTGGGTTGGTTGCCGAAGCCATCAAGCGAACATTAACTTGAAAAAGCGGCTTGGAAAGCTTCATCTCCACGGCTTTGATGGCTGATTCGTCAATAACTTTTTCGCTTTTATTTTCTTTTTTCTCTGAAGGGCTCAAAGCTTCGGAAATATCCGCCATTGTCAGTTTCTCGGCTGATTCCGTGATTTTTCCTCCTTTTTTCACATTTTTTAAGACAGCGGCAATTTCTTTTTTAGTGGAAGGGAGCGCCGGTTGAACAACTACTTGAATTGCCCCGCCTTCTCCCAAAACATTAACCTTGGAAAGACCTCCTAAAATCGGCGAAAAGGTATCGCTGTTTAATTCCTGATAAGTTTTTATCGGCAGGGCGGCTTTTTCTTTTTGAAAAACCAAAGCTCCCGCCGCAACGCCGTAATAATTAAAAATATTGTAATCCTCAACCGGCTCAACTTGAGACGCCGGAAAAAACGCTTGGATTTGCCTTTCCACCGAAGACAAATAAGAAGCGGGAACGGCTAAATAAAAAATAATTTCCTCCCCCACATAAGGGACGGCGGCTTCAAAAATAAACGGTTTTTTTATTGAAGCTAAAGTGTTAAAAAGCTGTTCGGAAATATTTATTTCCTGCTTCAAATCTTTGCCTTCTTTTGAACTCTTAACTAGTTTAATGGCTAAAAGTTTTAATTGCAGTTCGTCCAAAAGTTTTTGATAGCGTTGCTTTTTAAAAAAATGATAAAATAAAAAACCGCCGCCAGCCGCTAAAATTATTAAAAGAAGGAAATAAAGATGTCACGTTCAAGCAAAAAAGGACCGTATATTGATGAAAAATTGTTAAAGAAAGTAATGGTTCAGAAACAAAGGGCTAAAAAAGAGCCAATTAAAACTTGGGCAAGAGCCAGTCAAATTCCGCCCGAGTTTGTTGGTCATACTTTTCAGGTCCATAATGGTCGTACTTTTATTGAAGTTTATGTGGCTGAAGCGATGGTTGGCCAACGGCTGGGAGAATTTGCAGCCACAAGAACGTTCAGGGGTCATGGAAAAATGATTAAAAGAGTTATTACTAAGACATAAAAAAAGATGGAAGTAATTGCTAAATCAAAATATGTTAGAATCAGCGCCAGGAAAATGCGCCTGGTGGCTGATTTGGTGCGTGGCTTGAAGGTAAACGAAGCTTTGGAAATTTTGAGCCATTTAAACAAAAAACCTGCCCAGGTTTTACTTTTAAGTTTAAAACAGGGTATCGGCAATGCCGTTAATAATTTTGGTTTACAAAAAGACAATTTATTGATTAAAAAATTAGAAATCGGTAAAGGTCCGACTTACAAGCGAGGTCGGGCTGTTTCGCGAGGCCGCTGGCACCCTATTTTGAAAAGAACAAGCCATGTCAGAATGATTCTTGAGGGTGAAACGAAAAAACTGGTTAAAAAACCGGTAAAAAAGCGAGTGGTTAAAAAAAATGGGTCAAAAAATTAATCCAATTGGTTTTCGACTGCCCCAGACTAAAGACTGGCAGTCCCGCTGGTTTACATCTAATAAAAGACAATATCAAAAGAACCTTTTGGAGGATGTTAAAATCCGCAAATTTCTCATGGAGAAACTTAAGCTGGCTGGGATTGTTCGAGTCCAGATTGACCGGTCAATTAACAAAATGAAAATCAGTTTGTATGTCAGTCGGCCGGGAGTCGTTATTGGCAGAGGCGGTTCGGG
>Ga0100403_1001590_pt1 | contig 20043 bp, 16 predicted proteins | sample CryGeymet201501t_FD_83663 | JGI IMG/M metagenome (GOLD analysis project Ga0100403, IMG submission 83663) | Groundwater microbial communities from Crystal Geyser aquifers in Utah, USA - Crystal Geyser metaG 2015-01t | ecosystem: Environmental > Aquatic > Deep subsurface > Groundwater | place...
CTCTCAAACGCAGGTGATACTTTTTATGCTGCACAAATAAAGCATAAAAAGTTCCCAGTAACATAAACAAACACCCAAACCAGTAAACAGGTGCCCCAGGGTCTGAACCGATTTGCAATCCGGTAAAATGCAGCGGCTTGATTTTATCGGCCACCACAAAATAAGGCGCCTGACGCCTTTCGAAATCAAAGGCCGGATAGTCGCTCAAAAGCCAGAAAGGATCCCCCACAGGCACATCTCCTTGAACTTCCTGCACCTGAACCCCCGGCCCCAAGTCCTGCACATTTGCATGAGCTCTCACTGGAACCAACGTAACACCATACTGAGCGATCTCAATGGGCTGATTCAACTTCCCCTGATAAGTTTGGCTTTGATTGGGGTTATTGCGATCAAAAATGCGGAACGAAAAGTCGTAGTCACCAAGAGGTCCATAACTAGCCTGATAAAAAACAAATTCGTTAAGACAAAGGCCAAAACGCTTTCGCCAACAAAACTCTAAAGGATCGTTTACCGTAATGACTTTCGAGGCTAGCAGTCTTCCACTCGGACGTTCCAAAATATTCAACTTAGTCCTGAAATCCTTGGGACGCCCTGGGAACTTCTCATAGAACTCAACATTGAAATATTCCGCCTCCAAACGAAAGGGCATCAACTTTTCGTTTTCAAGGGTTCCAGGGTAATCCTTTAGCCCGGACTTAGCGCCCTCTTTGAAGAGAAAGAACGTATCTAAAGCCTGCCTCTCAGGAATATTGGCTCCACCTTCAAACCCATAGAGGGAAGTCACAATGGCTCCAGCAAAAATAATTAGTAAGGACGTGTGGACGACATAGTTGGCAATCCTAGACCATCGACCGGTTTGCCAGAAGATTTGAATTTCCCCCGCCTCGTCCTTAATGACTTCTGGACTAAGCCACCGCCCCCTTAAATAACTCTGGGCCTTCGCTTTGAACTCTTCTCCGCCTAAGGAAGTTTTCCATCGAAAATTATATTCAGGCTTTCTTTTAGCAAAGGCTTCATCCGACAAAGCACGAGCCTTCGCTCTGGCCAGCTTTAACATCCCCGGCCAACGCTCGACAGAACAGGCAATCAAATTAATAGCTAAAAGACAGATCAAAGCCGTATACCAAACAGAATGGTAGCTGGTGAATAGCTGGGTAAATTTGGCAAATTTCCAGAAATCGTAACTATATTGAAGAGCTGGATCCACATTGGATATATTTTTTTGTAAAATGAGTGTGCCCGGAATAGAGAGCAACAACATTCCAATAAAAATCACCATTGTGAGTTTTACCGACGCCAGAGCAAGCCAAGCTCTATCGACCCATTGCCAAAATCGCTCCATAGCATGCTTTTCCCACTAGGCTCATTTGCGGTCAACCAAGAGTAACGTTAATCGTTCAAACCAAGCCAAGATCATGCAATCAGGGCCCGCTCGACACCCCAAAGCAAAACCTCCTTAAAGGCTAAGTTATTGTTTTTAAACAAACAAACAAACAAGAGGAAACAAAACCAAGCCCCCACCACACAGCCAACAGTTTAGGAACTAAACCCTCGTCTCGCCTTGCAAATTCCAGACTGAAGAACTGGAATATAACTCATGAAATACACGGCAGCGCTTTTATTCCTTTTCCTTCTTTTCTCTCCGCCAACATTGGCTTTTTCAGACGAATCAAAAACAACCCAAGCAAAGGAATCCGCGCCCATGACTGAATACCTGATTAGATTTAACGAGGAAGTTGAAGAACGCGATCGAAAAGAGATCTTGAACAAACTCCACCTTAAAGAAGTTGAAAGAGTTACAAAGAGCACTCCGCTTTTTTTAGCGAAGACCACTCAAGCCATCAGCTTTGAAGAATTAAAGAGGAACGCCTCTCTGGAAAAACGAATTCGCTATATCGAACCCAACATGCAATATGCAGTGCCAACGCCTGTTACTGAAGAAAAGTAGATTGCTTTTATTGAATTCTAAAATTTGAATACAGGACATCGACCACTTGACCGCTCTTCATTCGAAAATTCAACTGCGACATAATGTGACGCTTTAGATCGTATTTGCCCTTGGTCGTCATCAACTCGTCTTTACTGAACTCCCCGATGATCGACTCTAAAAGTGCTTTAAACTCAATTCGTCTTGCTTCCAATTCTGCCCTTGCCCCACGGCCGTCCATTTCAAAACTCAAATCAGCCTCAACAATGGCTTCGATATTATTGTCTTCTCGTTTTAGACCAGCCGCTACTTTGGCGAAGTCGTAAAACAACGGGCCGGAACTCACAACAACTTCCCCATCAACGTCGATCAAAGAAGCCAATCCTCGCCCCTCATCGGCCTCGTGTTCTCCTAAGTCGTGCCCTTCTTCCTCTTGCCCATCTTGCCTAGCCAAAATGTCTTTGGGAATGTGCGACTCACCCAAGCCAACAACCTGGCTTGTGTCATACTCAACCCCACTCGCGTGTTCCACATGGGGAGCGTGAGAAGAATGGAACAATTTAGAATAAAGTTGATAGCTAGCCCATCCCGCCACTCCAAGAGAAAATAAAATCGTAACCTGCATGGTACACACAATCAGACGCTCCCTAGAAGGCTTCACAAAAACCAATAAAGCGCTGAGCTTCTCTTTAACTTTGTTAGGCAAGGCCATACCCAGTAGCATCGGATTTTCCTCATAGAATCTTTAAAATACAGGCAAGAAATTGACACACTCCCTACGAGGACTAAGTTTTAACCCAATACTTACCGATACAGACTATATGGCGGTTCATCAGTTCAAGAAGAAGGTTGTCGTAGACTATAGGGATCCCAGCGGACAATACCTGCCCGTTTCTATAGAAAGCATTAGCACGGGGGCTACAGACGATTTTGACCTGTTTACAAAAGCCGGCGAGCAGTTTTTCATTGTTAAGCCCAAGGGAAATAAACTCAATCTTGAAATGCTAACAAAGCTAAAAAAGACCAATCCCTATCTCTACATCAAAGCTGAAGACCGAGACACCTATTACGCTCGCTTCGACAACCAGCTCTCACGCATGTTCAGAGACACCCGCCTTTCTCCAAATGAAAAGGCAGCCGTTCTTACCGATTGGACCGTCGAGATTATCGACCAACTCTTTAAAGACCCGTCCCATCCTGAGTCTGTTCAACAGGCTAAATCTGCCACTGAACATTTTGTTCGCTTTATATCAGAGAGAAATCAAGCTTTCTTAGAACTGGTTGAACTCAGAGATCACGATCACTACACCTATTCACACTCCGTGGGCGTTGCCTCCTACTCAATCGCTCTCGCCATTGCTCAAGGATATAAGGACGAAGACCTCGTCAACGTTGGCCTTGCAGGGCTTTTGCATGACCTTGGAAAATCCATGATCGACCCTAAAATCATTAACAAAGATGGCCCACTCAACAGCGACGAGTGGAGTCAGATGAAAAAACACCCTCTCTATGGTGCAGAAATTCTAAGCCGCCATAAAGATCTTGACCCTCTGATTGCACTTGCAGCCGAAGGGCACCACGAAAACCTTTCGGGAACAGGTTATCCCCGAGGTGTTGAAGCAGCTAAACTAGATCCACTAATCAGTATCATCTCCATGGCTGATGCCTACTCTGCTTTAACCACGAAGAGAAGCTACTCCACACCTAGAGACGCCGTCACTGCACTGAAGCTTATGAAAGAAAGTATTCCAAAAAAATTCGGAGCAGATATGTTCAAATCTTTTGTTGTGATGTTTCTCAATGAAAGCAACCGCAAAAAAGTCGCTTAAAATAAAACTGTCGGTCGAATCACACCTCTTGGGAAGGTGGGCGAAGTGCCACTCAACCGACAATTCTTCGGGGACTTTTAATTTATCTTAATCTGACGAGGCTTCTTCGCTTGGCTCTTTGGAATCTGCAGTTGAAGAACACCGTCTTGAAAGCGGGCTTCAATCTTATCGCCCTCGATGCCTTCACCGATCTTGAAGCTACGTGAAAATCGACCATAGCTTGTTTCGCGCAAATGAAAGTTTCGTTCATCCTTTTTAGTTTCGGACTTGCGTTCTCCTGAAACCGTTAAATAGCCATCATTCAACTCTACCTTAACGTCCTCTTTTTTCACCCCAGGCAAATCAGCGCTCACATAATAGTGCCCTTCGTCCTCATTGATTTCACAAACAGGAGCAAAAGCTTTGGAAGCACCATCAGTGGCGTGTCCATTGGTCTGCGAAAAAACATCTTCCAAGAGGCTGTTAAGTGGCCAACTTGCTCTATTATAGGGTCTAAAAAATTCTAAATCATATTTCATAACCAAAACCTCCTCAAGTTTACTTTTGTTATGCGGGGGCGCAAGCCACCTAAAGCCCTAACTCGGGCTCATTAGTAAACATGGGATCTGTTTTCTAAGAGTCAAGAGCTACACTTCAAAGAAATTTATTTTTTAGATAAATTTTTATACTCACTAAGCGCCTTTTCTCGCGCTGCAGAATGATCCACAATGGGAAGAGGATAGTCTTTACCTAAGCTTAAGTTAATTTTCTCTAAAATTTTCTTATCCGCCAGCCAAGGTTTATGTATCCATTTCTTAGGAAGCTTTGAGAGCTCGGGAACCCACCGACGAACATACTCGCCCTGTGAATCAAAACGCTCTCCTTGGAGCGTCGGATTAAAAATACGAAAGAAAGGTGCAGCATCAGCCCCTGACCCCGCACACCATTGCCAGCCCATTGAATTACTCGCCAGGTCCGCATCTACCAAAGTGTCCCAAAACCAACGCTCTCCTTGTTGCCAAGATAGAAACAAATCTTTTATCAAGAAAGAAGCAACAATCATGCGAACGCGATTGTGCATCCAACCAGTCTGCCAAAGTTGTCTCATACCGGCATCGACTATGGGATAGCCAGTCATTCCCTTTTGCCAGGCCTGAAGGTATTTTTTGTTTTTAGACCATGAGAATTTAGCAAACTCGCTCTTTAAAGGTCTTTTGGGCATATGGGGAAAGTGAAAAAGCAAATGCTGAGCGAACTCTCTCCAAGTTAGCTCTTTTAGAAAAACTTCGCAGGCAGGAGCCGGAGCTTTTGAGCTCTCTACCCAATCCCAAACCCTGCGAACACTTAACTCTCCGAAGTGCAAAGCCATGCTAATCTGCGAGGTGCCATCTACATTAGGGTGATTTCTTAACTCAGAATAGTCTTTAAGATGTTTTGATATAAAACTCTTAGTCCGTTTCCGAACCTGCTCTTCCCCCACATGCCAGGACTCCATCATTGAATCTTTCCATTCTCGAGATGGAAGTAGAGCCAGGTCATCTAAGCGGTCACAAGGCACTTTAAAAGATTTGATCGTTGATAATTTAGGCGCAGCCTTTAGTTCTCTGAGTGAATGAGAGCGCATACATTCTCTCCAAAAAGGAGTGTAAACCAAGTAGGGATGACCCGACTTATTCTTCACATCCCAAGGCTCCCATAAGAGATGGCCACCAAAACTTTCTGCCTGAATACCAGCGCCCTTTAGCTCAGCCTTAATTTTTTTATCACGCTCAACAATCGCCGGCTCATAAAGTCTATTCCAAAATACTTTTTCAATGTTGTGCTCTTTGCAAAGCTTCTTAAGAGTGCCCAAAGTGGATTCTGATTCAAAAAGATGCAATTCAATGCTTTTCTCTGCAAGAGCTTCCTGAAAAACCTTCAAACTATGGTGCAACCAAACTTTGCTTGCTGCTCCCAAAGCACCCTCTTTGAGTTCGCCGGGAGCGTAGATGTAAACACAAAGCAACTTCTCGGACTGTTTTACGGCTTCATAGAAAGCATGATTGTCATCTTGACGTAAATCTTGGCGAAACCACATGATGCTAGCTTTAGACATGTGATAGAACTCTAACAGGTGAGAAGTTAATGGCAAAAAGAATTTGCGTCATAGGTGCCGGCCCCGCGGGCCTATGCTTTGCTCACGCAGCTGCCCACCAAGGTTTAGAGGTCGAGCTATTTGAAGGCCACTCCAAACCAGGAGGAAGTGCTTCGTTTTTTAGAAGAAAAACTCCCGCGGGAGTCGCCTGTTTTGATGCTGGAGCCACCGTTCTTTGGGGAATGCGCAACGAAGAAGACCTACTCACAAAACTCTTTAAAAAATGGCAAATCAACGGCCTGGAGTTTATATCCCACAATCAACTACAATGCTCTTTGTCCCCCAGCGATCACATCACCCTGGATTCAAACTCTCCGGAAGCTTGGGTCCGCTCTTTAGAGCTCGCCTTTCCAAACGAAAATAGAGAACTCTGGAAAGGGATGCGGCAACTCTCTCTTCAAGCACAAAGACTCAACGAACTGCTATCGAGTGGCCCACACGCACCACTCGAGGATTTAAACTCTGCTATATTTAACTTAAGGTTGATCCCAAAAATACTTCCACTTTCAATAGAAGTCATCACTGGTCTTAAACATAGTTTCTCAAGTAAACTCGATGATTGGCATGCGTCTGCTCGTTTTCGTAGATGGGTCGACATGAACCTACTCATCACCCTGCAAGACACCTCGCAGAACGTTCACCCTTTATACGCAGCACTGGCTTTATTCTTCTATCCCTTGGGAGCAGGCTCAGTGAAGGGTGGAATGTTTCAGTTCTTTGACTCCCTTAAACGAGAGCTTAACAACAATGCAAAAGTTCACATGCGAAACCCTGTTCTTGGAATTGAGAAACAGAATGGGCACTTTCTTGTTAGAACAAAAGAGGAGTTGCACGAACCCTTTGACATTGTTGTTAGCTCGATTCCAAGATTTAATACTCAAGACCTATTTGGGAATGAAAAAATTGATGATCACTCTTGGGAAAAGCAGCGCACAAAGGTCTGGGGAGCGCTCGTGGGGTATTTAGTTATAAAAGATAACCCAAGACTTCCAAACGCACCCTTCAATCATCACGCCTACTGTGAAAAAAAAGGGGAATTTTACTTTAGCTTCAGCCAAAGGGGGGATGAAGTTCGCGCCCCCATCGGATATCGAACCGTGACTTTCAGCACTCACTCTCTCTTGAGCGACTGGACTGGCGAGTCTTCCAGCTATGCAGAACTAAAAGTGGAGCGTGGCTCCTTGGGTTTGAAGGTCTTTTCAGAAAGATTCCCCGAAGTCGAAGTGATCTTTAAAGAATACGGCACTCCAAAAACTTTTGAACGCTACACAAAAAGAAAAGAAGGCTTCGTCGGAGGACTTCCGCTGAATTACGACAACACCTTTTTCAACAGTCCTTCAATAAGAACCAAAATTCCTAATCTCTACCAAATTGGAGACACCAGCTTTCCTGGCCAAAGCGTTTTTGGCTGTGCAGTGGGGGCTCTTTTGTGCCTAGAGAAGATAACGGGCCACAGACAGTTTCCAAAAGACTGAAATAAGACCAGGACTTTACAAGTTAATACAAAGCCTTCTAGACAGGGAACTCAATGAAAAGACCACTGCTGTTAGTTCTTTGTGCCTTTTTTGGATGGCTAAGCTATTTTTTACTAAAGAGCCATTTTGCATGGGCCCCCTCTGCCGCCGGCGGCCTTACCGTAGGGGTCGTAATGGCCTGGACGCTAGAAGCCCTACCACTGGCTGTTACAGCCCTTTTGGTGCCCTGTTTGGCTAGTATCCTTGGAATCACCTCGCTCGAACAAGCCTTCAGTGCTTTTGGACACCCTCTCATCTTTCTATTCATGGGCGGCTTTGTGATTGCTAGAGGAATGGCTATCAGCGGCCTCGACAAAAGAGTTGCCCTTAGGATTCTTACCGCCCCTGGCATCAAGGGCAAACCTTGGCCCACCCTACTTGCCTTACTTTTAGTTTCCGGCTTTTTTTCTATGTGGATTTCCAACACAGCCACCACTGCAATGATGTTGCCCATTGCAGCTGGCGTGCTCAACGCTATTTTTCCCGACCACCGCAAAGCTCAAGCAACTTTTTTGATTTCAATGGCCTATGCCTCGAGCATTGGAGGCATGGCCACCCCCATTGGATCCACCCCTAACATTCTAGCCATTGGCCTCATTCGTGAACGACTCCCCGAAGTGGATCTTAGCTTTTTTAATTGGATGCTTATTTCTACTCCTTTAAGCTTAATGATCTTGGGATTACTCATTCTTCGAATTCAGAAACACTTAAAAGAACTACCCAGCTCCTTTCAGGCAGACACCCTGGCCGAAAAGCTTAAAGGCCTCGGCAAACCCAGCAAAGCCGAGCGCAATAGTTTTATAGCCATCCTCCTGGCGGCTAGTATTTGGATTTTACCAAGCTTGTTCGCCATGTTCTCTACCCTCTTTCCGTCCATCGAAGGCCTCTCAAGAGAGCTCAAATCCCGATTCCCCGAAGCCGTCGGCGCAATTCTAGGAGCATCCGTGCTTTTCATTCTTCCCAACGAACAAGGTCGCCCCACTTTAAAGTGGAGCGAAGCCGTTCAAATTGATTGGGGTTCTTTAATGCTCTTTGGAGGCGGTTTGAGTCTAGGTTCTTTAATATTTTCGAGCGGGCTAGGTGATATCATTGGAAACGCCTTTGTTGCTCAGTTTGGTTCTGCCGGATTTTTACTTTTTCTTTTCGCGATCATCCTGCTTTCAATCATGCTCACAGAAACAACCTCCAACACAGCAACAGCGAGCCTACTCATTCCACTGATTATGGGAGCGACCATCAAAGCAGGACTTCCTACGGTCGCCTCTGCATTGGGTGTTGCCTGGGCTTGTAGCCTAGCCTTTATGCTGCCAGTGGCGACTCCTCCGAATGCAATTGTGTATGGTTCTGGAAAAATAAAATTAAAAGAGATGATTCGACTCGGCTTTTACATGAACATTGGAGCCACGGTGATCATCACCGTGTATTTGTTTGCTCTACAAAAGCTTGGATTCCTTTCTTAAGAAAGAACTCTATCTAAAACCAGTATTTTGCGCCAACGCCTATTTTGAAGCCCATAAAGTCTTCATCATCAAAGACGTAAGTAAGGTTTGTTTCCACAGCTATACTGAGGTTGTCATTCACAAAATAGTCGTAAGCGGCCTTAGCCCCCAACGCAGGACTTGTGTCTGAAGATCCGGCATAAGAAGCTCGAAGAAAACCTGCAGTTGGACCGAAATGAAGCTCTTTTGAAACCCAATAGTCACCTTCAAGGAGGAAATAGAGCGCCGTGAAGCTTTCACTAGTAGAAGGTGTAGAAACGGTCGTGGTTGTAGTCGTGGTTGTAACACTCGTTGAGGGAACATCCAAAGAAAGACGAGAATAGCCGAATCTTAGCCCGAGTGAAATATCCTCAGTCATCTTAAAGCCACCTTGAAGATCGAGCGCGAACCCACCTCCAACAAACTCGTTTTTGAACTCATAATCGTATCCAAGATTGGCCCCCAAATACCCTCCTGATTGATTGCCCGAAGAAGCAGGCTTTCGCGCATATGTATCTCTCTCTGCAGAAGAGTCGTCGAAGTAATCAAGGTCTAAATCATCTGCAACTCTTCGGCTAACTTGAGTTTTGGAAGGCGAAATGGCAGCGCCTCGAACAATAGTTCCACCAACAACTTGAACTAAACCATAGTTTGGATTGGATTTTGAATATCGAATAAACTTGGCTTTACCAATGAGTCTTCTATTTGCATAGACCTCAAAAACTTCGCCCGATCTATGATTTCTGCTATCAACTTTAACAATAGCTCCAGATTGAGCACTATTCACCTTATAAACCCAGCCGCCCGCTGCATTCACTGCTGCACTATAGGCAAGCGCAACCAAAAAGCTAATTACGATAGTTGTATTTTTTCTAGATGAAATTCTTAGTCTCATTGATTCGATCCTCAATTCTTTCCAATGGTCTTGTTATGTATCGGTAAACAAATTGGGGGTCTTTAGGGCGGATTCGAGCTATGTTGCTTCCCGGCGATTATGACCTCACCTTATTTCCCGGCGAATATGTCCTCTAAGACAAAAAGTAGATAGTCTTTTCCTCAGAAAACAGGAGGTTAAGGACCAATGGGAGGTGTGTATATGAGCGCAAAGGACGAGAAAGTTTACAGGCTGTGTCATGAGGTAATATTGGGGAAGTTGAGTATTGGTGAGTTGAGCTTGCTGATTGAGAAGTCCTACCGTCAAAGTCGTCGGATCGTAAAAAAAGTCAGAGAAAATGGGATGCTTGGAGTGCGGCATGGGAACTTTGGGAATCGGCCTCACAACAAAACATCTTCTGAAATTGAGGAGGACATTCGTTTGTTGCTCAAGCAGGATTACTACGATTTTAATCTTACACATTTTGGTGAGATGCTCATAGAAAAAGAAGGAATCAATGTTGGGAAAAATATTATTCATCGAATCGCAAAACTTCATGGACTTGTAAAAAACGCTAGGAGAAGAGCGTCGAAACGAATTCACAAACCAAGAGCAAGGCTCCCTAATGAGGGGATGCTCGTTCAATTTGATGGTTCCGTTCATGGTTGGTTTGGCGATGTTGTTTGCGACCTTATCGGAGGGCTTGATGATGCCACCGGAAAGATACTTGCTTTAGAGTTTTTTCATGGGGAAACAAGTCTTCATTGCATGAAGGTCATGAAAGAAATAACAGTCAACTATGGGGTGCCAAGCATGTATTACCTTGATGGAGCTGGCTATTTCGGGAAAGTGGATCGCGACACTGAAACACAAATTGGCAGAGCCTTAGAGCAGCTCGGGTCGGCGGTTACAATTGCAAGTTCTTCACAGGCAAAGGGGAAGATTGAAAGACTTTGGCAAACACTACAGGACCGCTTAATTGCGGAGCTAAGGTTTTACCAAATTCATACGTTGGAAGAGGCCAATAAGTTCTTAAAAGAAGAGTTTATTCCCAAGTTCAACGCACAGTTTGCAGTGGCTCCGCGAGAGAAAGAAAGCCATTTTAAACAGACAACACATGAAAATTTAGACACGATATTTTGCAAAAAAACAAAACGTAAAATAGGCCAAGGCAACAACTTCAGCTTCGGAGCCGAAACATATATTTTAAAAACTAAGCAAAACCTCAAACATCGTTCCATCAATATCAACACCCACATTGATGGAACTAGAAGCTTTGATGTTTGTGGCAGGCTCATGGACGTTGTAAAGGCCTCAGATAACCACATCACCCTCAATACAGCTTCCACCAAGAAGGCTGCATAATTTTGCTAACAGCCCAACTCCTAAAGCTTTTTAGGGAACTTACGATGAGGACATAATCGCTGTGACATTAAGAGGTCACTATCGCCGAAATTTCACAGGGCGGATTCGAGCTATTTTTTTCGAACGACTTTGACCGAGGCAAGTGGCACTTTGAAGCGCTAAACATCTGAAATGATCAATTGGTCTTACACGGCATTTGCAAAAAAGTTTTCACGCTTAATAGCAGAGCCTTAGCAAGAGTCCCTAAAGAAGCCTACTAACAAAATGCTCGAACCTCTTGGGCAGCGGTCACTCGAACTGTTCACAATTTTTTTACGGCACTAAGCACCCTCAGATATAGTCATTAATCCTATAATTTCAAACGAATGAAGAAGTCTTCTTCCAGTGGCTATGGGGCATGTAAGCCAAATTGTTAGAAACCTTCAGTTTAGTTACACGCTCTCAAGGTGCGACGAACATCCACACTGATGGGGATTTCTCTTCGAATGACTCGGCCGTGATACTCGACTGAAAAAACGATTCTATGGATAACACCATTTACAGGTCCGCCCCGTAAAGAAATCCAAGTGTAAAGCCTTCCGTCTGCCTGAAGAAAACGAACTCCATCAAAGATCACCTCGTCCTCGTAATCGTCGGCCTCAATGTGAACGCTCAAGTCTTTTTGAGGAGTAAAAACCCAGCGATCAACCCAAGAGTCTCGCTCCTCACCCTTTTTAAACTTAAAGAGCTTATCCCCTTCATACTCTTCTTTAAGACTTTCAACTGGACCGGCAAGTTCAATCATTGGGGCGGTTAAAAAGATTCTATCGCCGGGCATAATACAAATGTATTCAAAGTTCGGATCTGCCCCCACCCTCTCTGCAGTCAAAAACAAAAACAACAGCGAACTTATCTTAAAGATTATTCTAAATCTTCTCACTGCCCCCCCCTTCGATCACAAGATCACCGATACGCAAGCCATAACCCCAATTAATTTCGGGATGCCGAAAGGTTAAGTTGACTTGAAAAGACCTCTTGCCATCAGACAAACTTGAAAAAAACTTAAGCTCCGATAGCTCTGAAACTATGTTTCTGTAAACACTTTGTGCTTGCGGGCAAAAAACTGGCTCCATATCCCAAAGCTTCCTAGTTGTAACAGCCTTCAACAACATTTCTTTAGTCACTTTGAAGGCTCCCCAAGGTTGCTCTCTTTCAATTTCACTATTTATTTTTTCAATAGCAGCATCCAGAGCTCCACCGGGCAGTGGCCTAAAGTCCACAGGTGGTGGCAGCTGACAGGTTTCCGACATTTCCCGCATATACACCCTTCGATAGATGGTTGTTTGATACGCATCCCAATATCTCCAAAGGTTCTTTGCATATTTAAAACGCAAACTAAGTGCACGCTCATCACGATCCTCATGGTGGACCCCCATGACCGTAGCTTCTGGAAAGGCAAAGCCACTGGAGTCAGGCTCTATATGATTAAAGCCCAGGAAATGCCCCACTTCGTGCAAAAAAAGCACTCGCGCATCCACATACGTTTTTGCGCCTTGCTGACTGACATACAAGCTCTTGGGAGGGTCGTAACTAAAAATTAATTCAGGGTGCAAAGTCACGACCGGCAAAGCGGTGTCATTCCATCTATAATAAAGCCCATAAACTTTTTCTAAGACAGACTTCTGATTTTTAGGTCCACCATCCGGAAGATAACGGTAAGGAAATTGATCCCAACTTCCTCGCTTAATGTAAAGGTCACATTTTGAAGCAAGGTCCGTTTCTTCGTTGACAACAACCGTCTTCAAACCAAACGGTCTTTCTTCTTTGGCCACAGCGGACACATTATCTAAGAAAGTCTCAACGGCTTCTTGAAAGGATTTGTTCGGCTCAGGCAAATTTGAAGAAATACAAAGACGAATGTCGCCTTTGTATAAATAGGCCTTGTTGTTTTGAAAACGTCCCTTGGCTAGCTCAACATCTCTAACATCAGCCACCGTCACATTCCGCTTAGGAATTTGAGTTTTAAACAACTCTGGAATTTGTTCTTCAGGAAGAGTGAGGGCTTTACGAAAATCATCATCTGTTCCCCACGAACTGCCATCCGCTTGAAAGGAATGCTCTAGCTGCATCTCTGGCTCTGCCGTAGCCAGCCAACTTAGAAACAACAGTGTTGATGGTATTACTGTAATAAATCTCATATAACCCTCGTCTTCATAACCAAGCTATTCCGCTATTTCTAGCGAATTATGTCTTCACCAACCCTAAGGGAGTATCCAACGTTTCCTCGTTCAACAGAAAGACGAATATAGAAGCTGTCGTTGCCCTCTAGGTAGTCTAAACGCACTCCCTCGGGCACAGCGCCGTTTTGAATGAGCAGATAGTCATCTCTGTAATCACTCGTAATTCCTTTAAACTGCTCCTTAATGGAATCTGTGATCAATGTTTCTGTGAGGACATATCCAAAGGCAGGGGCTTCTTTTAAAACCTTAGAGTTATATTCCGCCACAAGCTCCGATAGAGTTTTAGCAGCTTTATACTGAGCTTCTATGCTGGCTCCACTGCAATCATTATCTTGTCTAAACTCGAACTCATAGCGAACTGAGGCTTCTTTGCTCAAAGGACTCTGCAAGATAACCCCAACAATTCCAGAGCTTCCTTCCGTATAATGTAGAGTCACCTTATGCGTGTCTAAGTAATCTAAAGAGGGTTCAACCTGAACCTTTGCTATCTCGCCATCATTATCATCAAAGTTCACAATCAATTTTCCAGGCTCTTCTCCTGCCAAACTCTTGAGAGTCAGCACAATCTCTTGATCCCGATCAAGCCTACAGATTGGCCCTTCCCATGCATGCGCCGAAACCGTTGTTCCTAAAGTCATTAAGCTAATAAGTAGTTTTTTGTTCATTTCATTTCTCCGTTTCTTAAAGTTGTTATTCAACACGCACTCAATCCTGCTTGATGGAAGTCACCATTGAAAGGCTGTCTACCTATTTTGTAGTAAAAGTCGTATATTTATTGTTGACATTTATACAAAAACGACATATTCTCGGGAAAGTTTGAAAGACAAATACCAACGCCTTGCCATAGAGCTCTTCAAAAGCGCACTCAACAACAAGAGTGCACGCCTAATTGCTCGACAGCTAGAGATAAGGCCACACAGAGTGGGTGACTGGCTAGCGGGCAAAACACCCATCAGAGCCTCTCTGTACGCATTTCTCTTGAGCAAGAAAGGTCTAAACCTCGAAGACATAGCCTCGGCCATCGTGGCCCCAAGGGTGTTTCCAAAGCAGAAGGCGAGCACAACTCCCACCGCCACCCAAAAGAATTTTATTGCTCCACTCCTAAAGGAAATACGCGGAGAACGCACCTTGAGAGAGGTCGGCGACATTCTCAGACTAAAAACTCCGGCTGCCTACAACCACTGGGAGAGCGCTAGGCGGGACATTCCTTTACACACATTCCTAGAAGCGATTGACCAGTTAAGCTCAAGACTGCACACCTTTTGCGAGGTTATTGGATTTGAAAAAAATCTTTCAAAGCTTGGATTTCCCTCACACAGAAAAGACTTCTCCGAAAAATTCTTCACCCTACCTTGGACTCCCACTGTGTTTCTTGCCCTTCAAACATCTCGCTATGAAAGTCAACTCAAACACAGCAGCGCTAAACTGGCTCGACAGTTAAACTTATCAATTAAAAAAATAGACGACGCCCTTCACATCTTGGCCGATCTGGAACTTGTCACCTTCGACGGAGCTCTTTATCGACACAGAAAAGGTCAGTTCTACGCCCCCCCAACGCTTTCCAAAAGCACTCTTGAAAGACTTAATCTTTATTGGTTTTCTCAATCTAAAGAGCTCTACTCTCAGCCCGGACTCCACAAAATTGAAGAACACGCACTTTCCATCGAATCTCTGGAGAAGATAAAAACCTGGGTTGCAGAGCTAAGAGAAAGAATTCGAGAGGAAGTTAAGACGAGCACGCCTGAAACCGTTGCCCACATTCACTGGCAAGTTTCGGACATGCTCCCCTAAAAACTTTACTAAGCCCACGCGCCGGCCTATTTCTCGACCTCAACACATTCCCATTTATGGTAGGTGCCTCCGTGACGCAACACTCTGTATCCTCGATGTCCGAAGAGACCTAGGCCTTGTCCGTTTTGAGCAACACAAACTGTGCCCACTTCGTTGTCACACTTTAATCCATAGTGACTTGCTCTCTCGAGTTGCTTCATAGAACTGTGCACATCTGCAACGCCTTGATAATAATACTTGTCGGGAATCTTGGAGCCATCACTCTTGCAATCCCTTAGATCCCCGAGCCAATAGCTTCTATGAGCAGGGTTTCCGTCGAAGTGAGCCGTTTCTCCTTCTAGGTGTTTCCAAATTTTTACTTTTGGAGCACAATTTGGCTCAATGCTCATCATAGGTTCTGGGCTATAGAAGAATGCTTCCGATGGTGTTTGATCGGAGTTGTCGTGACGAAGATAAGCCAAGATTACTTCCTTAGTTTGGCCGCTCGACTTTTCTTTCACTAAAATAGACTGGATTCCAAAAGCAATATCAAAATTGTTGTCGATATAAATAAAGGCTTCCGAGGTTGAAAGTGACTCATACAACGAACTGAAATTTGCTATGTTTTGCAGGCCCAAGTTTTTTGAGTGCCCCAGAGCCGCCTTGACTCCGGTTTCAGAGTATTCAAAATCTTGATAAGCATTGTTTACGGACCTTAGAAGTGCTTGGGAGTTTAGCTCAAGATTGTAAGACAGAACTGCGTCCTGAGTTGATGGTAGCGCACTACCGTCGAAGTCATCCACAAATTTCTCCAAAACATAATGTCTATGCTGACGTGAAGTGAGTGCAGCGATGAATTGCTCTTCGCTAAGACCGTGCTCATTGAGGGTAGCTCCAAGCGAAGAGGAGTTGTAATGCCATTCAAAAACTATCGGTCCGCCTTGTGATAACTCCGACGCGCCAGAACCTAGTCGGCGAGCGCTGTAGTATTGAATATTGTCAATTGAGTGGTTAGAGCCAATATATCGAGAGAATTTTGGAATACCTTTAACCTGACTTTTAAAGCCAGCTCCCAAGACCAATGATCTGCCACTTCCGCTAATTGAAGCGTCAAGAGTAATCATTACATTGTGCGAGCTTGAAGCGCCTGGTACGTTGAGTTGAGTCAACACGCCAGCTTGTCCAAAGCCTAAAGTCACGTTTCCATCTACACTTGGAAAAGTTTTAACAATGACTGAAGAGACTCCAGGCGGAACTTGTAAACTAGGGTCTACTCCGTTGAGGCAAAGCGTTCGGGCAAGAACTTCACCGTCCATGACTGGCACGGTCTTACAACTTGCGCTCACACCTTTTACTTTAGAACAATATGGAGCTATCGGTGAAAGCATTGAGCCATTGAACATGGAAAGGTCGCTCGCAGAAAATTCCTCTTTGCAAGCGAAAGAGACCTCACCCAAAGAATCAATTTTAGCCCATGGAGTGCATATATTTTGCACCGGGTCCGAGCTCAATTCAGTAAAACTAGTCGAATGTGACCTAGTCTCAGCTTGCTGTTCACAAATAACCGTAAGTTCACCTTGATCATTGACTCTTTGAAGGTTCAGGCTCATAGCACCGTTGGGACATTCTTGAGGCCCCATGCTGCTGGCGGAAACAGGTATCCCTGTTTTGTCGCTTTGACCCAAATCGTTTGCGCAAGAAGTGACTAAGGTCAAAGAGGCCAAGATGATCGTTTGAAAAAAGTAAATGTGTTTTGTGTCTGCTTTCATGTGGTCATTATCAACCCGTTGGGCGAAGGCAAAAAGACAAGCTCCTGTTAACCTCGGTTTGGTAACCAATTTATAAAGAGGGGGGGGGGATCTATGCTCTCTATAAGGCTGACAATCCTAGTTTTACAGCTGAGATTTAGCTTGTCGTCTTAACTTTTTTTTAACAGAGCTATTTCTGGGTGTTCGTTTTGAATATTACGCGTAAACTCGCCGATAGGTTCAATGTCCTAAGTAGGCATCAGCTAGAATTTTCTGACCAATAAATTGCGAAAAGCGCACTCCCGGCGTTGCGATTTTAAGACGGAGATTGAGAGGATTCAGCCCCAGTTAAAGCAAGTGGATCAAGACGCTAAGTCTAACATTATCTACAATTGAAAAAATATCAGCTGAGATGAAAGACCTTTAAAGAAAAAAGCAGACGTCTAGCCACTTCTTATTAAATGACTTTAGAGATTGTTAAGTCTTGATGAGTGTTTCATTTTAGTTTGTTGTGTAAGCGGTATTAAGCCCGGTTTCCTTTCAGTTCTCTAGTTTGCCCTCCGAATGTTCTATATCACCGGAGGCAAACTACAGATGAAAAAAATTACTCTAACTACATCTTTATTATTCTCAATGACTCTTACAGCACAAGACTTTACTTCCTCCCATTTCGATCAATCCAAAGAGCACGAACATGTCTTTTCTCCAGAAGAAGAAGAGCAATACTTGATGAACCTTAAAAGGGGGGGAGAGCTTCGAGCTTTTGGGTTTCGTTTTGCTCAAACCCATTGGCAAGAGTGTGTAGACGATCCAACGGGTAACTATTCGGGAATTTCGTGTGCAAGCAGGCGTGGGATTTCAGTTATTTTAAAAGATTTTATGGAAGAGTTCATGTACTCTTGCATCGATGAAGGTTTGCGGGCACAAGGGGGTGGAGTAGCTGCTGATTTGCACATAACTCACGATGGAATCTTGGGAGATCCAAGGCATTCACCACGCAGCCTTCACGCGGAAGCCAGGGCTATAGATATCCGATCCTTCGAGGTAACTCTAGAGGATGGAGGGACTCGATTTTTTGAGTACGCGAGTTCTGCTAATAGACCTTTTTACCGAGCCTTTAGAAGTTGTTGGGGACGTGTGGTCAATCGACAAAATGGTTGTCCTTTGATTGATGGCAATGCCGAGAGAACAGGTTCAATTGGTTGGGAAGACGCGAATCATCAGAGACACATGCACACCTCTGTTCCTTATTGTGTGAATGGTCGCTATGGTTCTGGCTATTTTCAAAGATAAGAATGAATGCTTAGAGCCTAAAAAAATGGGCTCTAAGTGTTGGGCGCGCTTCCTTCCCCATCGTAAAAAGTTGACAAAATCCTCTTAAAAAAAACAACTCCGAACACGACTCAGGCCCTCACATATTAGGAAAATTCTCACTCGAGATACAGTCGGGGTACAGACAACGGGGCTCTCAAATAGCGGTTTTTTTTCCTACAAGCGATTCTTCTTTAGGGATTATGAAATGTGTCTTTGAGGTCAAGGATAGAGGGAGACCTGTCTTCGTCTTCGTCTTCGTCTTCGAATTGGATTTTTGAGCCTCTTGGAATTCGAAAACATTTAATTTTAAAATTATCGGGAGTGCCTTCACCGCGCTCTTTAACAACCTTAGCATTCTTAAAGTAGGGATATAAGGCGTCTCGACTACGGCTAATATGCACTGGGGCGTCAACGTCGCCTTTGTGGAGAATCCAACCCGGAGCCAGCACAATAAAAGAATGTGAAACATCACTCAAACCTGGTCGAGAGCGGTGCACTTGGCACAGGTCTCCAAAGAGAGCCTCTTTTGCGGGGATCTCAAAAGCTCCAAAACGCTTTTGCGAAGCCCGTAGCGAATTTGCATTGCATGTCGCATCCGATATTTTGAGAGCTTCTTCGAGATAGAGGGCTGCAAGATCATGGCAGCAACTTTCGCAGCTGCTTTGGTTTAAAAGGGATAAAATGTGTTCGGGGAAAATTTTCGTGACATCGACAGCGATTAGCTTTGTTTTGGCATCCCATTGGCTTGCTTCTAATTTGTTTGCTTCGTTAATAAATTGAACGCTTGGCTCTTCTATTAGGCCTCTCCAAGGATCGAAAATAAACGGCTCAGTTAAAACTGTATAGGGAACTGCAAGTGTTTGAGGGTTTATATAGTAAATAATGCTTTCATCAACTTCGACAGATTCAGAGACTGACTTACCTAGCCTATCTTCTAGACGAGTTTTAACTTCCCAACCCTTGATAGCTTTGAACCTCAGTGTGCCTTCAGCATGAAACCCTTCTCTAGTGATGTCAGACCCAGATACCGAAATTGTTTTAATGTTCTTCTGATCCAGTCCCCATTGCTTAAACAACGTGCTGTGGTCATTTCTAGAGTCTAGATAGGCATATACCTTCTTTGAGTCTCTCTCTTTGAGGACTTGAAAGCTCAAAACAGATTTGTCATCTGCTAGTTGAAAACCGGCAAAGCTTTTATCGGGAAAAAGCTTTAGAAGATCTGCTTGATTCCTAGGCAAAGTAGAGGAGTGCTCTAACGTGTTAGCGGTGGGCGTAGAGAAGTGGCTATTGAAAGCTGATCCTAAATAGTTTGAGACCGTTATAGGTTTTACAGTTTTTGTAGGAATGTAGTTCAGCGCTTCGAGCGCAGTATTAAGTTCTTGTGGCCACTGCCTCCAGTCGTTCCGACTACTCCCAAAAACTAAGTATCTGTAGATGTAGTCTATACTGTCGTCTCTTTTACTTTTTTCCAGCCCGCTGAGATAAGTCGTGATCATTTGCACGAATTTTTTAGTGCTAGCCTCCTCCTTAGGAAACTTACCTACAAGATATTCCTCGTATGGCAAAATGAGGCTTTTTTCGCTTTTGACACCTATAAACTCAGCATAGAGTGTTGGTGGCAACGGAGGAGCTGCCCAGGCAGGAATATGTAGGGCCACTAAAATGGCAAACAACCCCAGGCCCGCGAAACATCTCATAAGATTAGTATATTGAAGAGAAAGGAAAAAGGGAAGAAAGCCTTAGAGCGTGCCTACACATCGGCTTTTCAGGCACTTAGGAACCTCTGGAGAAGATAAAAACCTGGGTTGCAGAGCTAAGAGAAAGAATTCGAGAGGAAGTTAAGACGAGCACGCCTGAAACCGTTGCCCACATTCACTGGCAAGTTTCGGACA
>Ga0100403_1001592_pt1 | contig 20019 bp, 16 predicted proteins | sample CryGeymet201501t_FD_83663 | JGI IMG/M metagenome (GOLD analysis project Ga0100403, IMG submission 83663) | Groundwater microbial communities from Crystal Geyser aquifers in Utah, USA - Crystal Geyser metaG 2015-01t | ecosystem: Environmental > Aquatic > Deep subsurface > Groundwater | place...
GGGACGACGTGCGACTTCCATTCGTCGCTGTCGCGGATGTGCCTGATCGCGTCGTACACCGTCCAGATGTATCCGCCCGATCCTTGGAAGCCGCCGTCGTAATTGCCGAGGGCGGGCGCGTACATCTTCCAGCTTATCCCCGCTTCGGTGAGAAGATCCGCCATCGTCGGGAAATCGAAGCATGGATAGATCTCGATGAGATCTCCCTCTTGGTCGAGAACGGGCACGCGCGCTTGAGGGTCTGCGTCGCATCCCCAAACACCTCTCTTCTGTCCGAGCGGCGGAATGTCGTCGGGCTCGAGCCCCGCTTCGCCGGCGAGCGGGCACGACATGTAAGAATGGCCGCACGGACCGACCGTCGGCGCGTGCGCCGCGTCGGGCCTCGCCGCGCCGGGGTTGTCCTCGACGCCGCCGCTCTGCGCCGCGATCGTATAGAGGTGATTGGGAAAGCTCGGCCCGTGAAGGCTCGAGTAGAAGTTGTCGCCGAGGACGAACGCGCGCGCGAGCTTCCAGTAATTGGGAATGTCCGCTTCGCTCGCTTGTACGTAGTTGTTCGTTCCGCCGAGCGCGCCGGGGATGAGGTCGAATCTGTCCATCCCGCCGTCGTTGTACGCCGTGAGCGCCGCGGCCCACGCGTGCGAGATGTCCGGCGAGACCTTGTCGGGCATCGGCCCGAGCGGAACGGTTCCGCCGTCGCTCGTCTTCCCGGTCGTCGCGCCGTTCGCTCCGGGGAATTTGCCGAAGTAGTTGTCGAACGTGCGGTTCTCTTTGACGAGGAAGACGACGTGCTTGATCGGGAGCTTGTTCGTGTGCACGCCGCCGTCGGCCCGCGCGTCGCCCCCGCCGTCGGTCGTCACCGTGCCGTCGGCGGACGCGTCGCCGCCGCCGCCCGTGTCGTTTCCGTTGCTGCCGCCGCAGCCGAACGCGTACGTCCCCGCGGCCGCCGCGATCGCGCCGGCCACCGCCAGTGCTCCACGCTTCATCTCGCGCCTCCGCGTCGCGGGTTTGCAGCGGACGTGCCGGGCGCGCGAGGCCGGAAAAGTGCGACGTTCTGCGATGCGCGCTGGACGAAGCGCGGTCCACGCGCGGCCTCCGCGTGAACCGCGCGCGGTCCCCCCTTCGTGACGTCAGCGACCGAGCCTGACCTCCGCGATCGGCTCGCCGCCCGGGAGCGCGCGCACGACGACGATCGCGTCGCGCACGTACGCGAACGATTTCTCGTCGGGCGCGATCGCGGGTAGCGTGCTCGCGTCGAGGACGATCGGCTTCGCGCCGTCGGATTCGAGCGTGACTTGCTCGCCGTAGAGCATGCGGTACCGGCCGGTCCGCCCGACCATCGTCGCGCCTTCGGTCTTCGTGCAGCGCGGGAGCTTGTCGCGACCGCTCGGCGCGCTCGGCGGACGCCACGCGCTCCCGGCCGGTCCGGGCGCGCGCACTACCTCGTACGGCCCGCCCACGATCCCCGCGCCGTCGCCGCACGTGTAGCGGCCGGTCGTCAGATCGATCCGCGCTTGGCCGCCGCAACCCGTGAGGAGGAGCGTGCGTTCGTCCGGCATCACGACGCCGCCGAGGAAAAGCCCGTTGTCGCAGCCCGGCAAGATCTTCGGAATGCGCCGCAGCACCTTCAACGTCCCGTCGAGGACGACGCCTTCGTCCATGCACGTCACGAGGACGAGATCGCCGCGCGCGTTCGGCGTCGGGTTGCCGAGCGTGCGATCCTTGCCGCAGCCGACGGCGATCTGCCGCGTCACCTTCGCCGTCGCGAGATCGACGCGCGCGAGACGATCGCCTTTGACGACGAACGCCGCGTCGTTCGACACGCCGCTCAGCGGGACGTACGCGTAATTCGCGCGATCGGCGAAGCCTGCGCCGACGATCGCGCCGGACGTCGCGTCGAAGAGCGTCCCGGCGAAGCCGTCGTCGTCGGTCTCGTACGAGACGTTCACGCGCGAGCCCGCCGCGACTTCGACGACGCTCGTCACGCGCGTACCGCGACGCTCGGGCGGAAGCACGAGGCGAAGCAGCGAGCCTCCGTGCTGCAAGACCACCGCGTGTCCTTCGTCGACGACGAGCGCGGTGCGCGTGATCGTCGTCGGCTCGCCGCCGTGATGGAGCGTCGCGAGGCTCGGCGTCGCGACGAGCTCGACGAAATCTTTCGTCGTGATGATCGCGCCGCGCGCGCCGTCGCTCCACTCGACGCTCGCGTCTTCCGCCAGCCGCCGCTGCTGCGTCGTGCCGTCGGGCGCGCGCGCGAGGAGCGTGCGACGGCCGACGACGAGGAGCGTGCCGTCGATCAGAAACGCGATCGACGACGGCTCGTCGGGCGCGCCGGCGTCGACGACGTCCGGCGCAGCATCGGCGATCGCGGCGTCGACGGGCGCGCTCGCCGAAGCCGACGCCACGAGCGCAGGCCGCTGCGGCACCGGCGCGTCGACCGAACGACCGCAAGCGACGATCGCGGCGAGCACGACGAACGCAGCGCGCATGCCCACATCAAACGTCGAGGCCGCGCGCACGTCAAACGTCCGAGCGCCCGGAACGAAGAGCCGCCGGTAGCAAGACCGGCCGAAGGCGCCTATCGTGAGATGGTGGACCTTCCTGCGAGCTTCACGCGCACCGCCGTCGCCGTCGTGCTCGCGTCGATCGCGTACGCTCCCGCGTGCAGCAGTCACGCTGCGACGCCGACCGACGTCATAGACGCGTGCAACCTCTTCTACACGCACCTCGACGGCAGCGGCGCCTGCCAAAGCTGCGCCAACAACGCGCCCAGCATGTGCAATCGCGCCGGCATCGACGCCGCTTGCTCGGCGATGAAGGGCTGCGCCGATGGAAATTGCGTCGGCGCGCAGTGCCGCTGCGCGGGCCTCGCGCAATGCATGGCCGACGCGAGCGACACGTGCGCGAAGGCGCTGAAGGACTACTACGCATGCTCGAACGCCGGCTGCGCGTCGAGCTGCGGATCCGCGAGCGCCGGGTGCGGCGACGGCACGTGCGCGCCCGGCGAGACGTGCTCGTCCTGCCCGAGCGATTGCGGCAAGTGTACGGGCGGGAAGGGATGCGCCGCTTGCTATCCGTACGAGACGTGCGTGACGAAGAACGGCCTTCCGTACTGCGAGCACGGCATCCCGTGCCAGGGCATCGGCAGCAACATGCCGGGCTGCGCGGGCGGATGCTGTTGGTCGTTCCGCGCGGTCGACGGCAACCCCGACATCTTGCAGCTCGAGTGCGCGCCGCAGAGCGCGTGCGGCATCACGCCGCCGCCCACCCGATGCATCAACGCGAACGGCCTCGCCGCGCAGATGCCGTGCAGCGTCGACGCGCAGTGCTGCTCGAACAACTGCCACATCGGCTATTGCGATTACCTGCGGAAGGTCGGCGATCCGTGCCAGCCCGGCGTCGATCTCTGCCAAGGATATTGCAGCACGGCAGGCGTGTGCTCCTGCGACGCGACGGGCACGTCGTGCAGCACGCCGGGCGCGGACACGCGGTGCTGCGCGGGAGTCTGCAGCGCGAACAACCAGTGCGAGTAGGCGCGCCGCCGATGCCTGACGCGCAGCGCTTGCGCTCACGCGCGCTCGCTTTGCACAGCCAACGCACGATCCACTGAAATTTCCCGTGCGGCGCGCGACTTGCTCGGCGCTTCGCATGGCCCAGTCCCTCCCCTTCCGAGCGAGCGACGCGCCTCCGGCGCTCGACATCAGCGACGCGCAGCGCGAGACGATCATGGCCCTCGCGCACGACGAGAACGTCATCCACCCGCCGCTCGCGCTCGCGCGCAAAGCGACGGTGCCGAACGACGCGGTCGAGCGCGCCGAAGCCGAGACGGACCTCGCCGCGTTCTGGGGAGAGCGCGCGGGGCTCGTCGAATGGATGACGCGGTTCGATCGCGTCTTCCGCTTCGACCTGCCGCGCCACGAGTGGTTCCTCGGCGGCAAGCTGAACGCGACGAGTAGCTGCATCGATCGCCACGTCCACAGCGATCGCCGCAACAAAGCCGCGATTGTCTGGATCGGCGAAGACGGCGAAGAGCAGGCGTACACGTACGCGCGCCTCTACCGCGAGACGAACCGCTTCGCGAACGCGCTGAAGCGCCTCGGCGTGAAGAAGGGCGATCGCGTCATCGTCTACATGCCGCTCGTCCCCGAAGGGATCATCACGATGCTCGCGTGCGCGCGCCTCGGCGCGATCCACTCGGTCGTTTACGCCGGCATGGGTACGCAGGCGCTGCGATCGCGCATCGAAGACTGCGGCGCCAAAGTCGTCGTGTGCAGCGACTACACCTTCCGGCGCGGAAAGAAGATCCCGCTCAAGCCGACCGTGGACGAAGCGGTGCGCGAGCTCGTCACCGTCGAGCACGTCATCGTGCATCGCCGCGGATCGCGCCCGGGCGACGAGCCGTACCAATTCGACTCCGAGCGCGAAAAGGACTTCTACGACATCCAAGTCGGCCGCGAGATCCACTGCGCGCCGGAGCCGATGGACTCCGAAGATCCGCTCTTCATCCTCTATACGTCCGGCACCACGGGCAAACCGAAGGGCGTCGTCCACGCGACCGGCGGGTACATGGTCGGCGTCACGTACCTCGCGCGCGCCTTCTTCCAAATCGGCGAGCGTGACATTTACTGGAGCACGTCGGACATCGGTTGGATCGTCGGCCACTCGTTCATCGTCTATGGGCCGCTGTCGATCGGCGCGACTGTGCTGTGCCGCGAAGGCGTACCCGATTATCCGTCGCCGGACGTAACGTGGGAGCTCGTCGAGCGCTATGGCGTGAATGTGATGTTCACCGCGCCGACCGCCGTGCGCATGTGGATGTCGCACGGCGCCGAAGCGCCCGCGCGCTACGATTTGTCGACGCTCCGCCTCGTCGCGTGCGCGGGCGAGCCGCTCAATCCGGAGGCGCATCGCTGGGCGCAAGATCACCTCGTCGGCAAAGACGGAATGGTCGTCGACAATTGGTGGCAAACCGAGATCGCCGCGCCGGTGCTCGGCACGATGCCGACGTTCGACGCGCGTCCGGGCAAAGTCGGAAAGCCGATGCCGGGGGCGAACGTCGACGTGGTGGACGCAAACGGGCAAAGCGTGCCGGCCAATCACGGCGGCCTATTGGTGATACGCACGCCGCTCCCGTACATGCTGCGCACCATCTGGGGAGATCACGCGCGCTACGAGAAATATTGGCAAGCGTTGCCGGGGGTGTACTCGGCCGGCGACATCGCGGTGCGCGATCGCGACGGGTACTTCGCGGTGCTCGGGCGCGCCGACGACGTGATGAACGTCGCGGGCCATCGCATCGGCACCGCGGACGTCGAAGGCAGCTTGCTCCGCCATCCTGCGGTCGCCGAGAGCGCCGTCGTCGGATTGCCCGACGACGTCAAAGGCGAGCGCATCAAGGCGTTCGTCGTCGTCAAAGCCAACATCGCGCACGGCCCCGCGCTCATCGCGAGCTTGCGCGATCACGTGCGGCAAGACCTCGGACCGATCGCCACGCCGTCGGAGATCGAGCTGCGCGCGTCGCTGCCGAAGACGCGGTCGGGAAAGATCGTGCGAAGGCTGCTCAAGGCGGAGGCGCTGGGGCAGGACGCGGGGGATTTGTCGACGCTGGCGGATTAGGGCGAGACCGCCCGGCGCCGCAAATCACAGCGGATGCACCGACGAGCAAGCCTGCGGATCGCTGAACCGATCGACCCAATTGCCGCTGTCGCACTGGTACCACTTCTGATCGTACTTGCTCTGCACGCACGCGTTGTTCGCGACGTTCGTGCCGAGCGTGTCCGAGTGGCAGCCGGTGCCGCTGCTCGTGCTTCCGCCGCCGCCCGAGCACGGGCCGCCGCCGGGACCGCCGCCCCACCACTCCCAGTGCCACGCCTCGGACGGAACGGTGCGCGCGAAGCCGTACGTATGCGCGTGGTTCGCGAGCCAGTTGTAGACGCCGGCGGCGCTCGTGTTGAGGTCGAGCGCGTGGCCGCTCTGGTGATTCGAGTACCCCGGCTTCGCGGCGAGGTTGCCGTTGTTGCAGTTGCCGTGGACGTAGCAGCCGTAGAGGTACTGTTGCTCGGCCATCGTTCGGAAGCCGCTGACGACGTGGAGGTTCACGCCGTCGCGCGCGGCGGCTTGCGCCATGACGTAGTACGCATTCGCGGTGTGCTCTTCGACCGCTTTGCCGTCGACGTGCACGACGGTGATCGCGAACGCGCTGCCGCTGCGATATCCCGTCGCGCCGCTCGTCGTGCAGCTCACCGAGGAGAGCGCTTCGCCCGCGGAGCCGACGCCTTCGGGCGTGGTCTCTTCGCTGTGCTCGCTCGGATCGCCGGTTTGCGCGGCGCACCCGGTCGAGGCGATGACGATCGTGAAGATGGGCATCGCGGCGAGCGCGGCGAAGTGCGAGAGCGTCTTGCGGTGCATGCGCGCTCTCATCGCAAGCGCGATACCAACGCGCGGCGCGCGCGACGCGCGCGTCCTCGCGATGTAGGCAAGACTCCGCATGCGCGCGCGCTGCGCGTTTCTTCTCGGTGCGCGCGCGGCTCGCGACGACGCGCGTGGATCGCCCGCGAACCAGGCACGAAGAGCCCGCGACGGGTCGCGCGCGACCGCACGCGAGCGCGCGCGACCGCGTGGATCGCCCGTCCTCCAGGCGCTCTTCAACGCGCGAGCGCGCGCACGCCGAGCACCGCGCCGCCGACGATCGCTGCGACGATCGCGAGCGCCGTCGTCGACATCACGATCAGCCACAGCGTCGGATGCCGATCGACCCAGCGCGTGAACGCGCCCGTCACCATCTTCGTGAACGTGATCGGGCAGTGCGTCGTCACGCGGCCGGCCTGCACCGCGCGGACCTCGGCGAGCATGGCGCCGGCGTTCGCGTAGCGCTTCTGCGGATCGCGCGCGAGCGCGCCGACGCAGAGCCACATGAGCTCCGCCGGCGCGTTCGCCCGCGTGAAGAGGCCGCCGATCGCAGCCGCGCCGAAGTCTTTGTGAAGGAGCGACGCCAGGACCGCCGGCAGCGCGTCGAGATCGTGCATCGGGTGCACGAGCGTGAAGAGCTCGACGGCCACGATGCCCACGGCGAACACGTCGCTCCGCGCGTCGAGCTCCGCGTTCTTCCCCGCGGCTTGCTCGGGCGACATGTACATCGGCGTGCCGAGGAGCGCGCCCATCTGCGTCTCGACGAGACGGTCGTGCTTTCCGCTCGTCGACGCGAGCTCGTCGACGCCGACGTCGGTCGCGCCGATGTGCTTGGCGATGCCCCAATCCATCAGCGTCACTTCGCCGTGCGGGCCGATCATGACGTTCGCCGGCTTGAGATCGCGATGAAGGAGCGATCGATCGTGCGCGTACGAAAGCGCCTCGAGGATCTTCGCGACGATCTCGACGCGCTCGCTGATCGGAAAGCGCGCGGCGTACGCGGGATCGCCGGCGCGGAGCTTGTCGATGACGTTCTCGAGCGTCTCGCCCTCGACGTACTTCATCACGAGGTAGACCTGCCCGTGATCGTCGACGCCGACGTCGTGCACCGGGACGATGCTCGGGTGCTCGAGCTGCCCGACGATCCGCACTTCGTCGGCGAAACGGAGGAGCATCGCGTCGTTCGCGCGGTCGGCGCGCAAGCGCTTGATCGCGACTTTGCGCTGGATGTCCTCGTCGAGCGCCAAGAGGACCTCGCCCATTCCGCCTTCGCCGAGCGGTTTGACGTGATGAAAGCGCTGATCGACGCGCGCCTCGGCGGCGCCCGGCTGGACGCGGCGCGGGAGGCACGTCGTGCGCCCTTGCGTCGACACGAGCGTACGCGTCACCGTGCCGGAGGTCGCGGCGCTCGGCGCGGCGATCGTGTCTTCGGATCCGATCGCGGCGCGATCGCTCGGAGACGTTGGCATGCACCAAGCGTAACGCTTTGTTCAGCGGCAGTCGTAGCGAACGTAGCGGACGCCCTCTTCGCCGAGCTCTGCGTGGAGGACGCCGCCGTCGTCCTCTACGGCGAACTCGCGGAACGTCTCTTCGGGCAGGACGTTCGGCGGCACCGCTACCACGCCGAGCACGTGACCGTCTTCGAGCGCGACGCACGCGAGCCACTCGCCTTCGGTGCCGTCCGCGGCCGCGCCGATGCCTGCAACATACACGGTCGAGTAGCGATCGCTGTCGAGCAAGAGGATGCCGCGCATCTGTCCTGCGATGGCCAACGCGCGCGTGTACTTGTGCTGCATCGTCGCGCGCGACGTCGCGCTCAAGACGACGCGACCTGCGTCGAGGAACGCGGAGATGAACGCCGTGCCGTCGCGCGTCGGGCGTCCGGTGATTTCGTCGCGCTCGCCGCTTCGGCCGCGCGTATCGCCGAGGCGAACGAGCTGCCCGTGCTCGCGCTCCACGAAGACGCTGTCGCCGTCGACGAAGACGCCGGTGATCTGTCCGACTTCGGTGATCCCTTTTCCTTCGAGCGAGAGCGTCCCGAGCGAACGTCCGTCGGCGCCGTAGAGCGTCACGCTCTTGTCGACGAGGCGGTCGAGAACGGCGACGGTGCCGTCGCGACCGACCGCGACGTCCTGCGCGCCATCGCCGACTTTGAGCGTGCCGGCGGGCGCGCCGTCGGCACCGAGGCGAACGATCCGGCCGTTCACTTGATCGAGGACGAGCGTCGCGCCGCGGGGATCGACGGCGAGGCTCATCGGCCCTTCGGGGTTTCCTTCTTGCTGGCGCTTGCGGCCGATTTCGTTGGGGCCGCTGCCCCATTTCAGCGAGGCGAGCTCGCGCTTCGCGGGTGCGGTGGCGATCGAGGTCGAGGTCGAGGTCGAGGTCGGGGTCGAGGTCGAGGTCGAGGTCGAGGTCGAGGTCGAGGTCGAGGTCGAGGTCGAGGTCGAGGTCGACGCCGCGCGCGGCGCGTCACGCTTCGCGCTCGCCCACGGGCGCAGCCACGCGACGATCGCGATCGCGACGATCGCGACGAGCAGCGCAGGAAGCCGCCTCCGTTTCATCCCGTCCCTCACTGCACGGAGCGTACTCGCCATCCCTCGCGACTCGCGAGGAACGGCGAGCCGTTTTCGCGATCGCACGTCCGACGATGTCGCACCTTTTTCCGCCGCGCGTCGCATTCGACTCCGCGACTGGATCGCGGATGGATCAAATTCCGCCTCTTCGTCGTGGCACGTCGCTCGCTCTACGAGCGCGCGCGGAGGACGAATGAAGCTCGCGAGCGTGGCACTGGCAGTGTGCGTGATGGCGATCGTCGCGATGACGGGATGCAGCAGCGCGGGCGGCGCGCACGGCGACGAGATCGTCGGCGCCGACGAAGGCACCGCGAGCGGCGGGCTCACGACCGGCGTCCCCGTTGGCTCGACGCTTCGAGCCACGTCGAGCTTGAACCTCCGAAGCGGCGCGAGCACCTCCGCGTCGATCCTCCACGTCATCCCGAACGGCGCGGACGTCGTCACCGTGAACACGGCGAATCCGTCGAACGGCTTTTACAACGTGAAGCACGCGGGCACCGTCGGCTGGGCGTACGGCGCGTACTTGAAGCTCGTCACGTCGGGCGGCGGTGGCGGGGGCGGCGGCGGCGGCGGATCGACCGCGCGCGACCAAGCGATCGCGCGCGCGCAAGGCGGCGTCGGCTTCTCGTATTGGTGGGGCCACGGGCGCTGGGTTCCGAATTCGTCGTCGGGCCAGGCGGGATCGTGCAGCGGCTCGTGCCCGAGCTGCTCGCACTCCGGAAGCTACGGCGCCGACTGCTCCGGCTTCGCCGCGAAGGTCTGGGAAGTCCCGAGCACGAACAGCAACCCCGCGATCGATTCGCATCCGTACAGCACCGAGACGTTCGTGAACGAGCAGCACGGCTGGCACGACGTCTCGCGCAGCAGCGTGCAGAAAGCAGACGCGCTCACGTACAACGCGAACGGCGCGGGCCACATCTTCATCTACGAGTCGGGCGACGGCTGGGGATCGATGTGGGCGTACGAAGCGAAGGGTTGCTCGTACGGAATCGTCCACGACCTTCGCACCGCGTCGAGCGCGTACAAAGCGATCGGCCGCGACGGCTACTGATCGCGCGATGATTCGCGCGACCTCATCGCGCCCTCACTCGCGCGGCGCCCACACCGTGATGCTCTGGATGCGCCAGCCGGCGTCGGTCTTGACGACGTAAAAGGTGAGATCGCGCTGCTCGCGCCGCGCGCGGGCGCCGCGCTCGGTGCCGTCGAACGTCCCCTTCGCGTTCACCTGCGCGCTCTGCTTCGCGTCGGCGATTTTGATTTCGAGCGACGAGACGTCGAGCTGCGCGCGCTCGAACATCCCGAGGCCTTGCGTCGCGGCCGCGGCGATCCCGTCGATCCCCGAGAGCGACGCGGGGACGCCGCGCACTTCCTGGACGTTCACGCTCGCGTCCTTCGTGAGCGACTCCTTGAGCGCGCTCTTGATGCGCGCGAGGCGCATGAGCGGATTCGTGTCGTCCTCGCTCGTCGACACGATGCTCGCGGCGCGCGCGATCGTCGCGCGGATCTTGTCCTCGTCGCCGCCGCGCAGCAGCAGGAACGCCGCGACCGCGAGCGCGGTCGAGACGACCGCGACGATGACGGCGTTTCGGCGGCTCACGACGTTCGCAGCATACGTGACTTTCGTCATGCCCACTTCGTGACCGCCGGCATCTGGGCGCGCGAGGCCAGCCGTGGGAAGCGAATGACGCTCCGGGAGGACCGTCATGAGCTCGTCGATCTCCGCGCGATGCGCACAGTTGGCCACGTCGCTCGTCATCGTCGCCGCGCTCGGCGCGTGCACCGGCCTCGATCGGCGCCCGCCACCGAGCGAGGTGCACGTCGTCTACGATCCGGCCAACTCGAACGTGCCGCTTCCGAACGATTTGGCGCGCGACGAGAAGCTCGGGTACCTCGCGCTGCCGATCACGACCGATCTCTCCGCGGCGGAGATCGAGCTCCGAAAGTTCATGAACACGCACGACGCGTGGCCGACGACGTTCCCGCTTCAAGCGGATCTGAGCGGCCCGGTCGATCCGAAGACGGTGAGCCCAGAGACGGTGCTCGTCTACGAGTGGGGCGACACGCCGAGCGTCGTCGACGTCGCGATCAAAATCGACGGCACGAAGATGAGCGTCGACGCGCCATACCCCGGGTGGAAGCGCGGCGCGAAGTACGTCGTCGCCGTCGTCGGCGGGCGCTTCGGCGTGCGCGACACCGCGGGCGCGCCGATCGGCCCGGACGAGACGTTCTACTTCCTGCGTGCGCGCGAGCGCCTCGACACGTACGAGAACAACACCGCGTTCCCCGGCGCCACGCGCGCGGAGCGCATGGCGATCGGCGCGAAGCTCGAGAAGATCCGGAGCGGGCTCGTCCCGTTCTTCGAGGCGTTCGAAAAGACGCGGCACGTCGCGCGCGAGGACATCTCGGCGTTGTGGACGTTCACGGTCACGTCTGCGACGGAGCTCGCGATGGACGCGGCGTCGCAGCGCGTGCCGCTCCCGTTCGATCCGCTGATCGATCCGAAGACGAAGCTCGTGAACCTCCCGCCGTCGTCGCGCGACTCGGCGCTCGAAGCGTCGGCGAAGCTCCAGTTGAACCGCACGAACGGCTTCGGCGTCGCCCCGTCGATCGCGTTCGAGCTCACGCAGGCGGTCGATCCGGCGAGCGCCGCCGCGGCGGTGCACGTCTACGCGCTCGGGACGTCGCCGCGCGAGATGCGCGTCGCGGGCGTGCGCGTGCTGCCGACGACGAGCGGTACGGCGTGCGCGACGCTGCCGGAGCCCGACGAGTGCACGCACGTCGTCGTCGATCTCGACGAGCAGGAGCTCCCGCTTCCGCCGGCGACGACGTTCGCGATCCTCGTCGACGACGCGCTCCGTCCGCGCGACGGAGGCGTGCTCCGTCCGATGATCATGGGGCACTTCCTGCGCGCGGCGAGCCCGCTCGTCGCGAACGGGAAGAGCCAGGTGCAAGCGCTGTCGCTCGATCAAGCGCAGCTCCTCGAAGGCGTGCGCGCGAAGGTCGATCCGATCGTGCGCGCGTTCGGGCGCGATCACGTCGTCGCCGCGTGGTCGTTTACGACCATGGACGCGGCGCCCGCGCTGCGCGACGCGATGAAGCTCCCGGACGCCGCGGCGTTCGATCCGACGCCGAACGTCACGAGCGTCAAAGACGTCACGCCAGGCGTCCTCGGCGCCGCGAGCCAGAGCGAGATCTCGGCGTTCTCGTCGCTCTTCCCGGAGCCGGTGACCGGGACGATCGTCGGCACGGTGTACGTGCCGCGCCTCCGCGGCGTCAGGAAGATCGTCGAAGGGACGATCGCGTCGCCGTACACGCTCGATCGCACGACGCGCGGCGCGCGCGCCGACGGCGGCTTCGATCGCGACGACGTCCACTTCGTCCTCACGCTCCCCGACGCGACGCCGGGCACCAAGGTGCCGGTCATGATCTTCGGCCACGGGCTGATGACCGATCGCCGCTTCGTGCTGACGATCTCCGGCGCGCTCGCCCAGAAAGGGATCGCGGCGATCGCCTTCGACTTCCTCTTCCACGGCGAGCGCACCAAGTGTACGCAGCGCGCTCTCGCGGCGATCCCGAACCCGTTCCCGCAGCAGATCCGAAACCTCGATCCGCGGATCGCCGGGAACCTCATTCAGCTTCCGCCGTGCCCGAGCGGATCGTCGTGCAGCACCGACGGCCGATGCCTCAAGCCGGACAACACCGACGCCGGCTACGCGATGATCCCGTTCACCGGGATGACCGTCGCGGGCGGCTCGGCGCTCATCGACGTCGACGACATCCCGCACGTCTCCGATCGGATGCGCCAGTCGCTCATCGACATGGCCGCGGTGCGCCGCTCGCTTCGCCGCGCCGATTGGGCCGCGCTGACCGGCGTCGCGATCGATCCGAGCGCCGTCTACTACTCGGGGCAATCGCTCGGCGGGATCCTCGGCGCCGTCTTCGTCGCGCTCGAAGACGACGTCACGCGCGCGGTGCTCAACGTGCCCGGGGCCGACGAGGTCGATCTCTTCAACCAGTCGACGTTCTTCGCGCCGCAGATGCAGGACTACTTCGTGCGCCAGAAGATCGCCGACGGGAGCTACGAGCGCGAGCGGATGCTCGGCGTCGCGCACTGGCTGATCGACACCGTCGATCCGCAGAGCCTCGCGACGCTGCTCCGTCCGCGGCCGGCGTACATGCAGATGGATCAGGGTGACATCGTCATCCCGAACTTCGTGACGAAGCGCCTCCAGCGCGCGACGAACCTGCCGATGAAAACGTACCCGTCGCCGCTCCACGGCGATCTCGTCGTCCCGGTCGTCGGCGACACGATGCTCTCGGATCTCGTGACGTACCTCGTGAGCGGCACGCACTGATGCGCTTCGCAGTCGCAGCAGCAGTCGCGGGAGCGCTCGTCCTCGCGTCACGCGAGGCCCGCGCAGCTGGGAGCGAGTTCTCGGATCAGAGCGCGTGGGCGTCGGCCACGGGCGGCGCGTCGACGGCGCGTGCGAACGATCCTGGCGCGGCGTACTTCAACCCCGCAGCGCTCGCGGACGGGCGCGGGCTCCGCGTCGGGCAAGGCATGTTCTTCGCGCTGCCTTCGCTCCACGCGGCGTCGAACGCGGGCGCGCCGGGACCGGCGTTCGACGTGAGCGCGGAGAAGTCGCTCAAGACGATTCCGTATCTGTCGGCGAGCTGGTCGGACGACAACGTGACGTTCGGATTGTCGGTGCACGTCCCGTTCGGCGCGGCGGTGACGTGGCCCGCGGGATCGGCGCTTCGGTTCGATGCGGTGGAGAGCAGCCTGCGGGTGCTCCGCCTCGCGCCGTTCGTCGGGACGCGCGTCGGGCGCGTATCGTTCGCGGCCGGACCGCAGATCGACTTCGCCGAGCTCGAAGCGACGCGCGCGACGAACATGATCCTCACCGACGGGCACGTTCACTTGCTCCTGCACGGCGTCGGCTTCGGAGGGCAAGCCGCGGTCTTCGCGCAGCCGACCGACGAGCTGTCGCTCGGTCTGAGCTACAAGAGCCGCGCGCTCGTTCCGCTTCACGGCGACGCCGCGTTCGATCTCCCCGCCGCGTTCGCGCAGCAGTATCCGGATCAAGGTGTCTCCGCGCGTTTGAAGCTCCCCGATCGCATCGCGTTCGGCGCCGCGTACGCGCTCCCGCGCGCGCGTGTCCTGGCCGACGTCACGTACACGCTCTGGTCGTTCAACGACGAGCTCTCGTTCCAGTTCGCGCAGCCGCAGACGCCGCCGACGACGCAGAAGAACGGTTGGCGCGACACGCTCGCCGTGCGCGTCGGCGGCGAATTCGACGTCTCACCGACGACGACGCTCCGCGCGGGTGCGTTCGTCGACGGCTTGAACAACCCCGCCGCGCCGACCGAGAACCTTTCGCCGAGCGCGCCCGACATGACGCGGATCGGCGGCAGCGTCGGCGCCGGATTCCAAATCACGAAGAGCTTCGCGCTCGACGTCTTCTACTCGTACTTCGGAATGCTCTCGCGCGCGTCGACGAGCGCCGATTCGATCCTCGCGACGTACGACGGCAGCGCGCACATCTTCGGCATCGGCAGCCGCTTCGCGTGGGAGCCCGCGAAGAAGTAGCGGCGATCGAAATCACAGGGAGGGCGGGAGATCGGGAGGGATGTTGCGCACGATCGGCTCTGCCTCGCAGGCTACCCGCGCACGAACGGCAAGTAGCGCGGATGCCAGAAGTGCTTTCGCACGTACGGCTCCGCGTCCGCCGGCGTGACCTTCTTCGTCGTCGCGACCCCGTCGGCGAACGCTTGCGCGATCACGCGCACGGCCACGCGGATCGACACCTCGCGGAGATCTTCGATCGGCGGATAGATGAGCCCCGCCTCCAAATATTTCTCCGCCGTGTAGTCGGCGAGCGCGATCGACGCAGCCATCACCATGCCGTCGGTGATCTCGCGCACGTTCGCGAGCACCGCGCCGAAGCCGAGGCCCGGGAAGATGAACGCGTTGTTCCCCTGCCCGATGGCGACGTGCTTGCCGCCGACGTCGACCGGCTCGAACGGGCTCCCCGTCGCGACGATCGCCTTGCCGTTGGTCCACGCGAGGATGTCCTCGGGCGTCGCTTCGCACGACGTCGTCGGGTTCGAGAGCGGGAACACCACCGGGCGCGCGGTGTTCGCGGCCATCGCACGCACGTGCTCCGCCGCGAACGTGCCCGGCTGACCGGACAAACCGAGGAGCACCGTCGCCTTCGCGTGCCGAATCGTCTCGAGGAGCGACGGCGCCGCGCCGGCGCCCCACCCCGCGATCTCCGACGGCGCCTTCGCGAAGACGCGCTTGTACTCCTCCATCGCGCGCCCCTCGACGAGCAAGCCCTTCGAGTCGAGGACGTAGATCCGCGCGAGCGCCTCGCGCGCCGACAGGCCTTCGCGCACGAGCCCATCCCGGATCGCGCTCGCGACGCCCGCGCCGCCCGCGCCCGCGCCGTAGACGACGATCCGCTGATCGCGCATCGCCTCGCCGCGCTGCTTGCACGCGCAGATGACGCCTGCGAGCGCCACCGCGCCCGTCCCTTGGATGTCGTCGTTGAACGACGCGATCTTCTTCCGGTACCGCTCGAGGACGGTGAACGCAGTGTCCTTCGACAAGTCTTCCCATTGCAGGATGACGTTCGGATACCGCTTCGCGATCGCGTCGACGAAGCGATCCATGAACGCGAGGTACGCCTCGCCCTTGAGGCGCTGCTGGCGCACGCCGAGGTACGCGGGATCGTCGATCAAGTCGGCGCGATCGGTGCCGACGTCGAGCCCGACGGGAGCGATCGGTACGGGCTGACGCCGCCGCCGGCGGTGTAGATCGCGAGCTTCCCGATCGCGATCGCGATGCCCCCGTAGCCTTGATCGCCGATGCCGAGGATCGCGCTCGAGTCGGTCGCGACGATCATCCTGACGCCGTCGTAAAACGAGTTCTTCACGACCTCTTCGGCGCTGTCGATGTTCTGCGGCGAGAGCGAGAGGCCGCGCGCGCCTTGGTATAGGCCGCTGAACTGCTTCACCGCGTCGCCGACCGTAGGCGTGTAGACGATCGGCAGCATCTCCGCGAGGTGGCGCTCGAGGAGCGCGAAGAAGAGGAGCTCGTTGCGATCCTGGAGCGCGCGCAAGAACGTGTACTTTGCAATCGGCGTCGGCACCTGCCGGTACGCGGCGTACGCGCGCGTGAGCTGCTCCTCGAGCGTGCCGATGTGCGGCGGCAAGAGGCCGTCGAGCTTGAGCGCCGCGCGCTCGTCCTCGGGGAACGCGGTCCCCTTGTTCGTCGCCGGGAGGCGGAGGAGCGCGGCGCCGTCGAGGAAGACGCGCATCTTTTCCGCGCCTGATGCGTCGCGGAACGTTTCGAAGTAACGCGAGAGCTTGGCCATGGCGGGTCGTAGATTGGCACCATCGCGAAAAAAGTCATCGACCTTGTCGATCTCGGGTTCCCTCGTTCGTCGCACGATCGGAAGCCACAATCGAAAGCTACAAGGAGCAAGCCATGAGATACCTCGCGTTCATTCGTCACTCCGAGTCGCACCGCCAGTCGCCTCCGCCGGCCGCGCTGATGGAAGCGATGGGCAAATTCGTCGAACGGTCGCGCGCCGACGGCTCGCTCGTCGACACCGGCGGGCTCTTGCCCAGCAAAGACGGTGCTCGCGTGCGCCTAGCGAACGGCGAGATCACCGTGAAGGACGGGCCGTTCACCGAGACCAAAGAAGTGATCGGCGGCTGGGCCATCCTGAACGCGGCCACGAAAGCGGACGCGATCCGGATCGCGACCGAGTTCATGGACCTTCACCGCAAGCACTGGCCCGGGTTCGAGGGCGAATCGGAGGTGCGGCCGATGTTCGATCCGGGAATGGGCCCGTGAGTCTCTCGGCGTGAATCAGTCGCGCACGTGCGGGAGCACCTCGGCCGCGAGGAGCTCGATCGTGCGCGCGACCATCGCGTAAGGAACGCCGCCGAGATCGATTTGCGCGAGGAAGCGATCGATCCCGAAGAGCTCGCGCTCGTACATCAACTTGTCGACGATCTCTTGCGGGCTGCCGACGAAGATCGGGCCGGTCGCGCTCGCCCGCGCGTCGAACGCGTCGCGCGGCGTGTCGCCGACGAGGCCCGCGCGCGGGAGGTGATCGCGGAAGTACGCGGCGTAGTGCGGGTAGAAGTCGTCGCGCGCGGTCTGCGATTCCTTCGCGACGTGGACGTGCGTCGCGACGGCGACGCGGCGCGCGCGCGCGTCGTGGCCGCGCGCGGCGTGACGGCGGCGGTAGTCGGCGATCTGATCTTCGAACTTCGCGGGCGGTTGGAAGATGTTCGCGAGGCAGAGCGGCAGACCGAGATCGCCCGCGCGCTGCGCGCTCGCGGGCGTGCCGCCGACGCCGAGCCAAATCGGAAGCTTCGCCGTCGGTCGCGGCGTGACGTGCGCGCCGGCGAGCTCCGGACGAAAGCGGCCGCGCCAGGTCACGGGATCGGCGGAGTCGATCGCCATCAAGAGATCGAGCTTCTCGGCGAAGAGCGCGTCGTAGTCGCCCATGTCGTGCCCGAAGAGCGGGAACGACTCGGTGAACGCGCCGCGCCCGACGATGATCTCCGCGCGCCCCCCCGAGAGCTGATCGAGCGTCGCGAAATCTTGGAACACGCGGACCGGATCGAGCGTCGAGAGGATGGTGACGGCGCTCGTCAGGCGGACGCGCTTCGTCGTCGCGGCGATCGCAGCGAGCACGACCGCCGGCGAGGAGATCGGGATGTCCGGCCGATGGTGCTCGCCGACGCCGAACACGTGCAGCCCGGCGTCGTCCGCGAGCTTCGCGGCCGCGACGATCTCCGCGTACCGCTCCGCCGTCGTCGGCGTGCGCCCGGTGCGCGGATCCGGCGTGAGATCGCCGAACGTGTAAAGACCGATCTCCATTCGACCTCCGCAGGTGGACGGCTCGTTCTAGCATCTCCGGCGTGGAGCTTCGTCTCGGTGTCGATTTGGGCGGAACGAAAATCGAGGCGGTGATCCTGCGCGCGACGCCGGACGCGTTCGAGATCGTCGCGCGCGTGCGCGCCGCGACCGAGCGCGACAAAGGCTACGAGCACGTCGTCGAAGCGACGGCGCGCGCGATCGAAGAGGTGACCGCGCGGGCGTCGCTCGATCGCGCACCGCCGATCGGCGTCGGAATGCCGGTGAACGTCACGATGCGGCGCGCGGACGGCGCGGCGTCGGACGTCCCGCTCGTGAAGAACTCGAACACGACCTGCCTGAACGGCCGCCCGTTCCGCCGCGATCTCGAAGCGCGCGTCGGCGCGCCGATCGCGTTCGCGAACGACGCGAACTGCTTCGCGCTCGCCGAGGCGACGTACGGCGCGGCGAAGGACGCGCGCGTCGCGTTCGGCGTCATCATGGGCACGGGCGTCGGCGGCGGCGTCGTCGTGCGCGATCGATCGAGCGGCGTCGCGTGGGCGTGGGACGGCGCGCAAGGCATCGCCGGCGAGTGGGGTCACGTCGTCCTCGAGCCCGACGGCGGCGCGAGCTGCTACTGCGGCAAGCGCGGCTGCGTCGAGACGATCCTCTCCGGACCGTCGATCGAGCGGCGCTACCGCGAGCGCGCCGGCGTCGCGCGGAGCGTCTCCGAGGTCGCCGCGCGCCGCGCGACCGACGCCGACGCGCGCTTCGTCTTGGGCGATCTCGTCGAGCGCTTCGGCCGCGCGCTCTCGGTCGTCATCGACGTCCTCGACCCGGACGTCGTCGTCCTCGGCGGCGGCGTGTCGAACCTCGATCTCTTCTACGACGAAGGCGCCGCGTCGGTCGCGCGCTGGATCTTCAACGACGAGCTTCGCACGCGCATCGTGCGCCACGCGCTCGGCGACAGCGCCGGCGTCATCGGCGCGGCGCTGCTCACGGCGACGGAGCGCTGAGAACGCTCCGCCGCCGCGGCGTCACGCGATCACGGCGCGTCGAACACGAGGTTCCACGAGTACTGGAACGGCCCGATCTTGTAGACCCACTTCTCCATCGGCACCGTCTCGATCTTGCCGATCTTCCCTTCGCCGCCGGTCGAGAACGCGATCACGTTGTCGCCCTTCTTGCGATCCTTCCACGCGGGCTTGAGCGGCTTCACGTCCGACTTCTTCGCGACCATCACGTCGTCGAAGGTGCGGCCGAAGACGTTGTCGCCGTCGACCGAGAGCACGAGCAAGAGCTTGTACGTGTCGCCGTTCTTCACCGCGACGTACGTGAACGGCGCGATGCCGGTGCCGTACGGCTCGACGTACTGCACCTTCTGATCGCGCTCGAGCTCCTTCTGCGTCGCCGTGAGGCGATCGTAGACGACGAGGCCGCCGTCCACCTTCGTCACCTTCACGAGATCCGGCCCGGGCGCGTTCGTGACGCCGGCCCACACGATGTCGCCCGGCTTCGGCTTGACGACGTCCGCGGTGCGCGCGGGGACGACGGCCGATCCCGGCACGCCGACGTACTGCGAGCCGGACGTGTTCGGCTTGAGCTTCCACGAGTCCGGGCCACTCGCCATGAGCGCGAGATCCCGCAGCGTGACCGTGTTGCCCGACACCGAGATCACTTCGAGCGGGTTCAGCCACGCGCCGGTGTTGTTGAGCGCGAACGGGTGAACCGCCCACGCGACGTCGCCGGCCTTCGCGGTCGTCGCCTTCGCCGGCGCCTTCGCGTACCACGCGGGCGGAGGCGCGGCGCTCGCCGAAGGCGCGGGCGCGCTGCTCGAGGCAGCGGCGGGCGCGCTCGCCGACGCCTTCGGCGCGGCGCTCGCCGATCCGCTCGCGGCGGGTCCGGTCTTCGACTCCTCTTTGCTGCACGCGGCAACGGCCAACAGCGCAACCACTGCAATCATCGATTTGGTTCGCATCGTCGAGGCTGCTCCTTCTTTTCTACGGCCTTCACGGACGTTTCGAGCACACGCAAGGCGTCGCTTCAAGCCCGCGCTTCATCGGCGGGCCCACTCGTGCAATCCTCGTGCGCGTGATCCACGTCCGCGCCGCGACGCAAGACGATCTCGCGTCGCGGCGCGGACGTGGATCACGCGCACGAGGA
>Ga0100403_1001594_pt1 | contig 20015 bp, 21 predicted proteins | sample CryGeymet201501t_FD_83663 | JGI IMG/M metagenome (GOLD analysis project Ga0100403, IMG submission 83663) | Groundwater microbial communities from Crystal Geyser aquifers in Utah, USA - Crystal Geyser metaG 2015-01t | ecosystem: Environmental > Aquatic > Deep subsurface > Groundwater | place...
CTTTTTGCCAAACTGGATAGCCGACTTGATCAGCCAATTCAGCCGGCAAATCAATAACGTTTTCCGTCAGGATGAATCGTTCTTCCACCGAGGTGGGAGGCACTAACACTTCAGTTTGCGCGGCGGCCATGGTCGCACACATTGTCGCGATAGCGCTGATAGTTAGTACGCGCATGGCGTTTCTCCCTTTCTCTATTTTAAACAGCACTGACAACTCCCTCTTTCGGGCCTTAAGACCGGAAAAAGCTCGTCAGTATTAAGCGCTTTATACAACAAATCTTATTAAAAATCAAGATTAAAAGCTAATTTATAAAAGAATACAGGCCCCACCAAGAGTGGGACCTGTGTGATGAAGGCGCGCAAGCGCGCCTTCAATCGAAGATCATTTGCAGCCTTGTTTTCTGGCTACTGGTAGTTCAGCGCCAAAACGGAGCGGCTTACAGGCATTCCAGGCCACTAAGTTTTGACCCTTGATGACGTAGACTTGTTCGCCCACTTTCACTCGCACCATTTCGGAACTGGTAGCGTTTGAGGTTGCCACTACTGGTTTTGGGGTGTTGTCTTGAAACAATAGTCCTTCCAAGCGCTTTTCCCCACCAGCCAGTTTGGTAAGACCGGGAGTTATGAGTTGCCACTCAGCTGTACAAGTCACTCGCCAACTCCACTGTGGTCTGGTCACTTGATACCGAGCTGCAAATCTTTGAAGCGATTGATACACCTCATCCGAAGCAGCCTGTCCAACAGAAGACTGATCTGGGTGTGTGTCGGGGTTTTTTGATTCACCCTTGAGTCGACAAACACGCAATTGCCTCATGCCAGCACTTTCCGGCGTTGCGCCAGAAAGAGCCAACATTTCTTCAATTTCGGTTTGACTGAGGTATTGGGCGCTAGTCGCTGTCGGGACCGCAACCGCGATGAGAAAGAACAGAGTGTAGATAACGCGCATGACGGTCTCCTGTGTGTGCAGATTTAATTAATATAATGACATTAGTTAAAGCTTATGTCAATAGTAAAACCCCCGGCTGTGTGCCGGGGGGTTCATCAAAAGTTCTTGTTGTCAATAGCCGTAGCCACCGCCAACGACCACGTTGACATCGGTCGACGTCGAGGCCGTGGCGGTGGTATTGACCACCTGGTCCGGCGCCAGAGCACCGGCCGCGGCGCCCCCACCGATCATGCCGAGAGCCTTCAGGAGCGCGTTGCAGTCTCCTTCAGCGATGACCACTCCGGACCCGATGTGGGTCAGATAGCGGTCGCCTTTTTGGTGTTGAAACTGCGACATCATCGTCGTCACCTGGTCAGGACTGCCGAAGCAGGTTTTCATCCAGCTCGAAGCCGTCACGGTGTAGACCGTGTGACCGGCCACATCGACGGGCTGCAGCTGCTTGGTGAAACCACCAGGATTGGTGGCGCAGGCCGACAGTGCGATAGCAGCGCCAAGCGCTGCAAGTTTGAGAAAGTTCATGGTTCTCTCCTTGAACCGTTTCGTTGTGAAGACTGATCTTCGGGAAGATTTATATCACTCTTCTATAGATATGTCAATAGAAGGATGATAAAGTGAGGACCCCAAACAAACTTGCTCGGGGTCCGAAGAACGGACTCAGAAGCCCGAGTTGGCTGTGGCCCCCACCTGCGTGGACGAGGCGGCCGCGGCCGCGGCATGGTTGCCACCGGAAGACGAAGCGCTCATGCTCTGGTGAGCCTCAATGGACCCACCGGAGCCACTTGCGCCGTGGCGAGAGCTGTCGTAGCCCCAACCATCAACGTTTCCGCTGATGGACTGGCTGCCGCTGACCTGGTCACCCAGGCCGACCGAATTGATCGACCCTTGGACTGCCGAGGCTGCTTCGCTCGACCACTTGTTGGCCTTGGCGTAGCCGGCACCGCCAAGATACAAGTCGCTCTCCATGGCCAGGCCGCCGTGGGCAAAGCCCCAGCCGCCGGTCCAGCCGTCGACTTTGTAATCGAAGTAGGCCGACGGTTTGGTGTTGGCCGCTGCCGAGGTCGATTCCTCGACGACTGCCTTAGTCTGGCAGTGACCAGAGCACCAGGTTCCAGCGAACCCGAGCGCCACGACCGAAGCCGAGGCCTCACGCGACTGGGGCTGTTCGAAGCCCCAACCATCAGCCATCGCCGGCATCACGCCAAGCGACAGAAATGCAACTGCACACAGTGCAGCGAATTTCATCATCATTTTCATTTGAAAGTCCTTTTCGATTGTTTTGAGCCCCTCAGTGGGGCTCGGTTGCGAGTTCCCACCCAGGCTCTAGACAGCACCATTGCTGCCTTTAGCTGGCAGTAAAATATCACAGTTTACTAAAATAGTCAATACAAAAGCCGTTAATCCTCACCCCAAATGCCCAAACCCGATCTTTAATAACTTTATTAAAACGTATCAAGACACGTCTCGTAGCCATTTTTAGAATACTGCTGGACCAAACTATTCCCGGTGCTATCGACACAATAATAAGCGCCACTGTTACCCAACTCAGCTTCGGCTATATACCAGCCCCGATCGTCATGACAAAAAATATCATTGGAGCCTGAATCATAGGCATAGCGCAATAACGTATTTACTCCGTCTTCATCACTGCACACGCCAGCGAATGTGCCGTTGGTCTCTTTATATAAATCAGCTACGGCCGAAATCTGATCGACGTAAGAAGTAATGAGTTTAATCTGAGCGGCATTTGTTTCTTCAGCCATTACCACTGGTGACTCTTGAATATTTTCTACTTTATTTTTTCTAATTGAATCAATTATTCTTTCAATTTCTGGGAATTCCTGACTACTATCAATATCACTAATCATACCGAAGAATGAAATAGCTCCAAACAAAGTGCCAACCAACACCATAATTAGCAGCCATTTTTTAAGACTAGCCCGGCTATGATCATCACAAACGTAAACTGGTTTGGCAGCCGCCACTGATTCGTAAAGGGCAATAGTTGAACAAAAAACCACGTACAAAGAAGCCACAAATGCCAATAGCCCGAGAAGCCCTAGCGCTGGAAAAAGACTAAGCAATAGAGCATCCAGAAAAGCAAATATAAAAATGATAGCAATAAGAAATAGCTTCCGTCCTAAGATGGCCCAAAACCTTCCGTAGACCAATTCAAAACTACTGATGAGAGAACCAAAGCCCCCCTGGCTTTTATGAGCCAAGAGATACTGGGCATAGCCAAGATACACCATAGCGATAAAGCCGGGGATGACAAACAACACAAAACCGGCTTGAGTAATAATTTGGATATAAAAACTCAACAGAAAAATAGGAACAATATGTCGCCAGCTCCACCGAAAATGTGACCAGTATTTTATCCCCTCTTTTCGTAGAATAAGCCCTCGGAAAAAAGCAAACCCCGCCATACTAATATAAACAATAGCCGCTAAATAACCGAGAATTACAAGCCCTAAGAGGGTTATTAAAGTCGCATTACTTCCATCAAAAACATCAGAGGCAATATAGCCAGTAATAGCTAAAACCAAAACTACCGCTATTACTCCCAAAATTATAAACGCGGCCAACAAACCTCCCAGTAAACGCAGACCCTCATTACCAATTTGCCAACCAGCTTTAAGCAAATTGGTGTACCCAATTAAGCCGGAATTTTTAGGCTTACGAATGATTTCTAAAGTATGTAAATCACCTCGAGCTCGAGAACGAGGAATATCGGTAGCTTCTTCAACTACCGTATCAGAAAACGATATTTCGCTATCCTCCCCACCACCACTCATTTGATATCTACGGTTGGCTTCTGAAAAAGCGTCCTCAAATGAATCATGGGAATGACCCGCAGCTATAACTTCAGCCCGTAATGATTCTTTATCTTCGCCGTGTTCCAGACGATTCTCTAAGGCTTCAATGAGCTCCTCATTCATAGGTACTTACAGCATACCATTTGGTGCTAGTGCCCCAAACAAGTACAATGTGTGCATTATGCAAGAAACTATAGTTATGTCGGTCGGCGGCTCATTAATTGTACCTGATCAAATAGATACCACTTTTCTAAAAAATCTTCATGATTTTATTACTTCACAAACGACCAATCATGGTCGTCGTTTTATTATTATTGCCGGCGGCGGGCGTACCGCCCGCCGCTACCAAGACGCCGCCAGGCAGGTGGCTGACTTAGAATCCGAAGACTTAGATTGGATGGGGATTCATGCTACTCGCCTCAACGGTCATTTACTGAGAACCATTTTTCGTGATATCGCCCACCCGGTGATGGTCACCAACCCTGACGATGTTCTTGATGCCCCGAAAAATGCTTCGCTCATTATTGCCGCTGGTTATAGACCGGGCGCATCAACCGACCTACGCGCCGTACAGATAGCCGAGCGTATTGGTGCTAAAAAAGTTATGAATCTTTCAAACACTGACTATATTTATTCTGAAAATCCTAAAGACAACTCGCAAGCCATGAAATTCGAAGATATAACTTGGACAGAATTTAGAAAACTTATTCCCGAAACTTGGGATCCAGGACTGTCTTCACCTTTTGACCCAATAGCCGCCAAAGAAGCTGAAAGGCTCGGATTAGAAGTCGCTTCCATAAATGGCAGCGACTTTGAACAACTCGCTAACTATCTTGATAACAAAAAATTTGTGGGTACTAAAATTCATATATAAAAAAGCCCCCAGTTGGGGGCTTAAAATAAGAATATTTTGACTATAGTTTTGCCTCTGGGTTTTCCGCTGTAGCTTCGTCAGTGTTTTCAGAACCGGCCTGAATTTCTGGTGTAGCTATAGTTGCTCCTTCTCCTTCAGTTTTAGTAGAGGCTGCCGGTCCAAATTGATTATCACCACTATCGCTTGGTTGAGCTAAGAGAATTATAATTATAACCCAACCTAAAAAAGGGATGAGGCCGATGAGTTGCCACCAACCGCTTTTGTTAGTGTCGTGAAGACGACGAGCTCCCAAAGCCACCGATGGTATCAAAATCGCCAGCCAAAGTACGGTATGAATAAGCTCAGCGGTTCTTTCGCCAATAATCATTCCTAATAAAGCCAGCCCAATAGAAATAAGAACCCAATAGAGAACAAACATCCAGTATTCTTGTCGACCAACCCGCCCTTCAAAATCGGCATAGTGATTGGTAATCGGATTTAAAAACCAGTCAAAATTAAAATTCATACCTAAAATCTTATGAAGTAATTACAGACATGGTACCATGCTTAGATATAAGACAAACATGTCCTATTTCCTAAAAAAAGCCACTGTCACTTTAATCCTTGTTTTTATGGCTGCTTTAGTGTTTTGGCAATACACAACAACAACTAAACCTAGCAATAATTCTGAGCCAATACCTAAAATATTACTTGGTGACTAAAAAAGCCAGCGCTTACATCGCCGGCTTTTTTAGTGTTATTGGCCAATTTTTTTCAATATTTCCTCAACTTGGGCATGTAATTCTTCAAGCGTGCCGTTATTTTCTATAGTGTAGTCTGCCTTTTCTAAAACAGCCCGGATATTGTGTTTGCCACCACCCTCTTCCTCGTGAGTGGCTATCGCTTTAAACTCATCAAAAGTCACGTTATCTTTTTCGCTACCTCTTTTTTTTATACGTTCGTACCGAGTTTCTATCGAAGCGTCAACACCGATAATGAAAGCCCCTTTTTCACGCAAAAATAAAGCTTCTGGTACATCATGTATTGATTCAATAATTGCATGGTCGGGTTTTTCAATGATAAATAATTCGTAAGATTTGGCTACCGGTCCGGCAGGATTTTCAGTTCGAAACTCATCTCCTAGTATTGTGTATACCTCACGACTCGGCAGCAAACCTCGGTTAAGTGCTGTTTGTTTTAGAATATTCGAAACTGAATAGTGCACAAAACCTTTTTCTTTTAGATAAGCAACAACCGTACCCTTTCCCGCTCCCAGCGTACCTACAATCCCAATAATCATAAACTATCGTGGCATTCCGGGAACAATAGGTTTTATTCGTTCAGGCTTTGACTTAGGTTCAGGCAAACGTTCTGCTAAGAAAACAAGAAGTGGATTAGCCAAGGCAATTGATGAATAAGCTCCAGCTGCTACTCCGACTAATAGCACCAGAGCGAAATTTTGGGTTATATCACCACCAAAGTAATACAAAGCTCCCAAAGTGAGCATGGTGGTTAATGAGGTGTTGAATGAACGCAAAAGTGCCTCTTGAATAGAGCGACCCACCGTTACATCAAACGGCTCGTTAACAATTGCATCTACCTCTTCCTTAGCTTTTTTACCATGAGTAGCAATAAGCTGTTTGGCCTTTTCTTGATTTTGCTCTAAATTCTCGCGCACGCGATCGAACATAACAATAGTGTCATTAACCGAATAACCAAGGACTGCCAAAAGGGCCATTATAAACAAAACATCTGCTTCCGCTCCCATAAAATAACCAAGTAATGAAAATACCGCCGTTGGCACTAATACATCGTGGGCTAACGCGATAATGGTAATCACTCCGTACATCCAAGAGCGTACTTTGTTGCTACCAAGTGAGCCAATACCTCGAAAGGCATAAGCCACGTAAAGCATAATTACTAAAATCACCGCTCCAATTGCCCACGCAGCCTTATCTCTAAGCTCCTGACCAATCACCGGCCCTACCGAAGCAAATCGCTCGAGTTTGCTTCCTTCTCCAGCACTCATAAGCGCTTGCTCTACTTCCATTCTTTCACTCTCAGATAAGTCACGAGTCCGTAGTACATAGCCTGGCTGACCATCTTCTGACTCAGTCCGGCGAAGCGAATAATTACCTAGATCCTTACCTAAAAGTGTCTCTTCCACTTTAGTTTTTTCTGGCAGCATATTGTATGAAACTTCAGTTAGCGCCCCGCCCGTAAAATCGATACCGAGTGGCAAACCGAATTTAAAAATTATGGCTCCAGATAAGATAAATATAGCTAATATGATACCGAGAAATATATTTTTGTGAGTAACAAATATCATAATTATTTTTTTAGACCAGTACCAAATAACACAGAGACCATGCCTGGTGAGTCTTTAGTTCTTTCAGGCAGTGACAAAAGCAAAGTGCGTGTTACCGATATGGCAGTAAGCATCGAAACCAATACACCAAGACCAAACACCAACGCAAATCCTTTTACAATTGAAGTCCCGAACCAAAACAAAATAATAGCTGAAAGTATACTGGTCACGTTACCATCCCGAATAGCACTCCAAGCCCTAGCAAACCCGATTCTGGCTGCCTCACGGCTATTTTTACCAGCTCGATACTCCTCCTTCATACGCTCAAACACGAGCACGTTAGCGTCGACCGCCATACCAATCGACAAAATAAAACCAGCCAATCCAGCCGCGGTAAGAGTAACTGGTACCAACTGAAACAAAGCCAACATTGACACAACATACACTCCTAAAGCAATACTAGCTACTAAGCCCGGCAGTCGGTACCATAAAATCATAAATGCAACTATGAAAGCGATACCTATCATGGCTGCTTCAACTCCTTTATCCAGCACTTCGGCTCCTAAGGAAGAACCGATGGTTTGTGTGCTTTGCAGAGTAATTGGCACTGGTAAAGCACCGAAATTTAGATTTTGAGCTAATGCTCGGGCTTCATCAGGATCAAAGCCGCCAGAAATGATAGCTGTGCCACCTACAATCGCTTCATTGATTCTAGGAGCAGATAATAGTTCGCCATCCAAGAAAATAGCCAGCGCTTCACCAACGTTATCTCTGGTTATCTGCTCAAACAGCTCCGCTCCCGTGTCATCAAACTGAATAGACACGATTGGTTCATTTGATAAGCCACCACTATTTTGTCCAGAAAATTCTAAGGCGGCACTTTTTAAGTAGCGACCAGTGAGGCCAGTGTCTAAGTACGGATCTCCAGCTTCTTCTCCATTGATAATAATATTACTGATAGCCGCCTCTACATCTTCGATACTATTACCGAGATCCTCTAAAGCATTTTGAGCCGCTAAAGATTGCTCGTCCACCAATTTAAATTCCAAAAGCGGAGTCTTACCGATTTCGGCAATCGCTTGGTCAACGTCAGTTACCCCAGGCAATTCCACCACCAATCTTTGCTTAACCTCATCGGAAACGAAACTACTTTGCTCTACTTGTACAATTGGCTCAGATACACCAAAGACGTTTACTCGGCGTTCAATAACGTCTCGAAGTACCGACATCAGCTCGGGCACCTCTTCAGGATTCACTCCGGTTACATCAGCTTCATAAATAAGGTGAGCTCCCCCAGCTAAATCGAGACCCAGCTTAAAAGGATGTTTTGCGTTTTCACTCACTACATTACCGTATACAAAAAAACCAATAGCCGCTCCAAGCACCAATACTACTAGAGCGTAAAAAATACTGATGGTATGATCTACTTTTGCATCCTCCGGAGCTGGTTTATTACTTTCATTGCTCATATTCAAATACCCAATGTTATATCATATTTTTATCCTTATTTTCACTTTCTTTTCAGAAGAGCACAGGATTTCCTTACAGTATAGCAGTATAACAATAATCGCCCCGACGTATGGCGCCGGGGCAGTGAATCATTTTTTCTTTGGCCGCTTTGGCGACTGATTCCACAGCATCCACTGTGGAATCAAGAAAATTGGTGGTCTAGCCATATTCAAGGCTTTTTCCATCAATTCTCGCAGTGAAGACATTAAACATCTCCCTTTTTTCAATTCAGCCCAAACTATATACTACTTTCTAACTTCGTCAATATTTTTTGGCTTTGTATTTTTGCTTTCTTCTCAAAAGGTGCAGCGTTGCAATTTATCGTAGCAATGCTATTTAAGATCGCTAATACCTTTGGAAAAATCTATCCCGAGGTTAAAATTCAACTCATTTTTAATCTTAGAAATATCAGCACAACTATGTTTAATATCACCTTTTCTATCTGGGAGGTGCGATGGCGGTTGCTTGAAATTGTATAACTCCGCTAATTTAGCATAAACGGTGTTAATACTTAATGATTTACCAGTCCCAACGTTAAAAATTTGAGTTTGTACTGACTCATCATTAAGAGTCAAAAAACAAGCTCCAACCACATCTTTAACATGTATAAAATCTCGAGTTGCCTCACCGTCACCAAATATTTCTACTGATTCACCAGCTTTTATTTTCTTGTTAAAAATAGTGATGACTCCCGAATATGGAGAAAGTGGATCCTGACGAATTCCGTAAACATTAAAAAAACGTAAACCTACATACGACACTCCGTATACTTCAGCATATAAAGATGCATATTCTTCATTTAATTTTTTATGCAGTGCGTAAGGTGACTGTGGTTGAAGTTTAGTTTGTTCGGAGGTAGGAACCACTTTCGTATCACCATATACCGCCGCTGAAGAGGCAAAAACGACTTTGGGGGCACCGGTTTGCCTAACAACATCAAATATTACCAACGTCCCATCAACATTAGTTCGATGTGACTCGACAGGATTTTTAATTGATTCGGGGACCGAAACAATCGCTGCTAGATGTAGCACGTGAGTATTAGAATTTATAAGTGTCTCGACTATCTCCCTGTTACAAATATCGCCTTCAACATAACTAATGTCATCTATCAAATGAGCAATATTTGTGGCCGTTTCTTGAGGTTTAATATCTAAAACTGTCACACGATAACCATCCTCTAGAAATCTTTCGACGGCATGTGAGCCGATAAAGCCTGCGCCGCCAGTGATTAAAACCTCTTTCATAAAATATATAACACAAATATATTAAACTAAGTTCCTGTTCTAGATAGGACTGTATTAACTGTTTTTAAAGCAATTTCAATATCCAACAGTAAAGAACGGTGACGTAGGTAGTATAAATCAAAAGAGAGTTTATCGATTGTTCTTTTTACATCCACTCCTTGCCTCGGCACGTCGAAATTATTAATTTGGGCCCAACCAGACAAACCAGGCTTTATAAAATGACGAAGATTATAATACGGTATATTTTCTGCATACACGTCCACTAATTCTGGTATTTCTGGGCGAGGACCAATAAAAGACAGGTCACCCTTAAGAACATTAAATAATTGTGGCAACTCATCTATTCTAAGCTTGCGGAGAAATAAGCCAAGTTGGGTAACGTACAATTTACTCTGTAGTGCTTGCGTACCAGTATCACGACCGTTCATAGTTCTAAACTTTAATATTTCAATTGATTGATTAAATTGCCCGATACGGGTCGTACGATAGAAAATTGCTCCACCATCTTGAATCTTAAGGCCAATTGCTACTAATGGAAAAATAATTATGCTGGGTACCAACATAATAATTGCTCCAACTACATCGATAACACGTTTTGCCACATCATACGCGTAATGCGGTGATTGTGAAGATACATTTTCAAGCAACCACGACTCTCCGATCAAAGATGGCGGAATGCGGTGATGGAGTTGTTCAAAAAAAGCAGTCAGGCTAAAAAAATTAACTTTACGTTCCATAAATGACAGGTCAAAGAACAAGGGGACGAGTGCTTGTGAGAGCTTTTCATTTAAGTCGGCAACAACTATATCAATACGGTGATTTACAGCATACTCAGTTAATGCTTCAACAACCAAGCTCTGATCTGAGTATTCTTTAGTATCAATAAAATTTACATCCACTTGTCTAAAGTACTGATTATTTTTTAATACTCTAATTATATCGGCAGCTTCTTCACCTGTCCCAACCACCAAGACATAGAATGATTTAGCTGAAGCAATATATGGAAATAAATACAAACGCCAAGCTGTAATGAGGGCAATTGAGACTACCAAATAGATAAACAAGGTTGTTTTTGGTTCAATACTCAGAGGCAGTGAGAAAAAAATCACCACAGCCAACAAAATATTGATCACTTGAGCTTGGATAATTTTCCCCAATAGTTCTTTACGGGTAAAGAGAATATACCGATCATATAGACCAAGTGCGAAGTAAATAAGCACCCAAATAATAATAAGAAACGAAAAAGGCCCAAGGTGCTGAGTGATCAATGATTCAGCCGGAATCGACTGATAACGAATAACCAAAGCTACCACTATGGAACTTAAGAATATCATGACGTCACCTGTAAACAACAAGCTGACACCGCCTCTTTGCAAGTCTTTCATTATGGGATAATAATACGAACTACCATAACAAAAGCAAGCCCGAAACAAAAGCGGCTTGAACACCGTTTAAGTTAATGGCTTAAACAGTGTGGGACACTGTTTAAGTTAGAGGCACCACCGGATACTGTTATGCCTGCAAATCAATCTAAAAAACGAATACTTTATGTAATAACCAAGTCGAATTTTGGTGGTGCCCAACGCTACGTATTTGAACTGGCCACAGCCATGAAAAGTGAAGGTTGCGAAATTGCAGTTGCTTGCGGTGGCAATGGTCTCTTGATAGATAAATTAAAAGAAGCTGATATTTCAGTATACACAATCAAAAACTTTCAACGAAATATTAGCTTTAAAAAAGAGATACTATCAATCTTTGAGCTAGCTAAAATAATTCGAAATTTTAATCCAGATATTGTACACCTCAATAGCTCTAAAGCTGGCGGAACAGGGGCATTTATTTCTCGACTATTAGGTGTGCCATTAGTCATATTTACTGTCCACGGTTGGCCTTATTTGGAACCTAGAAATTTTATTTGGAAAAGAATGGCTTGGCTTGGGTCATTGATGACTAGCCTGCTCTCACATATTGTAATCGTCGTTTCAGAAAACGATAAGAGGTGCATCCCTACTTCTTTTATAAATACAAAGGTCCGAATGATTAACACCGCTGTGCCAAACATAGATTTTCTTGACCGAGATGCAGCCCGGACTTTTCTTTTTAAAAAAGAAAAGTCCGGGCTGCATCAGAACGACACCTGGCTCATAACTAACGCAGAACTTAATCACAATAAAAATTTATTCGTCGCTATAGATGCAATTTCTGAATATAATGAAACACACCAAAACAAAATATTTTATTCAATTATGGGTGAAGGTGAACTGCATAAAAAAATCACTCAATACATAAAGAGAAAAAATATGTCAAAATACGTTACTCTGCTTGGATATATTAACGACGGTAGAAAGTATTTAAAGGCATTCGATATATTTCTCTTACCATCTAAAAAAGAAGGTCTCCCCTACTCCATCCTAGAGGCTGGTGCGGCTGGCCTACCAACAATTGCTAGCAATGTTGGCGGTATCCCAGAAATAATTATAGATAACACAACTGGCAAACTCATCGATCCAAATAGTTATACTTCCATATTAATAGCTCTTGAAGATTACATCAAAAACCCATCCGACAGTCTTAATGAAGCAAACTCTTTACAACAAAAAGTACAAAGTGCATATGCTCTTGAGCAAATGATTTTTGACACTAATGAAATTTACACATCAATAAACTCCCGCACCTGATACTTAGCGCCGGAGTAACGACTCATGGCCATCACCATCGCAATGGCAATGAATTCAGTTACTAAGTGTGTGCCACCATAGCTTAAAAACGGTACGGTCGTTCCCGTTACTGGTAATAACCCAATATTCATCCCAATGTGCACAAAGAAGTGACTAGTAAATAAAATCGCTACCCCCACTGCAAACAATCGTTCAAAGTTACTAGCGCCCATCATGGCGTGATGTAAAAGCCGCCAAATTACTACCCCAAATAAAGAAAACAAAACCAGCACTCCAAAAAAACCCCACTCTTCGGCGAAGGCGGCGAAAATAAAATCGGTTTCATACTCTGGTAAGAATTGTAATTTTGATTGGGTCCCGTAACCAATACCCTTACCCCAAATCTGTCCAGAACCAACCGCAATAGTTGATTGATAAGCGTTATATCCCGTTCCTTGAATATCCGATAAAGGATTCAAAAAAGTGGCGATACGCGCTTTTTGGTAATCCTGAAAAGCAAAACTCCACATACCAGCAAAGGCTAGTGCTCCCATAATAAACACTAGAGCTAAATGTTTAATCTTGATACCGGCCACCAACACCATCCCGAGCCATACAAAAAACAGAATGATAGCCGTTCCGAAATCAGGTTGAATAAATACCAGTCCAAAGATACCCAGGGCATAGCCGCCAGAAACAATTATATGTTTGAAATTAGCGATATCGATATGCCTTTTAGAAAAATACTTAGCTAAGATTGCAATTAGCACCACCTTGGCAGGATCTGATGGTTGAACAGAGAAAAAACCAAGATCAAAACGACTTTGAGCACCCAACGTAATTTCTCCAAATATTAAAACCAGAAACAACATCAATAAAGTTGTCAGATACAACCAAAAAATTGTATTACCAGTCCGAAGAAAACGATAATCCGGGACAAGTGCAAACATCATTAAAACCAAGGCTCCACCAACCCACACCATCTGTTGCCAATAAAACACATTATCACCTTCAAAGGTGAACATTGTAACTAGTCCAAGACTAGTTAAGGCTAAACTGGATCCGACCAACCAAGGATCAAAACCACGAAAAAGTGACAGAAATGAAAACATGATCTAAAACGTCTTAAATCTGACGTCAAAATAATAGCGTTGAAATATAAGATAATTTCCTAAGGCCAAGAAGGAAGATCTATGTCGGTCTTAGGAATTATATCCACCCGAGCCGCCCCTTCTTCACATATGGCATCAGTAATACTACGATAAATTCGATCAACTTGCTCGGGTGACAGCGTAGTGAACATCTTATCGGGGTCGGTGGCAATAGTCCGCAAAAATGCCTGATTAATATCTTCTCCCAAGCCAATGGTAAAAATCTGAGTTTGATCATTAACTAAAGCTTTGGCCTGTTCTAACGCATAGGTTTCTGGTTCAGGTTCAGGTTCATTGGTCAGTCCATCAGTGAGCAGAATAAGCACTTTTCTAGCGTCCGGATTATGCCGGTCACTATTAAATTCTTGAAGGGCCAATTTAAAAGCATCGCCGGAGTTGGTACTACCTTGCTCTTCTTCTGGCTTGATGTTTAGTTGAGAAATTAGAGGTGCGACTGAAGCTGGTGATGTCGATAATTTAACCTTTACCTCAGCTTCGGTAGCGAAGGTAACTACCCCCACTCGATCTCTTTTTCCCATTCTGTTTACAAAGGCTTCAGCCGCCTTTTTAACAGAGTTAAGCGGCTCCGCTGGCACTCCGCCCATATTATTCATACTACCGGAGAGATCAATGGCTAAAATAACATCAGTTGGTACCTCACAACTGCGCACGGTGGTGGCAATCGGTTCGGGCCAAGTAAATATTACGTCGCTAACTGTTTGGGGTGCAAAATCCGTAAAAGTACGAGAAGCGGTCAGCGGTGTACCGAGCGCATCAAAAATGGTTGCCACTACTTCAACATTTCTGGCTGGGAGTAAACTATTGTTACGAAGTGAGGACTGTAATCTAGGAGCACCGTCGGCATTTTTTATTTCTCCCCTATCTATCAGGGTGAACTGTTCGCGAGCTTTGGTAGATGGTAACCATAAATCCGGCTTTTTAAAAGTGATGTTAGTTTTGGTAGGAATACGACCACCCGTCAATATTCGGCCTTCAAAAATTGGATAAATATTATCAGCCGGTAAAATTGTAGTGCCCGTCCGCTCCGCTATAACTCCGTTATTATCCTCAAGAGTAAGTGAATATTCAAATGTTGGGGCCGCCCCATTGCGATTTGGATTCTCTATGTAGGCGACGGCGTTGTACTGGCCATCTACCACTTTAAAAGATTTAACCCAGTCCACTCGTGGCTCTTGCATCGTAAAAGCACAAATACGAGTGCAGCCACCACCGCAGTCAATTCCTAATTCATCGCTATTTTGTTTATCATCAAAACAAGTCGGGGCAGCATAGAAATATTTAAAGTAACCAGCTATCAACAATACAATAACCAGCGCAACTATAGTCCCAATAACTAACATCCGACGGCGCATGGCCCAAGCGCGTGTATCTATCATGTCATTATTGTACCAAACTAGTAGGAGTATGTGCTGCTGGCGATGTTATAAAAAGCGTGACCACTAGAATCAATCCTAAACTTACCACAACCAGTGGTAGGGTTATCGGCATCGATTATGTCGTTCATGATATCCAAAATATTTGGATCAGCTCCTTCGATGTGAATATTTACACCAGAACTTTCAAAATTAGCCACGCTAGTATTACATGTATAAGAAATACCAGAATAATTGTAACCAAAGGTACCGGTGAGAATAGTAGATCCTGATATGTACTGGTCAAAATTAGGAAAGTTTGTGTTAGTGCCGGAAACTATGCTTTGTAGGCTACCTTGGTTACTAGACAAAACCGGCCAACCATTTGTTAGTTCATACTGACGGTAAGTCTTCAGGGCTGTCTCTACTTCACCTAACTGATGTGCCCAGGCAGTAGCTATAGAGCGCTCTTTGATGCGTCCGTAGGAAGCAGCTGCTATTGCTGATAATAATGCAATAATAGCCACGACTACTAGAATTTCTGTAAGAGTAAAACCTTTAATTAGATGGACTTTTTTCATTAGTTAATTATAACCTACAAAAATTAGTAAATTCCAATCATTTGAATAAAAAAACCAGGTAGGTATTTTTAGTAATTTATAAAATATCAGCGAAAAACTATGCCCGACAATATAAACTCAAACATAGTCGTCACTGCAATCAATTATTTTCTTGTTACCATTTTTATCAAATCAAGGCGACTATTAGGTGTAAAACCACATAAAATACACCCCAGTTCCAATCATGGACCAAAATAACCCAAATCCAATGACATACTGCCTCACTTACAGTTTTTGTACAGGCTGCCTAGGATTTTTTAAAAATCCTAGGCAACCTTTTCGAATCCCACGTAAAGTGCTCCCAGCACTTTACTCCTTCGTCCTCATCTTTCACTTCGTTCAATCTGTGGACGTTGCAAGTATTGATTGGCATCAGGTTTCCTTAGAATATCTGGAATTTTCTACTATCGCTAGTGATTTCTTTCACCATCTCAAAATGCCAGATTCAATTCATTATCCCTTAACCAAAATCAACGACACTGCTAAATATCGCGACGTTCCGGCCTTCAGCAGCTATAATCAATTGAATGGAGATTGAGTGTCACATTAACTTTATAGTAATAGCGAATTTCATAGTCTTTAAGTAAGATAATAATATTTATCATTGACAAACTGCTTATATATGTCATATTAGCAAATGGAAGGGCTTCATGGCACCCAACTGCTCATTGAAACAAGCCATGAAATGGAGGCACCTATGAGTGCACTTGCGAAGAAAATCGAGCACGAAGACGTGGTCGAAACCGACACCCACACAGAACAGCTGGTGAAAGCCGCTGAACTGAAGGTGGTACCGCTGCCGCGTCGTTCCGATGATGTGTACATGCGTGGCATCCGTCGCCGTCGAGCATAAGCGAAGCTGGGGAGCCGTACTATTGCGGCTCCCCTTTTCTAAAGAGAGGATACGCTATGAAGCCAATGATTAAAGACGGTGTGTCTGTTCTGTACCGTAAAACAGACGAAGGTTATGAGGTCAACTTCCTCATCGAAAGCAGTAGTGTAATCGTTCCGTTTTCAATTGATGAATCTGCACTGTCCTGCATCAAGTTGTTGAACGGGGTTCACTCTATTGAATCTATAGCGACGATTGTAGGAATTAGTGCAGAGGCTGTGTTGTCTCTCACTGAGATGCTTCAGTCTAATGGCCTACTGCAGACATTCTCAACAGTTGGGAATAATTATGTCGGTTCAAGATTTGAAACCCAGGTTAACTTTTTGGCTGGCTTTCAAACACACCCCAGCGATGATTTTCAGAACCGGATTAGTAACTCAAAGGTTACTATTATCGGCTTAGGAGGTATCGGTAGCTGGGTCGCTTACGGCCTAGTGTTAGCTGGCGTAAGGAAGCTTACGCTCGTTGATACAGATGTTGTTGAACTGAGTAACCTTAATCGGCAATGTTTGTACGACCCGCAATCAGTGGGTCAACCAAAAGTAGAGGTCATGTCTGCGAAGCTATGTGCATTTGAGCCTGAGTTAGTGACGACCAACATTCAATGCTTGGTAGATACCTCAGAAACCTGTGCACAAGTATCAACTGACTCCGACTTGGTCATCTGTTGTGCTGACGAACCTGGAACTGACGAGGTTAACAGACTCGTGTCTGAAACCTGCTTTTCGCAAAAGCTACCTCATATTCTCTGTGGTGGATACGATGGTCACTTAGGCTTTATCGGCCCGACTATTGTCCCAGGAGCTTCAGGATGTTGGTTTTGCTATGAGCAGACGCTCGAGCACCAACTTCTCGCTGCTGGGTATCATCACTTGCAAATCACCCCTACACAAATAAAGGGTGGTAACTTGGGTTCAATCAGCGCAATCATTGCCAACTATCACGTCACTGAAGCGCTAAAAGTCCTGTCAGGTTTTGCTAAGCCAACCCTGCTCAATCAAGTGGCAGAGATGGATTTCTTAACCTATACAATCCACATGCGGCAATACCACAAAAGAAGTGAGTGTTGCATATGCAATAGCTAGAAAGGAACCAAAAATGGAGACCAATCGTAAGATTGAAGTTTCTAAACACTTGGTGCTTGAATCTTCTGAAGGCACTCAGGGTGAGGATGTAATCTTCAACAACACAACTGGCAACCGTGCCGCTGTTAACCAGCAAACTGTAGCATTGCTTGCAATGCTACGCTCACCACTGACAATTACTGAGGTTTTGGAGAAAGTTCAGGCCAATACCTCTGAAGAGCGTGAGATGTTCAAAACGCACATCGAAACATTACTGCAGCAAACATTGTTGGTATGGAGTGACCAGGTTGATGCACAACTAGCCGCTTCTCAGGAGCTGGTCTCTGAAGATTTGGTTGCTTCTCAAACAGCTACGTTTGCAAGATGCCCTTCTGCCAAACTTGATGAAATTCAATCAGGTGCGTATGTGTTTTGCGGTGTCGGTATTGACTTTGCCACCACTGCAAAGTCAGGGACTAAGCTCGGTCCGGCTGCTTTGCGGTCTGTATCAGCTCAATTCCTAACGTATGACCGTGATGTTTTCACACGAGCAAACCGAGGTTGGTATAATGCTGACCTTGGAAGGACTATCCTCAAAGGCTGTCACTTCCAAGACGTGGGTAACATATCTCATATCTTGGGAGAGAATCCTGCTACTTTCTACGCTAGAGTGCAAGAAACCGCAGAGACGGTTTGTGCAGCAGGAGGAATCCCTGTTTTTCTTGGTGGAGACCACTCAATCACCGCTCCACTTGTGGAAGGATGCATCCTCAATCAAGAGGACGATGTGTTGGTTATTCACCTCGACGCACATACAGACCTTGGTGAATGGGTTGTTGGTTCAACTCACCACCACGGGAATGTAATGAGGAAACTGCTATCTCACTGTCCAAACGTAAGTCTGGTGCAGCTGGGAATAAGGGGATTCTCTGGTGAGCCTGATTCAAATGACAGGTGCATGACAATCACTCAAGCAAAGCTGGACAGCAACTTGCAAGATGTGTTGTTGTCTCTGCCTAAGGATAAAAAATGCTACATTTCGATTGATGTAGATGCACTCGACCCGTCTTTTGCACCAGGTACTGGTACTCCAGTCCCGATGGGTATGCAGCCTCGTCAAATGCTAAGTATCCTTCAACAAGTAGCAGAGCACAATGACGTTATCGGAATTGACCTGGTTGAACTCTGTCCCGACCAAGACCGAGGTGAGATAACCAGCAGTCTTATGTTCCACATGCTGATGTCGCTGCTGGGATACATCGATGCACAATAGTACCTTAGTAGCCCAAGATGACTTATGTTGTCTTGGGCTTTTTTTTATTTTTAACGACACACATCCAACGAAGTTGTATGTCTGTATTCTTTATCGGGTACCACATATCGTCATAACCCATCCAAAGTCTCATGAATTGAATCTTTTCAATAGTAAGTAACTTCCCTACTTCTGGCTCAGCAATTGTAATCGAGTTTTTGTCTACTGAGTCAACTACACTGAAGTGACCTATATACCCATTAAGCATCCAAGAAACAATAACAACTGAATTCTCATTATTAGCCTTCATTAACTCAGACCAGGTAGTGTTTATTTTATGTCGAACTTTGAAGCCGAGTGCTAATAGGGATTCAACTAGCTCCAAATCTCCAAGACCGTCTTTTTCTATGTACTTTGTAGCCTTGGCAATATCAGGAAAGGTATACCCTGCACCAAAATAGTCACTGACCATCTGAATTGATGTTGGACCACAAGCTGTATCGTCTGGTTGTTTTAGTGGCTTTATTTTCATATTTCCAAAGCATACCAGAAACAGAGCTATGTTTGCTATACTTCAGCTATGAAAGCACCAACAATACAGACTGAGCGGTTCATCATTCGCCCATTTAAAGAGTCAGATGCTGAATTATGGCAGAACTGGGATGTGGACCCAGAGATTCAAGCTTATATGCCTGAACCAATGAACGAGCCTCAAGACATAGCAGAACAGTATGAATACATAAAGGAATGTGAAGAAGAGGAGGATGGCTATTACTGGTCAATTGAAACGCGCGATGGAGTCACCATCGGTACGGTTGCACTGACAGATATTAATGAACATCACAAACTAGCCGAGATTGGTATCGTAGTTGGTGATAAAGAATATTGGGGTAAAGGGGTGGCCACAGAAGTTATTTCGACTGTCATTAATTTTGCCTTTACTTCCGTCGGGGTGGTACGAATATCAGCAGAAACTGAGGCAGAAAATATTGCAGTCTCTAAAGTGCTGGAAAAAGTCGGATTCATTCAAGATGGAACATTCACTTCTGCTCGGGTTAAGACTGGTAAACGAGTTGATGTAAAACATTACGGAATCATTAACTCAGAACAGTAATACTGCATTTACGTAAGGTATAGCCAGATTTCTGGATACAATTATTTTGTACACATGCAAAGATTTTGGAACCGCTTTTTTGTGTTGTGTAGACAGCGTTATATCTATGTCGGAGTATACTTACTCCTCTTTGGTGGACTCAGGGGGATTCGAACATTACATGTTCAGTACAGGTTGTCGCTATTTCTGCGAAATAGCAGGCAACCTTTTCGAATC
>Ga0100403_1001602_pt1 | contig 19972 bp, 21 predicted proteins | sample CryGeymet201501t_FD_83663 | JGI IMG/M metagenome (GOLD analysis project Ga0100403, IMG submission 83663) | Groundwater microbial communities from Crystal Geyser aquifers in Utah, USA - Crystal Geyser metaG 2015-01t | ecosystem: Environmental > Aquatic > Deep subsurface > Groundwater | place...
TCACCTACATTAATCCTAGTAAAGCTAGTAACTGTAACCTCGAAAAGGGAGATCTTTGTCTTAACGCTCCTAAATATCGAAACTGGTTCAGATTCTATGTCCCAGAAGGTTCCCAGATGGTCAAGATGACCGGTTCCGAAGTCGAACCCGTACTTTACCAAGAATTGGGCAAGCAAGTCTTTGAAGGCTTCTACGGCAACAAGTATCCTCTCTATGCTCAGTCCTCATTAAAGACCTCCGTCCAATATACTTCTTCAGTTGCCCCCAGTTCAGACTACCAACTTCTTCTCCAAAAACAACCTGGCACCAAAGGTGTCGAATATCAACTCTGGGTCAACGGTAAACTTCATGAAGAATTTGAGTGGCTAGCCGATAAGACTATCAAGCTCTCCTTGAAATGACCTCCTACAAAAGCACCCAGGCTCTAGTCATCAAAAAGAGACTCTCCAAGGATCAAGATATCCAAGTCACTCTCCTCTCACCCGAACTTGGTAAAATCACCGCCCTTGCCAAAGGTGCCCAGTCTATCAAATCATCCCGACTCTCTTCTCTCCAGCTTGGTAACCACATTAAAGTCTCCCTTTACCAAAAAGGGGATCGTTATTGGATCTCAGAAGCCAAAACCATCACCCCTTTCTTAAAATCAGAAAAGAAACTCACCCAACTCAATCTTCTTTTCTACTTCCTAGAAATTATCAACCGCTTCATTGCTGAAGAACAAGTCATCCCAGAAATCTTTACCATCAGCAAAAATCTTATTGATTCTATCAATCAAAACAACTTCAAAGAATTTATTCACGGAGAAATCATTCTTCTTGAAACCCTAGGCTTCGGCACCTCCAAAGAAATCGAAAATAGCTATCAGCAGAAAGACTTTAAGCTCTGCCAAAAACACCTCAAAAACCACCTAGAATCCATCATGGAAAAACCCCTTCAATCAAGCAAATTATTCAGATAACCTTCTCTTTATCTTATCCACAGCTTCCATAGCACTCATTTTTTCTACATCAATCTTCTCACCCACATCAACAGCAGACACTAAATTATGTACTGCCACCGCCGCCCACTTACCGTGTGGCTTATCTCTACCTGAATCTCTCTCAATACATACCTCTAAGGGCGCCATTAAAGTAAAAACCAAACTCTCTCCACCCACTCTTTCAACCAGATCATCTAATTGACCTCTATGATAAAAGTTCCCATCCACCACCACCGGTACATCCTTACTCAACCACTCCTTAACCTCCTCAACAATCAAATCATTCACTTTAATAAAACTAGCTTCAGATATACAACCCAACCCCTCGTCAACCACAGCCAGTCCCTTGTCGTCCAATATTTCATCAACCGAAAAATACTTAGCACCAATCTCACCACTCAGCCTCTTTGAAATAGTTGACTTACCCACACCCAAAGGCCCTCGAACTATAATCATTTCTGTTTTCATTGCCAATTATAACCTAAACCCACTACCTTACCATCTTTTCCGGAGAATCATTCACATACTTTTCCATATACTGTCCAATCAAAAGCTCATTAGCTTCATCTAATCTCATCATTCTTCCCCAGGAAACCACTACCACCTTATCATCATTCTTACTCCTCGGAGAAACAATCACCCTGTCAGGGTTCTCATTTCCAATCTTCTCTAAAACAGCTATTTCTTCATCACTAATATCCTTGTAGCTGATCCAGAAACCACCATGCTCAATACTATGAACCACAGCTCTATCATCCAACTCCTCATCATAAACACCCCAATCAGCTTCTTTAGCTAAATGAGAACCAGAAGTTGGTGGATTCGTCTTATAAGAAACCTCCACACCACTACCCACATGATCCCTACCTTCTATTGGAAATTCTTCAACCTTTTCAGCCAATGCCTTCTTATCTACCATCTGCACTTCTACATTATTCTCCTTATCTCTACCAAAAAACCAGACGCCCAAAACTATCATCAAAAAGACTGCTAAAAATACAAAGAACATAAAGACACCCCTCAAAGACTCTCTTCTCTTTTTTTCATTTCTTCTCAATTCTTTTATCAACTTCCTTCTCTCATGCCTTGGTAACTGATTCCACTCTTCAGGATAATTACTATTAATATTCAACTAAAGTTTAATGTATATATAACATTCTACTACACAAGTAGGAAGCGCTCAAGATATAAAGTTTTACCTAGATCTTTCCTCTCTTTATTCTTTTTTCCAGTCTTTTGTATTCATTTACTTTATAAGGAATCTCTACCAATCCAAATACATTCAAGCTTCTTCTCAAACAGGGTTCTCTAGATACCCTCCATATCTCTTCATTAACAACCGCAGAGAAAGCTTCGTTGCCATTTACTCTTCTATATAAATAAGATAGGTTTAAATACCTCATTCCAGCAGGAGTAACCGTACCATCACGCTCCTCAATATCAATCATTGGATTCTCTGCCATGTATGTCATAACACATTATATCTCACCGTCTTTTTAAACTTCAGCACTAAGGTAACCTACAAAATAAATGCTATAATTCTTCCTATATAACAATGAAAAGCCCTGGCAAGCTTGGAGTTATTAAAAACAAAAAGTGGATAGATAACTGGAATAAATAATCTATCAAATAGGGTGGAACCGCGGAAATTAGCTTTTCGTCCCTAAAAATTCTATAATTTTTAAGGACCATGAAAGACAACAAACAAAACGAAACAGTTCAAAAAATAGTTTCCCTTTGCAAAAGAAGGGGACTCATCTATCAAAACTCCGAGATCTATGGTGGTATCCAAGGTTTCTATGACTACGGACCCATCGGTTCTCAAATGAAAAAGAACTATAAAGATCTCTGGTGGAAGGAAAACATCGTCTCCCGACCTGACGTCGTCGGTATCGATGGTTCCATCATTACCCATCCTACTGTCTGGCAAGCCTCCGGTCATGTCAAAAACTTCGGTGACATCTTAGTCGAATGCAAGAAATGCCATAAACGTTTCCGTCCCGATCTCATCGACAACGCCACCTCTTGCCCTGAATGTGGTGGCGAATTCACTGAAGGTAAAAAATATAATATCCTTTTCGAAACCCATGTCGGTGTCATTGAAGGTGAAAAAACCAAAACTTACCTAAGAGGTGAAGCCTGCCAAACAATCTACCTAGACTTCCAAAATGTCGTCAACTCTTCCAGAGTCAAAATCCCTTTTGGTATTGCCCAAATTGGTAAAGCCTTCAGAAACGAAATCACCCCCAAAAACTTCCTTTATCGTACCCGCGAGTTCGAACAGTGGGACATTCAGTACTTTGTTCATCCCACTGAAATGGAAAAATGGTACGAATACTGGAAAGAAAACCGAATGGCTTGGTACCAAACCCTCTTTAACGAAAAAGATTCACTCAGATTCCGTCAACACGAAAAAGACGAACTCGTCTTCTATGCCAAGAAAGCCTTCGACATCGAATTCAACTCTCCCTGGGGTTGGACTGAAATGGAAGGTATTCACTGGCGCTCAGACTACGACCTAACCCAACACTCCAAATTCTCCGGGAAGGATCTTTCCTACATCGATCCCACTACTCATGAAAAATATATCCCTTGGATCGTCGAAACCTCTGGCGGTGTCGACAGATCTTTCTTCTTCCTCCTCCTCGATGCCTACCGAGAAGATAAACTCGAATCTGGAGAAATCAGAACTTGGTTAAAGATCAATCCTAAACTCTCAGCCTACAAAATGGCTATCTTCCCTCTAGCTTCCAACAAGGAAGAGCTAGTCAAAGAAGCCAAAGATCTCTACGATTCTCTTTCTCAAAAATATTCCATTGACTGGGATGACTCCAGCAATATTGGTAAAAAATATCGACGCCAAGATGAAATCGGTACCCCTTACTGCCTCGTCGTCGACTACCAAACTCTTGATGACGACACCGTCTCAATTAGAAATCGTGACGATATGACCCAAGTCAGGATTAAAAAAGACGAGGTTGCCACCTGGCTCCAAGAAAAGTTATCATTATAAATTCACCTATCAATTAATAATAAAAATATGAAACTCTTAAAAAAACTTTCCCTCTACGCCCTCATCATTGTCCTCTCTTCTTTTACTCTTTCCGCCTGTAACAAGAAAAATAAGAATACAGAGGCCACTCCTACCCCCACCCCCAGAGCCTTCACTCTGAGCGCCAAAGAGATGCCCTATGTCTCTATTATCCCCACCAATGATGGTCATTACCTAAATCTCTCTCTTAAAAATATCCCGGACTTCATCGCTTCCATTGAATACGACCTCACCTATACCGCCATAGACGAAGGCCTCGAGATCGAAAAAGGTGTTGGTGGTAATATCGATGAAATCCAAAACGGAAGTTTTGAGAGAAAAGTTCTTCTTGGTACTGAATCCTGTACTAATGGCTGCAAATATAAATACGATACCGGTGTCAACGGTGGTACTCTCTACCTCACCCTTATCACCAGTAGTAACCAAGTCACCAGTCTCGAACTTCCTTACACCCTTTCTACCAGTGCCGACATTAAGAAATCCGGTATCAGTGTCGCTGAGTTCAAAATCACCGCCACTCCTTCGGACACCGCTTACTACATTCTTCTTCAAAACACTAACGACACCTACTCTCTCTTCAGTAGCTCCACTGGTAAAGGTAAGTTAATCTCAACTGAACCAGAAGCTCAAAAAGAAGACAACGGTGCCATTACCGGTGACTATCAACTTTAATAATGTATCACCAGCCCGTCTTACTCACTGAAACTCTCAAATTACTTGACCCCCAAAAGGGTCAAGTAATTCTTGATTGCACACTTGGCAATGGGGGACACACCCTCGCCATCCTCAAAACTGGTGCCACTGTCTATGGACTCGATGCTGACCCTCAAAACCTCAGCCTAGCCACCGATAGAATCAAAAAAGAGGGTCTAGACAAAAACTTCCACCCCCTCTTGGGCAACTTTAAAGACTTAAAAGAGATCATAGACACCAAACTCCCTCGCTCTCCCGACTCTATCCTAGCCGACCTTGGTCTTTCTCAAAATCAACAAGTCTCCCAAGACCGAGGCTTCTCCTTCAACGACGAAAAATCCATCGACATGAGACTAAACCCAGACCTAGAAGATCAAGAAAGCGCTGAAAATCTTATCAACACCGCTGACTTTGATACTCTCTACGACATCTTCACCAAACTCGCTCAAGAAAAGTACAGCAAACCCCTTATCTTAAGAATTATCCGACAAAGACAAAAGGAACCCATTAAGTCTAGTAAAAGACTCGCCGACATTATCCGCGATTACTACCAGACTAAGGGAATAAAAAGTAAAATTGACCCCAGTACCAAAATTTTTCTAGCTCTAAAAATCTACATTAACCAAGAATTCGAAAACCTTAGATCCTTTCTCGACCAAAGCTTAAGCCTAGAAAGCAATACCAAAGTTGCCATCATTTCTTTTCACTCTGGAGAAGATAGAATCGTCAAACAATTTATCAAACAAAACCAAAATAAACTAATCAGCCTAAATAAGAAAGCCATCCTACCCAGCTTTGCCGAAACCAAGCAAAACCCTCTTTCCAGATCAGCTCTTCTCCGAGCCTACCAAATCATCTAAGAAAGACAAAATCAGCTCCAATTCTCCTTAGCAGTCAAACCATTCGACTGCTAACTAACAAATCAAAATATTATTATCCTATCCTTAGGGATATTTAATACCTCTTTTTATATCTATATATATCTAAAGGTTACAAGTACACCAAAATCAACTCTCCATCCCTTATCAAACGCACTTCATTTTTCGCTTCTTTCCTATAATTTTCCAAAGCCTCTTCATACTCTTTTGAGTAATGGGGGAATATCTCAAAATCAACTAAGCCCAAAGCACTTAAGTCTTCAAGCCCCACCTTATTATCATCATAGTTCGGCAAATTGCATACTTCAATCGTGGAAGTCAAAACCAAAGCCCCCGCACTCATCCCCACAACTACAAAATCATCTTTCTTAACAAATTCCTTTACTACTCTGTCCATCCCAGACTTCTTTAAATTCCTTAACAGTGTAAAAGTGTTCCCACCTGTAATCACTAAAACATTCGAACTCATCAGCTTTTCAACTTCTTCTCTAGAATTAACTTTTGAGTTATCTATCAAATTAAAAAGAATCCCTCTTTCTTTAGCGTAGGCCTGCCACTGCTCCACATACTCCCATTTCATGTTAGCTCCATCACTTGGCATGTAAGCCAATACCTTGTCTTTAAGCTCAGCCGGGAAAACCAGTTTAAACATTTCGTCACTCTCTACAAAAGTAGACAGAAGCACTATTCTTTTCATAAAATATTTTACACCAAACTCTCCAACCCTCCTTCTCCTCTCCAAGCAAATCAGCTACAATAAACTAATGCTTCGTATTCTTGTACCTCTCTCCATTCTCACCTTCTTTCTCCAAGCCAGCTTCTCTATCTATTACTCAAACCAAATAGTCGACCTCAACCAATATTTTCAAGACCTCCGCCAAAAAGAAGCTGATCTTCAATTAGAAATCCAAAACTACGAGCTCCTCTACACCCAAAGCAACTCTCTACAACAAATCGAAAACTTCGCCAAGGAACAAAATTACCAAAAGATAAATCAGAGGTTAGACCTTAGAAACTAAGCATGACCGAAAGCAGATCTAAAACCCTTCAATACGCTATTCTCTTCTTCTTTCTAGTCGCCCTCTCCCGCTTTTTCTATTGGCAAGTTATAAAATCCAGCGAGTATCGACAAAAAATAATCTCCCAGACCTATAAACTTGAAAAAATCCTCCCCAAGAGAGGCAAAATCTACAGCTCGGACTACAGTCTGCTGGCCACCAACCAAAGTTACTACCTCCTCTCCCTCTATAAACCCAATTTTAAAGAAGACTTCTACCAAATCATTTCCCAAATTAACTCTAAAAAAGAAGACTTCCTTTCTCAAAACCAAGAAAACCTCGACAACTTCTACAATAAAGATTCTCAAAAATGGATCACCCTCCCCACCCAATTCACCCCCCAAGAGAGGGAAGACATCGAAAATCTTAATCTTGCCGGTGTCTCCTTCGAAGCCCAGCTTACTCGCTATCTCCCCCAAAAAGAATACTTCCAAGACATAGTCGGACTCACCTCCAAAAAAGACCTCTCCTTTTCTGGCTACACCGGCCTCGAAAGCTACTACGACAAACAACTCCGAGGCAAAACTGGTTTCTTGCGTACTCCTAAAGATGCCCTTGGTAACCCCATCCTTACTAAAAAATTCTGGCAAAACCCTTCCTCCGATGGCCTCGACCTCTACACCTACCTTAATAGGGAAGCCCAATACCTAGTCCAAAACGCCTTAAAAGAAGGTATAGAGCTCTTTCAAGCCGACTCAGGTTCTATCATTGTTATCGACCCTAAAACTGCTGGTGTCCTTGCCATCTCCTCCCTCGAAGCTACTTCCTCTGCCACCCCCTCCGCTTCCTACAAAAACCCCGCCATTGCCGACACCTTCGAACCCGGCTCTATCTTCAAACCCCTCGTCGTCGCCATTGGACTCGACAGCAAAAAGATTACCAAAAACTTTATCTGCACCAAGTGCAACCAGCCCTTAAACATCGGTCAGTACAATATCAGCAACTGGAATGACCAATACCACCCCGACTCCACCCTTAAAGACATCATTAAAAACTCTGACAACATCGGCATGAGCTACATCATCAAAGATATCGGCCAAGACATTTTTCTTGACTACTTTCAAAAACTCTCCCTCGACAAAAAAACTGGTATCGACCTTCAAGGTGAATCCAGATCTCCCCTTAAAACTTACTGGCCCGAAATCGACCTAGCCACTGCCTCCTTCGGCCAAGGCTTTGCTGTCACCCAAATCCAAATCCTCTCTGCCTTCAACACCCTCGCCAACGATGGCTACTACCAACATCCCAAAGTCTTACAATCCTACCTTGACGGAGACCAAACCATTCCCACCAACAACCAAGAGCCCGAGAAAATCTTTTCCAAAGGCACTACTGACCAGATCAAAGAGATCTTAGAATACGCCGTTGACCAGGGCTCAGTCGCCCGACTTAAACCAGAAAACCTCAAAGTCTGTGCTAAATCAGGTACTGCCCAAGTAGCCGTTAAAGGTGGCTACACCGATTCCCATACCATCGCCTCCTACATCGGCTTTGCTCCCTGCGACAACCCTAAGTTCACCATGATCGTCACTATTAATAATCCTAGATCATCACCCTGGGGTGCTTCCACTGCCGCCCCCATCTGGTATCAATTAGCCGACAAACTCCAATACCTGCTATAATCTTTCTACTTCATGATTCAAAAAATCAAAAACACTTTTTGGCACCTCCCAAAAAGCATCTTTTACAACCTAATCTACTTTTTCCCCTCCAGATCTCTCACCCTCATTGGTGTCACTGGTACAGATGGTAAAACTACCACCTGCACCCTTCTCCACCACCTCCTAACTGAAGCTGGCTACAAAACCGGAATCATTAGCACTATCACTTCCCCCGGTGCCCACACCACCTCTCCTGACCCCAAAGATATCCAAAAATACTTCAAAGAACTCTCTTCTCAAGGCTACACCCATGTTGTCTGTGAAGTCACCTCCCACTCCCTCGACCAACACCGTTACTGGGGCTGCCACTTTGAATCATCCCTCATCACCAACACTAGCCGCGAGCACCTTGACTACCACAAAAGCCAAGAAAGCTACATCAAAACCAAAGCCAAACTCTTTTTAAGATCTAAAAACATCATCCTCAATCGAGACGACGACTCTTACCCCATCATCAAAAAAATCATCTCATCAAGAAAATCTCTTTCTTACTCCATTAAAGAAAACTCCGACTTCCAAGCTAAAAATATCAAAATCACCCCCGACAAACTTCAATTCACCATCAAAACTAAAAATGAAAACTACCCCCTCGTCACCGACTCACCCTACCACTACCAAATCTACAACATCCTTGCCTCTCTTCTTGTCTGTCAAAGCCTTAAACTCGACCTTAATAAAATCATCCCTCTTCTCCAAAAATTCCCTGAGACAAAGGGTCGAAGAGAAGAAGTCCAGAATCCTTTTCAATTCAGAACCATTGTCGACTTTGCCCACACTCCCGCGGCCTTAGAAGCTACTCTCTCTTCTTTAAAGAAACTTACCAAGGGTAGAATTATTGTCCTCTTTGGCGCTACCGGTGGTCGAGACCAAGGCAAAAGACCTCTTATGGGAGCCGTCGCCCAAAAACTTTCCGACGTCACCATCCTCACCTCAGACGACACCAGGAATGAAAAAATCGAAGACATTAATAAACAAATCGCCTCCGGCTTCACCCCGAAAGCCGTCAAACTTAAAGCCAAACAGCTTCCTAAAGAAAACGCTTTCTCCTACTACGACATTCCCAACCGCCAAGATGCCTTTGATCTAGCTATCAAAATCTCCAAACCCAACGACATCGTCATCGCCTGTGGTAAAGGCCATGAAACTACCATCCTTCACGGCAACACCGAGTATCCCTGGTCAGAGCCGGAAGCTTTTAGAACCGCCTTTAGAAATAGACAACAAAAAAATGTCTAAATTTAATCTTCAAAACCAAAACTCAGCCACCCAAAACTACCAAGATGGTCTTCTACCCCAAAGAAATAGTAAAGATCTTTGGTATCAAGACAGTAGCTCCAGATCCTCACTTCAAGGCGCTTCCTTCAACTCCGAAAACCGCCGCATCATCAAAAAAACCCAAAACTTCAGTTACCAAATCTTTAACAAAGACACTCTCAACTACACCCCCCAACTTCAAAAGACTATCAAAGATTGGATCAAGGGTCTCCAATGGGACTTTCCCATCTCCTCTGTCAAAAAAATCTTTAAAGACCATATCTTCAACACCTTCTACTTCTGGTATGACGACAATAAAGACCTAGTCGCCGTCTCCATCTGCTACTTTAATCAAGAAATCTCCCATATCTCCTATGTTTTCTATGACCCTAAGTACTCTCATCAAAACCTACCTATCCGAATCGTCCTCCAAGTTATCGAAGATTCCATCAACCAAAATCTCAACTATTGCTACCTCGGTCGCTTCTCAGAGTCTATGGGTTTCTACAAAAGAAACATGCCCAACTTCCAAATCTTTAAAGATAACTCCTGGCAGCCTTACCAAAAAGACACAACCACCCATACTACTGATTCAAATAACCCAAAAGGGGAGTTAACTTCAATTCCCGACCTCTCCTCAAAAGCCCTTAACATCCACATCCTCGGTATCGCTGGTATGCTAACTGCCCCCCTTGCTGTTGAACTAAAAAGATTAGGACACCATCTCACTGGCTCAGACCAAGACAAGATCTATCCACCAGTCTCCACCATCCTTTCAGATGCCAATATCGACATCAACCCCCAAATCGACTATTCCCAAATCGATCTCTTCATCGTCGGTTCCTCCTTCAAAGCCTTCGAGAAATGCCGTCAGGAGTATCAAATGATCGAGCAAAAGCACTACCCCTACATCAGTGCCTCTAAATTTATCGGCGACTTCCTTAAGTCTCCCTCTCCCATCCTGGTTGCTGGTGCCTACGGTAAAACTACCATCAGTGCTCTCCTCACTAAAATTTTTCTAGACCAAAACATCCCTCTTTCCTACCTCTTTGCCGGTCTTTCCCTCAACGACATTCCTTCTCTTAAAACTCACCCCCAACCAAACTTCTCCATTATAGAAGCCGATGAATCAATTAACGGCCTCGACACCAAAGCCAAATTCCATTATTACCCCATCAAACACCTCATCCTTACTTCAGCCAGATGGGAGCACTTTGACTCCTACCAAAGCAGAGAAGACAACCTTAATTCCTTTAAAGAGCTTCTCCAAAGAATGCCCCAAGATGGCATCCTTGTCTACAACCCCTCCGACCCCGACATCCAAGCAATCCTGCCTTTCTGCTCTGCCCGAAAAGTGCCCTACCAAGTCGACAATAATTACCCCAGCAACCTTATTGGTGAATACAACCAGCAAAACGCCGCCGCCGCTACCACCATGAGCCTTGAACTCAAACTAGACCCTGAAAAAATAAAAAGCAGTCTTCTCGACTTCAAATCAATCTCTCGCCGCCTTCAACTAATCTCCCAAAGCCAAAACTTCATCTTTATTGACGATTTCGCTCAATCAGCCCAAAGAGTCAAAGAGGCTCTCAAAGCCCTTAGTCAAAACTATCCAGAGCACCTTATCTACACCTACTTCGAACCCCAAGCTTCCTTTCTCCAAGACCCCTCCTCCCTCCCTGCCTTTTCAGAAGCTTTCCAAGTTAGCAAAGCTGTCGCTTTAGGTAAAATCCGATTCTCGAAAGACTCCACTCATCCTCGAATCTCTTTTAGTGACTACCAAACTATCATTGGCGACAAACTTAGCTACACCCCCCTAGAAGAACAAGTCACCAACTTCTTTAAAGATATCTCTCAAAAAGCACTAGAAAATAAGCAAAAAATAATTTTCATTCACTTCAGCTCTGGAGGTCTAGATGGTATCAAGCTCTTCACCAAACTCGCCACAGACATTACCCAATCTGACTCCTAACATTTAACTCATAGCATACATAATATATACTAATATATGATCCATCTTTATCTCGGCCTTCTCCTCTTCTCCTTCTTAAACACTAGCATTCTCGTCATTCCCTTCATCAACCTTCTCTATAAACTAAAGTTTCAGCGTCAAAAACAAAAGACCCTCGACTTTCAAAACAAAAGAACTCCTATCTTCGACAAACACCACGCCAACAAATCTGGTACCCCTGTCGGTGGGGGACTCTTAGTCATCTTTTCTGTCTCTATTCTCTTCATCATCCTCTTCCCCATCCTCAAGATGAGCAACATCTTCATCTCCTCCAACTTTGACATCAACAGCGAAATCCAAGTCATCTTCTTTACCTTCATCTCCTTTGCCATCCTTGGCCTCTATGATGACATCCTTAAATTCTTTGGTTTCAAAAAAAGTGGCTTCTTTGGTCTTAGAATGTCTCACAAATTCTTACTCCAAATCCTCCTGGCTACCGTCTCTTCCTCCCTCATGTACTTCAAGCTTGGTATCGACTTCATCTACCTACCTTTCTTCGGTGCCCTAAACTTAGGCCTCTTTTTTATCCCCATCTCTACCCTCATCATCACCGCCTTTGCCAACTTCTACAACATCAGCGATGGTCTCGATGGACTTTCCTCTGGCATGCTCATGATCGCTCTTTTTGCCTTCTGGTTTTTATCCAACAATTCTCTAGACACCCCCATCTCCCTCTTCCTCGCCCTCTGGCTTGGTGCCCTAATTGCCTTCCTCTACTTTAATATCTATCCAGCCCGTATCTGGCTTGGCGATGTTGGTGCTCTCTCTTTTGGAGCCACCTTTGCCCTTATCGCCATCCTTCTTGGTAAAGTTATCCCTCTTTTTATCGTCGGAGCCCCCTTCATCATTGAAGGTCTAAGCTCTGCCGCCCAAATCATCTCTAAAAAATACTTTAAAAGAAAAATCTTCCCCGCTGCCCCCATTCACATCACCCTCCAACACTTAGGCTGGGAAGAACCAAAAATCGTTACTAGAGCTTGGCTTGCCACCATTATCCTTGCCATCTTTGGTCTCTGGCTAGGTATCAACTAAAATGACAGATACAAAAACCAAACCCGCCATCGACACAAAGCTACTATCAGACCATCTTAAAGCCATCTCTCTCCGCTATCTAGGACTCCCTTACTTTCAAAACTCAATTAAAAACCCCAACCAATCAATAAACGCCACCGTCGGTAAAGGTAACTTTCAAGAAATCGCCCTCCACACTATCAAGCTTGCTCAAGATCAAAAAATTGACCTCACCAAATTCAGCGATAAAGAAATCTATGCCTTCCAAAAGAAAAACAAAATCGGCATCGACTGTTCAGGACTTGTCTATCAAATCCTAAACGAAGCCCTCCAAAAAATTCAAAATATCAACCTGGACGATCTTCTTATTGGCACCGGCAATAAGAAAGGCGTCAGAAGACTTTCCGCTAATCTTCTTACCTCAAAACCAAATGCAGTTAAAGTAGAAAACTTCAACGACATCCAAGCCGGAGACCTAATTAGAATCGACCAAGGCAAACACGTCATGCTCATCTTAGAAAAAATCGACAATAAAATTAACTACCTCCACTCCAGTCAAAAAACCCAAATCAGAGGTGTCCACCTTGGCCAAATCACCATCACCGATCCCCAAAAAAACCTTGAAGATCAAAAATTCAGCGACACTACCCTAGACAATAAAGACTACACCACTCTCATCAACACCAAAAAAGGGGACGGTATCTACAGACTAAAAATCCTTAACTAACCTATTTTTCTTCAAAAAGCTCTTGATACTTTAAAGGCTCTAAAGCCAATATTTCTACTTCAGTTCCACACACCCCACACTCTAAAACATCACCCATCGATAAGTTTTCACTTCTAACAATTTCCGCCCCGCAATCAGGACAAATTATTTTAGCTTTATCTTTTTCATTCATAGCTTATTATACTATAATAGCTTATGACCCCGATACTTAAGATTGACAACTTCTACCTCAAGAGAGAAGACAAAAATCCCACTGGATCAGCCAAAGACAGAGCCATTATCGCTCAAGTAAAAACTGCCCTCTTAAACAAATACACTTCTGCCACCATCTCCTCAACCGGTAACGCCGCTATCTCTGCCTCTTTCTATTGTCAAAAAGAAAATATCCCTCTTCATGTCTTTGTTTCTCCAGACATCGATGCCAACAAACTCGCCATCCTCAACACTAACCGCAATAATACCGTCTACATAGACCCTAGACCCATTTCATCTTCCTTTAAACAATCAAAAGAAAGCGGCTCCTATCTTCTCCGACAATCCACCGATCCTGTCGCCCTTAAGGCCTACTCCCAAATTGGTAGCGAAATCAAAAAACAATTACCCCAAATTACTTCCATCTTTATCCCAACAGGCTCCGGAGCTACCCTCATCGGACTCTCTCAAACGCTCCCCAAAACTTGTAAAATCATCGCCTGTCAATCAGCCGCTAATCCCACCATCGCTAAATTCTTCGACAAAAACTATCGCCCCGAAAAAGAAAATCCCTGTGACGCCCTAACCGTCAAAACCCTTCCTCTAAAAGATCAAATAATCGATACTATTAAAAAATCAAAAGGTACTGCTCTTGCTCTCCAAAAACAACAAATCCAAGATGCCGACAATCTCTTAAAAAAGAGCAAAGTCAACCAATTATCTCTTGAATCCTCACTCGCCCTCGCCGGACTTTTCAAAGCCCAATCTCTAGACCCCAACCTTGTCGGAGACTGTCCTCTTATCCTCTGCACCGGTATCAAAAGATGACCCCCAAAGACAGCCTCAATCAGTCAAACTACTCTTTCTTTTTCCTAATTGTCGACAACTTCCTCGACATCAATCTTTACCCTCACCTTAAAAACTTCTACCCCATCTACGCCTACAAAAACAAAAACTTAAGTATCTTAAAGGAACAGCATATTCCTTACTTCTGTCTAGAAGAGCAGGGGATTAACCTCCAAGAAAAGAACTCTGCCCGTCTCCTCTCCCAAAAAGAAGTCCAAGAATACATCAGCCAACAAAGCCAGAAAGACCAAAAAAAAGCCGCCATCATTCCCTTTAAACCAGCATCTAAAATCGAAAAAATCTGCCAAGACAAAGACTGGACCTTAATCAGTAACCCTCGAAAATTAAACCTCTTTTTTGAAGACAAACTCAACTTTGTCAAAATCTGCCAAGAAGCAAAAATCCCCATCCTCCCTTCAACCCAAATTCAACTCAATCAAGTCAGCTTTCAAGAAGCCCAAAGTAACTTCGGACAAAATCTAGTCATCCAAAGCTCCCACGGTTGGGCAGGCAACTCCACCCATCTTGTCTCCTCATACCAAGAAGCCCTTACTCTCTACCCCGAGTTCACTCCTCTTAAAGTCTCCCCCCTAAAAGAAGGCTATTCCCTTTTAAACAACGCCGTCATTATTAGCAACCAACTTATTCAAAGCCCCCCCGCTCTTCAATTCACCGGTCTTTCACCCTTCACCTCCCACCCCTTTACCACCGTCGGCCGTCAATGGCCCTCCCTAGCCCCTCAACACGTCATCTCTCAAGTCAAAGACCTTACCCAAAAATTCTCCCAAGTCCTTATCAATCATGACTATAAAGGCTTCTTCGGTCTCGACTTCTTTGTCAGTGAAGACCAAGTCTTTCTTCTCGAGTGTAACCCTAGACTCACCGCCTCCTTTGCCTTCTACACTCAACTCGAACTAGACCAGAATCTCAATCCTCTCTTCTTTTTCCATCTCCTTTCCTTTATTGAAAATGATTATCCTGTAGATGCCAATCTAGAGAATAATCGTTTCAATAACCCTCAAATCATCGGCTCAGAAATAACCTCAAAGGACCAACATCAAGTCACCATCAAAAAATACAATCAAAATATTGCCTTTACTGATTCAATCAAACCCATTAAGATCAAAGAACATATCCTTGAAATCTTCAAATAGTGAAAAAAAGATCCCCCCTTCTTCCTATTAGCCTCCTCCTCTCCCTCATTGGTCTCTTCTTTATCGCCATCTCTTCTTTATCTGAAGCCTCTTCTACTGCTGGCGACAAATTCTTCTTCCTTAAAAAACAACTCATCTGGATACCCCTTAGTCTAGTAGCCTTTTACATCTCCTCTAAAATCGACCTCAAACTTGTCAAAAAATATGCTACCCCCCTCTACTTTCTATCTATCGCCCTTCTTATCCTCGTTTTTATCCCCGGTTTTAGCACTACTATTCTTGGTGCTAAAAGATGGCTCAACCTCGGCTTCTTTGCCATCCAACCCTCCGAAATATTCAAACTCAGTGCTATCATCTTCTTTTCCAGTATCTTCTCAAAAGTAGAATACTTAACCACCAAAAACCTCCTTATCTACCTTCTTCCCGGACTCCTGCTCATCATTCTGGAACCAAACTTAAGTACCACTATCCTCGTCACCGCCATCGTCTTCACCCTCTTTTACATCGGCAACGGCAACATTCTTTCTATCTTCTCCATCTCCTCAGTCGCCCTCATCCTAGGTATCATTCTCATCGTCACTTCTCCCTACCGACAAGCCAGACTTCAAACCCTACTCAACCCTGAATCAAATGATTCAACTTCTTACCACAGTCAACAAATTACCATTGGTCTTGCCTCAGGTGGTATCGCCGGCAAGGGCCTTGCCAACTCAGATCAAAAATATAAATTCCTTCCCAAACTTTCCACCGACTCCATCCTCGCCGTCATCGGTGAAGAAACCGGTTTTATCGGCATCCTTCTTATCATCTACCTCTACCTTCTCCTTATCTTTCAAATCCTCAAATCATCCCGACTAGTCAAAGACCCTTTCTACAGTCTCATTCTCACCGGCATTGCCTCTTGGATTGCCTACCAATCCCTCATCAACATCTTCGCCATCGCCTCTCTCATTCCTCTCACCGGAGTCCCTCTTCCCTTTGTCTCCTACGGCGGCTCCTCCCTTCTCACTCTCTTTGCTGCCCTAGGTATCGCCAGAAACATTGAAAGACAAGAACTCTCCTCTCCAAATCATCAAAAAACTACTTCTCCGACAAAAGCTGCCAAAGCTCTTTAGATAGGGGATTAACCCAATCACTCAACTCCGACTCTCTCTGCACATAACCCTTAAGACTCATTGAATTCTTTCTTACTGAAAAATGCAAATGTTTTCTCTCCCCGTCACTCTCTCTAGTATAGCCTTCACCCAAAACCCCTAACTTCTCACCTTTAGAAAGCTTACCCAAAGCATGCAAACTATCAGGATCTAAATGCCCATAAAGAAAATAATAATCACTTCCTTCTAAATTACTTTTAAGAATTACTACACCTCCATATCCAGAAACCCAACCACTCTTAACCACCTCACCATCAGCCACCGCATACACCTCCACCTCATCTTCCCCATCTTCATACTCAACATCCACCCCAGTATGGAAGCCCTCAAATCTTTCCGGACTAACTGGAGAATTAGCCGGACTTATATAATCACCAAAAGACTTTTTACTAATCCTCTCATCAAAGCCCTCTATGGGTAAAATCTCATCTTTTACAACTTCCTTCTCCACATCAGTCTTCTTTTCCACCTCCTCCTCTCTCTCTACCTCATCAACTATCAAGTCCCTTCCTCTATTTAACATCCCAGCATCGTCCGAAAGCATATAAGCTCCAACTATTAAGCCTACTCCTAATAAAAATATGACTATCTTCATAACTAATTTTATCCTTATCTGAAAAATTCCCCAAACCCTTTATACCTAAATCCAAATTGCTATACTTATCTAGTGAAAAAAACAAAAAAGATTCTTCTTACCGGTACCCATCTTACTCCCGCCCTTGCCCTCATTGAGCAGCTCAAAAAAGATAAAAAATATTCCTGGAAAATCTACTACATTGGCCGCAACTTTAACTCCAGTGTCACCCAGGCTCCCTCCATTGAATCTCTCCAAATACCCAACCTCAACATCCCTTTTTACGGCATCAACTGTGGCAAACTTGACCGTCGTTGGATCTTCAACACCCTTAAAGGCTTACCCCAAACCATCTCTGCTTACTTTAAAGCCAGAACTATCATTAAAAAAATAAAACCCCATATCACCGTCTCCTTTGGAGGCTATGTCTCCGTACCTGTCATTCTCGCTTCAAGCTCCCTTTCCATTCCCAGCATCACCCACGAACAAACACCTACCCTCTCCCTCTCTACTAAAATCAACTCCTACTTCTCTGACTTTACCGCCCTCTCCTTTGCCAAAGACTCTTACACTCAAAAAGAAATCTTAACCGGCAATCTCCTTCGCCCTCAAATCTACCACAGTAAATCTAAACTCTTTGAAAGCCTTAACATCAAAAAACCCTTCATCTACATTACCGCCGGCAACCAAGGTTCACACTCAATAAACACCCTCATCCCCAAACTTGCTCAAAAATACCCCAAACTTTCCTTCATTCACCAGACAGGTGCTCAAGAAATAACCGATTACCAGAAATATCAATCAAAACTAAAAAACTATCATCCCTTTGACTACATTAACACTCAAGATATTGGTTATGTCCTCAACAACGCCCAAATTATCATTTCAAGATCTGGCGCCAACACCTGCCAAGAAATAGTCGCCCTCTCCAAAAACTCCATCCTCATCCCTCTCCCTAAAAGCCAACAAAATGAGCAAGAAAAAAATGCTCTCTGGGTCAAAGAAAAACTACCTCAAACCCAAATCATAAAACAAAATAAGCTCACCCTAAAATCTCTTAGCAATAACCTCGAAAAACTCTTAAAACAAAAACCTGAAACTAAGAAAAATAATTTAAAAAATAATCCCAAACTACTAAGACTCATTCATGAAACTATCTAAAAAAATACTCCCTAAAGTCACTATCATCTTTTCCGCTGCCGCCATCCTCCTTCCTGCCGCCTTTTTCCTTCTAAAACCCCTCCATAATCTCCAAAACCCAACTACTGACAGCAATCAAAACTACCTCGATTTTAAAAAATCCCTCCAGCTCTCAAAACTCAGCGACCAAGTCTCCCAAATCGAATACCGCCCTTTCTTCAACGAAATTGAATTCGTCCTCAATGACCAACAGGGGAGCACTACCGTCATTTTAAACTCTCAAAAAAACATCTACAAACAAGTTGCCGCCTTACAAAAAACACTAATAATCGCTAAAATGGAGAATAAGCATCTATCCTTTATAGACCTAAGCCTTAAGCACCCTTATGCAACACTCAAAAATAATTAGCGGCATCGACATCGGCACCACCAAGGTCACTACTATTATTGGCCAATACTTTGACTCTGAAGACAGATACAATGTCGTCGCTGTCTCTTCTATTCCCGCTCTTGGTTTCCGCAAAGGTCAAATCATCAACCTCGATCAAGCCATCCAAACTATTACCCAATCTCTTGAATCAGCCGAAAGAATGGCTGGTTTTCAAGTCAACAATGCCTCAGTTTCTATCTCTGCTCCTCACATTCAATCCATTAACTCTAAAGGTGTCGTCGCCATTTCCACCCCCAACGGCGAGATCAGCCAAGACGATGTCGATCGTGTCATTGAGGCTGCCAAAGCTGTCTCTCTCCCTTCAGGCACCCAAATCATCCACATTATCCCCAGAATCTATACTGTTGATGGCCAAGAAGGTGTTGTTGATCCTATTGGTATGAACGGCATCAGACTGGAAGTTGAAGCCCATCTTATCCTTGCCTCTACTCCTGCTCTTAAAAATCTCTCCAAGTGTCTTGATGAAGTCGGTCTTAAAAACCCAGAAATCATCTACTCTGGCATCTGTACCGCCACCTCATCCCTAACTGAAACCGAAAAAGAACTCGGCGTCGCCCTCATCGACATCGCTGGCTCTGTCACCACTATCACTGTTTACTCTGAAGGCTCTCCTGTTTACTCTTCCGTCCTCCCCCTAGGTGCCAATAATGTCACCAACGACCTAGCTATCGGACTTCGCTTCTCTCTTTCTGACGCTGAAAAAATTAAAATCCGACTTGCTAAAGTCGTCGAGAACAAAAAGTTCGCCGACGAAGTTGAACTTTCTAATTTTGGTATTGAATCCGATCCCAAAAGAAGAATCTCTATCCAAACCGCTGTCAACGGTATCGTCAAACCCAGACTCGAAGAAATCTTTTCCCTCATTAGTCAAGAAATCGAAAAATCAGGCTATGCCAACTCCATTCCCGCTGGTCTCGTCCTCACTGGAGGTGGCTCTCAAACCGTTTCTGCCCGAGAAATCTGCGACCAAATCATCCCTCTACCTCTCCGAATCGCCTCCCCACCTAAAATCGGCGGCATCGTTGACGACATTCTCAACCCCGCCTTCACTTCCTCAATTGGTCTCCTCATGTATAGTATTAACAATCTCAAAACCGGAAAAAGTCACACCAGCAAAAAACACAATGTCTCCTTCGA
>Ga0100403_1001605_pt1 | contig 19945 bp, 27 predicted proteins | sample CryGeymet201501t_FD_83663 | JGI IMG/M metagenome (GOLD analysis project Ga0100403, IMG submission 83663) | Groundwater microbial communities from Crystal Geyser aquifers in Utah, USA - Crystal Geyser metaG 2015-01t | ecosystem: Environmental > Aquatic > Deep subsurface > Groundwater | place...
TGCGTTAGCTTCACCCATTTTTTGCCGCACCATTGGCAAGTGGGAGTCACGAGTGGCATCACACGTCCTCACATTCCATTGATGTGGTATTGCGCTTGAATCGGAGTGCCATCGTACTCCTCAATGCGTAGCGGTACATTCATCTTCACAGTTGCGTACCCGACCTTGAGTCCATCACCACAGAGTGCCGCATACTTTTCAATCTTCTCCGCCAGTGTGTTGCCAGCAATGCGTTGACGATGAATCGCATAGCGAACTGCATAGTCTGTTTTGAGGATGATGACTCTCTTAACTGCCCTCGTAACGGCCGTATAGAACCACTCCCTGCTAAGCTGACTCTTGTCCGCGTGATGACAAATGATAATTGCCGTGTCGAACTGGGAACCCTGACACTTTGCCACCGTTGAGCAGAAAGCGAGCTGAAGGGATTCAACTCCTGCCTTGGAACTGAACGACCTAGTTGCACCATTGTCGAATTTCACCTCGACGACATGACTCGATGCACCACCGTTTTCAGCTTCTTCGTTGGTCTGAGCGGTACCTGAGTCCTGAAAGGTCGAGCCTTGATCATCGGTATTTAGGTTCGCAAGATCATCAAGCATGTTAGCCGTTAGTTGACCACGACCGAAATCACCGAGACTCTGAATGCGCCGACGATTCTCTGCGACCACCTCGTCCTCGATTCCATACTTGCCCATGTCACCTGTGTAGCGAGGATTGCGTTCAATCTTGGTGATGACTCCAGCCATCCCATTCGTGACTCGATCCACCGTTGCTGGCGATTCGTTTTTGGTGGCCATGACTCTGAGATCGACGGCGAACTTCTTAGTGCTGCGTCCTCCGTCGATCAAGTACCTGGGATGATCCGCGCTTGGGGGTTGAATCAGCAATGCAAGGTGCTCATTCAACTGGTGCTGCTGCACCATAGCACTGGTCTTGTCTTCATCGAATCCGTTACCGGCAGTCATCACACGATCGGAGTACGGGTTGTAAATGAACGGAGAATCGGGATCGCTTGCATTGATCCGCGTGGATCGCAGCTTGTTCAGGATGGCGAGAATCTCTTTCTGCGCCTTGCCGGGAGTCGCAGACAATTCAGCCGTGATAACCCGCCATTCCGGATTGCCCTTCGGCTCATCGAAAGTGGGTTCTTTGCCATTGAGAATCTGGTGAGCAACCTCGACGATGCGATTCGCTCCTGCCTCTTTCTGGCGGTGCACCTTGGTCAGTTCAAAGACCGGCCAACTTCCAAGCGTGTAACCAAAGATAGGTTGCCCGATGATGGGTGGAAGCTGATTCAAGTCACCAACCATGTAGATACGAGTACCTACGCGGCAGGCAGCAAGAATCTGGAGCCAAAGATCAAGACCGAGCATGGAACTTTCATCAATAATGATAATGTCATGGTCGAGCTTGCGCATCGAGTGACGCTGCGGGACGAAAATACGAGTCTCGACTCCGTGCTTGTTAACAACCTGCTCAGGTGCGAACTCCAGCAAGGAATGAATCGTCTTGCAACAACCGTGCATCCACTCAGGGAGATTCGACTTCATGACTTGCGTGGCCATGCCGGTGAAAGCTACCATTGCGATGTTGAGTCCCTGCTCAACGTCAAGCTTGCGAAGTACAAAGTCGGGGTCATGATAGATGATTCGCTGAAGCGCATACTTGAGCACAGTTGTTTTACCTGTTCCAGCAGCACCAATCAGACAGGCGTACTGATGCTTAACCAGTTGAGCGACTGCTGCAACTTGAGATTCATCCAGTTCGATCGTAGGGTCGGATAGTCCGCATGTTTCCTCATCAGGAATCCGCCATGCAGATGTTGCTGGTCTGGACTCTTCGGTGGAATGACTCTCTGCTTCAGCCTCTCCAATTGCGCGGGATTCTTCGATGATTTGGGCTGCGATGCGATTTGCTTTATCTTCTTCTCTGGAATCGAGACCAGTGTTTGTTGCTTGAATCTCTTCACGGAGAGTCGAAGGCTTGGCGATTAGAGAACGAAGGTTGAAATTTGAACGCGGAAGGGGATTATTCATCGTGCTGAATCCTTACAGATTGAAATCGAGAGAGGAAAGGTCGCCGAATCGCGAAGCTTTTTTCGTGCGCTTGGAAGCTGGCTTGTTTTCTTTGTGGGCTTGCTTGAATTGCTCAAGATTCAGCTTTCCTTGTGCGGCATACTTTTCCGCAATCTCTTTCGGCAATGCCACTTCCTCAAGTTTGATTCTCTTTTTTGTGACAGTACCGCCACCGCGCTTAGACCCAGCTGCGATTCTGGCAATTGCCTTTGCGCGATTCGCATCATTCAACTTCTCTTCTCTATCGTAAAGGTCAAGCTGTTCTGGAGTCATAGCCATCAAAGCGGCTGAGAGTGACATGCCATTTCCATTAGGGGCGTTCTTCATGCGAGTCAGGGCATGGAAAGCGTCGTCCTCAGTCAAAACCAAAAAGTCAACCAACTCCGAGTAGTTGAACTCTTGATTCATGAGCTTTGCTGCAAGCTCTTTGATTCTGGGAGCGTAAAAAACTCGCCGAACATCATGGATCGCATCAAGACGAATCAAGGTGTCAACCTGTGCATCGAATCCTGGGATGGTTTCATTTTCGTCAAAGAATGCCTGACATTCAATCAGCCATTGCATTCTAATTTCACGCTGGTGAGTCGAGTCCTCATTTGCTTTGTGAATCACGTTATCGAATAACATGCGACTAGCAAGCAAGGCAAACAAATCGCGCGGATAGCATGAACGGAGAAAATTCATTCCGTCTTTATTCTTATGCGAAACAAGATGCGGCGCTGGCTTAGAGTTCTGAATCAACGTCCGCAAGTGCATGGAATCAAGAATGTCTTCGAGATTCGCAAATGGGTCCGCGAAATACTCAAAGCGAATGGCCGCAAGAATTGCTGAGTCCTCAAGTGTGCCGATTTGCTTACCGGTGAGATTGCATCGAATCACATTCAGGCCGGTTGCCTTAGCAGATTCAAGCGCGCTTTCGATGTCGTGAAATTCAAACATGATGGAGTCCTTGAGATAACGAGTGAGATAGAATCAGTTGCTGGGGGTGACAGTGAATTGAATACCTTGATTCACGGCCCACATGACAAACTTATTCATGCGGAGACGTTCTGAGTGAAGATGCAGAGTGTATTCGCGACTCTGGACAATTTCGCGTTCCGGCTCAATGAATGTGACTACAACCGGCAATGGCTTAGGCTGAATCACGGGAGCGGATTTGAGATTTGATTCTAGATTTGACATAGTGAAGCCTTTTTGACAGTAGGAATAATTTCAAAACAGTAGCAAAATTTCATATTTCGCGCAAGGCCCTATTTTTAGGAAATTTTTCCCCTTTTTGACGATTTCAGAACGAAATATCCCCTAAATCGGCAAATCTGCCCGGCTTTTTAGAATATTTTTCCAATGCTTTTCCGAGGTCACTTTCATCTGACTCCTGACCTTTATTGCCTTGCTTCGATTCGATGATTTCACGCATCAGCTCTTTATGGTCGGCCTTGGCTAGACCTGAATCAAGCTTGACGAGATGATGAGTCTCTGCATACTTGCCACTCCAAGCCTCAACAGCATCTTGCCTAAAGAATTGAAACAGCAATCGATGTATCGCAGGAATCTGAATCTCTGCAAACAGACCATTAGAGGCCGGAAGGCCGAAGGAAGCTAGGAACTCCATGCGGTGACGAATTGGACTCTCTTGAGAAGCAGGCCAAAAGAATCCACGAGGCATTGACAGCTTAGACTCAGTGATGTTGGAGCGATCGTACTCATACAAAAGTGTGTTGCCATTGCCGAAGTAGTCATCGACTCTTGCGAGGTAAACAGAGCCCCAGATGATTCGCTTCTGATCGTCCCGAAGATGCAGGGAGGACTTTCTGCTCAGACTTGGGACTTTGGCTCCACGAGTCTGAATCGCGTCGCCCACCTCGTCATCTGCCCGCAGAGATGGCAGGAATGGTGGGATGAAGTAGGGGCTCTCCGAGCAGCCGATTCGACAGATGAGACTCCAAGCTTCCATAGTTGCCGGACGAGGGAGAGGCACTGATTCATTACGGAAAAAGTAATGCCCTTTTGTGCGTTCGGAGTGAAGGGAGTTGCCACTGGCATGAATCAACTGAAGGTGAAGTGCCATGACAGAGGCGGCGAGAGTTTGACTCTTGGGATTTGTGTACGGAGAGTCAAAGGCGGGGAAGAGCGAGAGGTCAATTTGCATCGGTTACTCCAAATACCTGGCTTCTGACTCTTGAATAGCGAATAAATCAATTGCTTTGCCGGCCTCTGTGACAGAGAGTCTCTTGCGATTTTGCTGAAAAACAACAAGATCGACAGCAGCCAACTTATTCCACGTACTCCTCATGACTGGTGCTCTTTCCCCGGCAGCGATAAGCACTTGCCGATTCTTCTCGAAGACTCCTGTTCCGCCCCGATTAATAAGCCATTTTAAAGCAGACAAGTGAGTGGTTGGATAAGGCAGTTTCATCTGAGTCTACTCCATCATCTTGAATCTGCACGTTCCTGTGCAATGGACGTGAATGTGATTCCTGGGTCCTGCTAGGATACCGAACCACCAGCCGTCACAATTTGGGTCTGGGCACTTTGCCTTTGCCTTTGCTCGTCGAAGCTTGCGATTCAGCATGTTGCGTTTCATCGTCATACCGCGTTTGAAATTGCGAAGCATGGACTCCATTTCAGCATCCCGCTCAGGCTCAAAGTAGGGTTCGAATAGATCACCTTTCCACTTGATGACCTTGGTCGGACGAACCGAATCCGTATTCATGCTTGCAAGCGCATCCAGTCCGCTGATATTTGGCTGGAGTCTTCGCTTCTCGACTTCGTCAGACTTTGCCATTGTTGAATTCCGGGGATTCAAGCATCTCACCATCATCGGAAAGGAAGAATACCTTGTTGGAGGAGGTCGGCTTGCAGTGAAGAGTCAGGGCCTCCTCGTTACCTGGAGTAGTAGTGGTGTCAAAGCCAGTAATGACATAGACTCCCTGTCGCCAGACAACCAGATGACTCTTTTTGTGCTGGTTCCTTGGAATCTCAGACTCGACTTTGCCGATTCGACGGCCGTCCTGGGTGTAGAAGTGGAAGAATACGTTCATGATGATTGCCTCCTTCTCTCAATCGCCGTCTCTGTCTGAGTCATCCCCAGAAGCGCCACGACTGTCTTGTTCATAGAAGTGAGTCCGTACAGAGCTTGAACCTCTTTCAACTTCTTGTACGTGGTCACTGTCAGGGAGATGGTGGGGCGAGTTGCTGGTTGGAGTCTCTTGTTGCGAATGAAGTGACTCTTGGGGGAGATTTCAGCCTTTTCCAAGTGATAGTAGACTTGCCGGAGCCTTAGGTTTAGATTCTGTGCGACAATTTTGGCCGGAATCTTGGCCTTGATCTGCCGAACGATCTCCAATGCGATTGCTTCGTTGAATTTGGTCATGACTCGCTCCATATTTCCCTGACGGCAGTCCGAATTTCGTGTTGACTCATGTGACGCAAAAACACTTTTGTTACTTCTCGCAAACCTTCACGAGTCAGACGGCGACGTTCGACATTCTTATCTACGAAGTGAATGATCACGTCGTACATTTCGATCGGGCCTCTCTGTGATAGCTCAATTTCGACGGTATTTATGATTCTGGTGCTCATGGGCGCTTCTCGCTTTGCTGGTCAAGCAAGATTGTCACGACTTCTGAAATGCTGTTGACTCCAAAGACATGACGAAGGAGAAGGAGTCTGCCATGATCTTCGCGAGTGACTCTTGCTAGAACTGTGCTACTGAGAGAAAAGTCTCTCTCTTGCACTTCGCTTAGGGTCAGCATTCTTGTTGGGTCACATGAACTCATTTGGACACCCACTCGTAAGAATCCATGAGAGCGATCAGCAACTTGTCGGAAGACTTGAAGTGCAATCGCTTGCGGAGATCGTTGAATCTTGCCAGGGTTGCGTCCTCGACCGTTATGGCTCCGCGTCTGCGATTCAGAGAGAGTTCGCGCTCGTGATTCAGCCAGTAGTTCACGCCTCGCAATGAAACTCCGGCCTCGTGAGCGATTTGCTTTTGGGAGAGTCCCTTAGAATGCAGACTTTGAATCAGAAGAACGGTGGGGTGGTCTTTGTGCAGACTTGGCATGACTCTTGTCCTTTTGTTGCTTGAGTCGTGTAATTTTCATTGACGCAATTAGTATGGCATAGGATAATCATTTCATCAAGCGGAAAGGAGAAACGCGCTATGAAATTTCTTGAAAAGAAGTTGACTCTCATGCTCACCAGTGCATCGCATCCTGCACTCGAGAGTCATAACGCAGTTGTCAAACGGCACACGGAATCACACAGCGGGAAAGAGGTGGCCGGGATGGAAATGGTTATGGATTCGAGGCTCGAGTGCTCTTCGGATTCAGTGACTGGAGTTTTCGTCGGCACCTTCCCAACCACTTTCATTCCTGATGAGTTTCACTTCGACCCTATTTCAACCTGATTCACTCGAGTGCCTTCCACCATGCGAATACCCCCGCACACTAGAATCAGATGCCTCCACAAGCATTCGCACGAATAATCGAGTGCCTGATTCACCCTCACCTTCACAACCCAGTTTACGCCAATTCGCACGAGTGATGGAATTGAGTGCATCATGATTGTTTCAATCGAGTGAGTCAACCTAGTAAGTGAGAATCGAGTGCGGATCGAGTGCTTGAATCAAGTAAAAGTGAGCGACTCTAATTTCCGCGTACATGTGAAGCCTTTTTTATATCGTCGAAAAATATTTCTTAGGGCTAGCTGGGAAAAATAAAATACGAGCAAGTCACGATGAGGGGTTCAGGCTAGAAACGGCTCTAAGGGCTCGGCTCACCGTGGACAGCTCATTATACATAGGCGGCACAAAACGCGCTCTGCGGCCCGCTATGGCCGAATAGCAGCATCCTATCAACCTAACCAACCAAGGACAGAACGCTCATGTCAAAATTCACTGAATCAGATCTACTCGAACTTTTCGGAGTCTTTGACGCAGATTACATCGCCAAGAACATAGCCGGTTCTCCTCAGCGATTCGTTCGGAAATGGCTTACTCGAATCAATGCTGCGTACGAGGCTGGCATCTTCCCACTCGACCGAACTACCGAGAATCAACACCTTACCATTCTGACATTCACAGGGAAACTGATTCGGCACAAGTTCAACTCGCAAATCGGAATCAGCCTCGATCGAATCGGGCAATTGAACGCACTCGGGAGTCAAGCCGCAAGTGGCAAATTCATCGACATGCAGAAGCAGATGCAGGGAAAAGGGATTCGCGTGCTGGAAGCGCTAGTCGCAACGAGTTCTTGGCTGGATTCCAGAGCAGGAGCACTCGAGACTCGCAGGCAGGATGAAGAACGGCTCCGACTGCAAAAAACACTCGAAAGACTCAAACAAGAAAAAGCCTACCTTAGCCGAGAAAGTACTCGAATCGAGAATGAACTCTGCACCGTGACACTTGAGTGTGAGAGAGTCGAGCGCCTTTTGCAGGAAAATGAACAGAGTCGGAAATAGGACAGGGGCGATCACGGGCAGGCGCGCGCGGGCTGGCGTGCTTGATCCTCGGATCGAATCGAGCGGGATTGACTGGAAAAATCCAGAAAAGCGAGAAAGTCGAATAATCCCGTTTGACATATCCGAAAAAATCCCAGATACTTCTAATCACCGGACGCAATGACGCGCTTCGGAGTCAACCGAGTGAATCACACTCGAAACTTACTAAGGGAATCAAAACCATGGCTAAGACCGTAAAGAACGAAGTTGAATCGACTGAAGTCGACAAGAGCAAACAGCCGCTCTTCATTCTTCTTGACAAGGCGCTGCTGAAGAATCTCCGCACCGCACTCGGCGGCGACCGCGTTTCTTTCGTCACCGACGATGAATCGAGCGCATATGAAAAACTCGAAAAGAAACTGGAATTGGCAGCCGCCGCGACAACGACCGAAGAATCCGGCCCCTTCTACGATGTCGCTTTTGTCCCCCGCATGGGAACGGAAAAGGCGCCGCTTGAATCCGCGAACACAATCATGCTGTCAACTGTCGGTGTCCGCGACAAAAAGACCAGCACCAACGGAATCAAGGCCATTGTTGCCTATGAAGTCCCTGTTGCTGCTAATTTTCTCGCTGCGGAGTCGGAAGCCGCGCAAGCATTCGTGGAAAAGGTCATTGAACGCGAATGTTCGGACGTCGCATTCTCTGGACTCCGAGCCGCTGATATGACTCTGGCAGACATGGAACGCGCCGTTAAAGCGATGCCGACCACGGTTGACGACATTGTGACCACGAGTCGCGAGACAAGCGGAGTCGATTCCGATGCGTTTGATACGCTCTGGGTTCCGTTCAAGAACTCTGTCATTAAGGTCAAGAGTCCGGCTCTGCTCAACGCTCTGCCAAGCAAGCCCGAAGTGCAGAAGGCCATGCGGTCCGCGTCCTATGCTAAGGCGAATCCGGCAACCCGCGCCGGTGAAGAGGCGAATCTCTGGGCTAAGCTGCTCAAGGCAATGATCGAGATTGCGCCGAAGTTCACGGATGACAAGGGGAATCCGACTCCCGTTGATCCGGCTTCGATGCAGGATTGGCTGGATGAACGCAATGAGCTTGAACTTCAGTTCGCGGTCAAGACTCTGGACGACGCAGATCTGGCCGGTATCGAGTTCTGATGCGAAGGGCTGTCTCCGGCTAGTCTAGGTTTGTCCGGCTAGCAGAACGAGACAGCAGCATGGCCCCGGCGGATTCGTTCTGCCGGGGTTTTCTGTTGCCTAAAAGCAACATGCTTTTAAACCGCCATAGAAGCCCGCACAGCGCGTTTGACTCTTTTGGCTACCTCAGTTCATAAAAATCGTTCGTGCGAGATTCACGGTTTGTTCACTCTTACAATCGAGAGTCATTGTTCACAATTTTGTTCTTGAGTCCGGCCCTGATTCGTGTACTATGTTTATAGGCAATCAGGCCACTTAGGAGTCAAGTACATGAACACCGTTGCAATCTTGAAGATCAAAGACAAGGCAGACTTTGACTTGACCGTTCACTATTCAGTTTGGTCGAATCGCGAATTAGCGCAAGAATACGCAGACAAATTCATCGCATATCGCATGACACAGCCCGAGCAAATTGAGTTCGGCAACACATTTGACGTTTCAATCAATGTGATGCAGATTCATGATGAAAGGACAGCGCCATGAACACCAAACTTCAAATCAGCAAACCTTGCGATGTGATCCAGAATCTTCACAGCCTCAAGCAACAGGCAGAAGCTATTCACCGCTTGACGCTTATGATTCTGGACGCTGAATCAATTGGCAAAGTGACAACTCACTCGCACGGCAACCTTGTTTGTATGATTGAAAGCCATGCTAGATCCGCGTTGAGCACCGCTTACACTCTGCACCGCAACATTCAAGGGCGCTGAGTCATGATCATTTCCATCACCTTTTACGCTGCTTGCATTGGCGCAATGACAACCGGAATCCTTGTCACTCGCAATGCTTTCGACCATGCCAGCACTTGCGCCCTTGCCACGTTAGCGGCATCAGTCCTTTACCTGATCCTTACCAATCACTAGGGCCACCGGCCAAACCAGACCTTGAATCCCGGAATACAACCTATCCGGGATTCAAATTTGCCCTACGCCTAACGGCTTCGGGAAAGGTTAATGAGTCTGCGACGCATACTTGATTCGCTTACGCTCATGACGCTCCCCATAGGTCGCTTTTCGCTCATGCCGGGGGGATATACCCCCATACAACGTCGGAGTCCCCACAGTTAATATAGCTCCCCAACTAAATCTCCCTCTTTCGCGGAGTCGGTCCTGATTCAGGCAAGGAAATACAGCGGCCGGGGGGTCTTGCAGGGAGTCAGAGAAAGGGTGGTACTGAATCATGGGTAGATTTGAGTTGAGCGCGGAGGCGGATGATGAATTGGATGGGATTCTTGAGGTGACGGGGGGCCTCGGATTCGAAGTTGAGGCGCAAAACGGCCCAGAAAAGGACGCGGGGATAGAGTGGGGGGACTTGCACGAGGCGATTCTTGATGCGCTGCTGGATGGCGACGAGGATTGGAACTCGGATTCGATGCGAATTCTGGGCAAGAGTCTGAAGGTGAGTTCAGAAGAGCTCCAAGCGGTCTACGCGGCAGCGGATTCGGAGAAAGCTTCGATTCGCAGACTGGAAAAGATGCTGGAACGGCAGAAGATGAGCCGTTTGGGGTATAATTGGTCGAATCTTGAGGCTTCCGTGCTCGAGAAACTCGGTAATCTGGTGGCAAAGAACGGAGTCAGGACTGTCAGTGACCTCCTGGCCATCGCAAAGACTGCAAATTCCGCGATTCGTCGCGGCTCAACGGCAGGAGTGCCTCAAATGACCGAGCGGAACCCGAATGGCGGTGGAGTAAGCATCCACTTGAATCAGCAGAACAACGGACTGCCGGGCGCTGGCTCCCTTGGGACCATTAGTCTGACGTTGAACAATCGAATCCTCTCCCAGTTGAGAGGTGACAAGATAATTGACGGAGAATCCGAGCGACTCGAAGACAAAATCGAGATGCTCGGGCCGGAAGACATTGTGGAACTGTCGAAGAAGGTAGATGAAAAGTCATGAGTGAAGATTCTGTCGTCGAAATTGACATTGAATCGCTGCGAGAAGCTATTCGCGACGATTGTGTCTCGATGCTGAGTCTTTACCTTGGCGACGAACTCACGATGACAGTGCCGGAACTGCATGAGGAGATTTGGGATGAGCTGGTTGTCATGACCAAGACAATCTCGAATCCAGACCAGTGGGTAGGACACCTACAGAAGCTCTTCTGCGTTCCACGTGGACATGCGAAGTCGACTCTTATCAAGATGGCCGTGTTACTTTTCATCAGGTATTCGCCTATCTCATTCGTGTTGTACACCAGCATTACGAGCGCGTTGGCGAAAGCGGCCTGCAAAGATATAGTCGAGTGGCTGACGTCTGAGACTGATGAGCAAGTTTTCGGCGCGACTCAGATAATCAAGTCCAATGATTCAGAGCAGCTCTGGATATTCGACATCGGAATGCCATTCGGAAAGCCGAGGAAGAGAATCATTCTCAAAGCACTGGGCGCAGACCAAAGAGTTCGAGGGACTCTTATCAACAATCGTCGCCCGGAACTTTTAATCATGGACGATATAGAGGACAACGACACGTCTGGTGACGACAAGATTCAGGCCAAGCACGATATCTGGATCATGGGTAACTTGCTAAAGGCCACCGCACGTAAGTCTGTTCGAATCATCATTGGCAACATGATCAATAAGAGGACGATGCTCTACCGATGGAGCCTAGACAAGAAGTGGAATCCAACTGTCTATGGGGCAATCGTTCGCGATAAGGCTACTGGTGGGCTGGTCCCGCTATGGCCTGGACTCTACACGCTGGATGCCTTATTGGAAGAGTACCGGGACTATCGCGAGAAAGGTACTGGTCACGTCTGGGTCTATGAAATGATGAATATGACTCAGGACACCGTCTTCAAAACCGGGATGCACAACGCGGTGAGGATACCAAGGCCACAGCCGGATGAGATCAGAAGCGGAATCATCATCCTTGATCCGGCCTACGGGAAGAACAATTGGAATGACGACTCTGGAATCACTGTCCACGCGAAGATCGAGGGATCATCTATTCCGCACATTGTTGATTCCCGTAAAGGAAAGTTCAACGAGGATGAGCTTCTGGATCAGCTCATTGAAATGTCGAATTACTGGAACATTGCTACCTGGGGAATTGAGTCAAACTCGGCTCAAACGTTGCTGATCCCATTGTTCAAGGCCATGCTCTCCGTCCGTAAGATGCCTCCTGGACTCTTCACAATGATTCCGCTTAACGGTGGCGGGGTGAACAAAGGAAGCAGAATCCTGGCCTTTGTGAACACAGTATCGATGGCGAACTATGGAATCTGCCTCGAAGAAGAAGAACTGGTCGATGAGTTGAGTAAGTACGATCCAAGTACCACGAAGCATGAAGACTTGCCTGACTCAGCTGCCTACGGACCAATAGCTTGGGCTCAGGCAGGTGACATGATCGAATCGGATGGTTATCTGCGAGAGAAGTTAGCCCTTCTGCAGCAAGGTGCCCTAGCTGGAGCCGTCGCATACGGCGAACTGCAAACAACCCCTTTTTAGGAGTCTAGCCATGAATGCCACGAGTGCAATCACTACCGAGAATCTTCTGGAGGTGCTCCCTGAAGATGTTGCGCCGTTGATTCCTCCGAAAGAGGACGATGAAGCTGACATCGAAACGCCGAGTCTGACCAACACAGCCTACCACACCAAGTTGCTGAACTATCTGACGGCCAGACTGGAGAGCAATAAGGAATCACGTCTTCGCCGTGTTCGCCGATTCGCTCGCACAGATCAGATGATCTCAACTTGGCAAAAGTTGTCACCAGAGGACTCCATCCGCGAAGCAGAAGCCGAGAACAGCGGCAAGTCGCAGGGCATTCCGCTCAATGTGCCGCTGACAAAAGCGAATCTCGAAGACACCACGTCTTTCTTTGCCGAAATCTTCGCACCTATCGGAGGCAACTTCTACGCGAGTCCAACCAAGCGAGACGTGAGTGCGAGTCTTCAGCTCCTTACCAAGAAGATGAATGAGGACAGCAAGCACAACGCTTACTATGCCGAAGTCGCACAGGCAATGTCGAGCCTATTCAAGTACAACCTGACTGGATTCCTGGTCGAGTGGAGCGAGGAGGCTGAGCTGGATCGTGGAGTCGGCAACCGAACTACTGCTCTGGATCTGTACAATTTCTTTTACGATGACTCTGTGCAAGATGTCCACAAACTCCATGCCGAAGGAGAGTGGTCGGCTATTGCAGAAGTCAAGTCCAGACTCTGGCTCGTTCGCAAAAACAGGAAAGAGAATCTGGAGAATCTGGACAAGGTTCTTCTTGACACCAACCCCAGCAATCACAGCGCCTATGGCACGGCCAAATACTACAGGAATCCGCCGGCAGAGACCAATATCGAATCGGATGGCAGCGATTCGAAGAGCGGGCACAATGATAACTCGTCAGCGAGTCCGAACTTTGACTGGGATTCGATTGGTCTTGGGGATAACTCTGAGCCCATCACAATTCCTGGTTACGAAGTTGTCACCATGTTTTGCTGGATCAGCAAGAAGCAGTTCAAGATTCCGGTGAGCGAGGAAGAGGGAGCAGAAGACCTCGGCCTTTTCAAATTCAGAATCGTGAATGGCGATACCATCATTTCGATGACCGAATTGACTCCCGTTCAGAACGAACTGCCAACTTACCTCAGCAGGATGGATCGGGACGAGCTCCGGGAGGCGAGTCGATCAGCTGCAGAGCACATCAAGCCATTTCAGTCTTTCGTCAGCTTCTTGCTCAATACGCACATTGCTGGAGTCAGATCCAACATTTGGGGCTACACTGTCTACGACCCGAATCAGATTGATGGCAGCAAGCTGAAACCTGGCGATGTCTCCGGCATGATTCCTCTCAAGCAAACCGGCAAGGACGTCAGAAGTGCCTTCGCCAGGATTCGAGGAGAGGTGGACACACGTGGCAATCTTGCCGACGCAGGCATGATGATGGACTTCATCAAGCAGTTCTATCCGAATCAAGCTCTGCCATCCCAAGTCGCTGGCATTGATCGGGCAGTCTCAAATCAGGTCAGCACTATCGTACAAGGTGCGACTCGCAAGATGAACATGTTCTGCCGAATCGTTGACGCAGGTCTGATGCGAAATGTCCGCGGAGCCCAGTTCAACAATCTGCAGGCCTTTGATTCCGAGAAGGCTGCCTTCAAGCAACTGAAAGCCGAGGAAATCTCCAATCTGCTGAATAGCGGTCTTGGCCAGCTGAATCGCGAAGCCGCCGCTGCTCACATCAAGGACATGATCTTCACGCTGACTCAGAATCCTGAAGTCGCCGCAACGATCGACATGCAAGGCCTGTACACCTTGTACTCCGCAATGCTGACTATCGGATTCGACCTAGGCGAACTCGTCAAGCAACAACCGCAGCAGCCAAGCGGAGAAGGAGGGGCCCAACCAGGACCAGAACAGGGAGTCCAACCCTCTCCAGAAGGGATGATTCCAGTCTAATTCGCTCGGCGGCCCAGGAGAGACTAGCGGGTTGACACAAGCGGAGCGACCATACGCTCGATTCAGCAGAGCCCCTCGCAGAGGGGCGATGCTGGAGCGAAGCGAATCGGGAGCGAAGTGTTGTCACCGAGGCAAGGTTCCAAGGATTCGATCAGAGAGGGTGAGCTGTCGAGCTGAGCGTAGCGAAGCGAGACGAGAGGCGAACCCGATCCGAATCCTTGGAATGCCGAGGGAAACCTGCGGCTCGACGCCAGGCCAACCACAGGAGGCACCATGTCTGAATCGCGGCATGACAAAGAGATGCGAGAGTTGTTTGAGTATCTCATGAAGATTGGTGAGTGGCAGGCAATGCAAGATCAAATCAAAGAGATGATCTTGTCTGACTTGTCTTCCGTCGAATCGCCTGAAGATGCTTACAAGATAGCTATTCAGGTGCAACTACTTCCCAGACTATTCGGTCTGTTGGAAGAATCCATGACTCGTTGAAAGGGAATACACAAATGTGGAAAATGCTCGAAAAAATTTCATCCGGTGGTCTGTTGTGGGCACCTGCGGATGATGGGAATATGAGTGGTGGCGGAAGTCAAGAAGGCAAGTCGGAGGGCGAGTCTGGTGGCAAGAAGCAGGAATCTGAGTCCAGCGGCCAGGAAGAAGATGAGTCGAGCGACGATATCGATTCTGTGCTGAGTCTTCTGGCCGATGACGACGAAGATGACGACGCACTGGACTTGCCGGAAGAGGACGACAATGAAGATGTCGGCGCTCAGACAGAGGCTCAGACTGCTGCTGCAAAGAAGCTTGGCGGAATCATCAACCAGCAGATCGCTGCAATGGCAATCAAGGAGGAAGACCTCCCGGAGGATATGACTGATCGAGCAGCTGTCTCAGCTTTCATGTCTGAGATGAATAAGAAGAACGCGACTGGAGTCGTCAACATGATTCCGCAAATTCTGAATCATGCTCTCGGCATCATCGTTCCGAAACTCGAGAAGCACACGGAGAAGCTGGTTCGTGGCAGTGGCAAGAAGTCGGAAGCTCTCAGCGGGATTGACTCTCTCGGCTATACCGGCAAAGACAGGTCTGCCGCAAAGACAATGTATGAGCGGGCGATCGGCCGCAAAATGAGTCACAAAGATGCACTTGCTGCGACCAGGAAAGCGATGATCGCTCTTGGTGGCAAGAGCTCCACCTCGGAGTCAGCCGGCAAAACTGGTTACAAAGAGGGCAAGAATGCTCTCGATGACGTGTTTGATTTCTAGCTATATCCGGAACGAGCGAAGGCCATTCGTCTCCGGATTCAGAGATGAATGGCCTAGCAACTGAAAGGAAATCGTTATGATTCGCGGCGTATTCGCATCACATTCGTCCATCGTTGGGGATCGTGTCTCCACAATGGCTGCGAAAGTGCTCAAAACTGAGTGGGCCGGGTCGGTTCCGCTTCTCGCTCTGTCGGCCGGAATGAAGGAGGAGCGAGTCTCCGACACTTCTTGGTCCTGGATCGAAGACACGCATCTGTCTGGCAACAGTGCTTGCTATGGATTGAGTCACAACAGCTCTGTCACGACTATCAATGTCGTCGACACTTCGATCTGGACTCCGAACTCGATCTTGCTCGTGGAGTCGACAGGCGAACACCTGTTCGTCACCGCCATTCCTTCGAGCACGACTCTGACTGTGCGTCGTGGATTTGCCGGCACAACTGCGGCTACCATCGCGGCAGACGCGACTCTGCAGATCATCGGCACGGCTTTCGAAGAAGGTGGCGGGCAGCCCACTGCGATCATGCAGAGCGGTGAGTCGTTTCTGAACAATGTTCAGATCTTCAAGAACGGCTGGGCCATCACAGGTACGGCAGCTGCCGTCTCCTACACCACTGGTTCCAAGCTGGCTGAGTCGAAGAGTCAGTGCACGCAGTTCCACGCGGAAGCAATCGAGCGTTCGTTCCTCTGGGGACGGAAGTCCGTGACCTCTTACAACAGCAAGGAAATGCGGACCACCAACGGACTCCTGGCCCAGATCGAAGACTATGGCGGCCTGGTTGAATCCGCAAACTACGGCTCCATTGGTGGCGCCATGGCGATGGATGGCATCCAGGACTTCATGCGAGTCATTTTCCAGAAGAACGCCAAGGGCTATCCGAATGAGCGGATTGCCTATACGTCGGATTTTGTCTTGAATCTTCTGCAGAAGATGGCTCGCAAGGATACGATGTACGAGATCACCGTCTCCGACAATGAATACGGATTCAATGTCATGACGTTGAACTTTCTTGGCAACAAGCTGAAGCTTCTGACTCATCCGATGATGTCGGAAAATGCAACCTGGTCCAAGCAGATGTACGTCATGCACCCTGGCCTGATCAAGAAGCGTGTTCTCCGGCCTCTCTGGAGTGAGTCTTTCACCAAGGGCTCCAACACCACTGCCGGCGTCGATGCAGACTCTGGCTATGTCGCGCAGGAAATCGGATTCGAGCTCAAGGGCGCCGAACTGCACGGTATCATGAAGAACATCCAGACGGCCGCTGCTTCGGCCTAACCCGTTCGGTGGACTCAGTGTTCACTGACACAAGAGCTGCTCGGCTTTAGATTCCCTGGGTCGAGCAGCTTTTTCAACAGGAGTGCAAAACATGAATACGAAAGTGCTTCCCGCAACGGGAACAAGTGCTACGGCCGAAGTCGGTAAAGATTCCCGGAACGCCGGCGCACCATCGACTGAGGTGCTTGACGAAGCCAAAGACGAAGTGGAGGTCACGAATCAGCCGGCCTTTGACCTGGCTGCCCTTCTCCCTCCGAGTGAGTTCGCAGCACCTGAAGGTGACCGGAATCCGATTGCCGTGCTCAAGCACAAAAATTGCCGGCGATTCAAAGTCGGCGACTTCATTTTCAAGGATTACCACCTTCGAATCTACACGGAGGAAGAAGCCATCGCTTGGTCGAAGGTATTCCCGAATCTCGATGTGCAGGATCGCAGCTCAATCGTGACGGTGAATGCCCAGGCTCTCGCAGCAAGCGAGACTCCGTACAAGCCGAAAGAGATTCAGCGCGGCGCCCTGTCGACGAATCTCATCAAGGACCCGAAAACGGTCCAGTAAGCATCCCTCCCGGGACTCTGATTCAGGAAGTCACCAATGTCAACATTCAGCCAGATGATCGATGCCCTCATGACGGAGATTGTTCGTCCTGACATGGTTGCAATGTTGCCAGGCTTCCTGAATCAGACAATCCGTGAATGCCACAGTGGTGTCACGACGCAGGAACCGATCTTCTTTGATGAAGGTCGAAAAGAAAATCTGGTCACAGCTGCTGGAGTCACGGACGGAGTTTATCTCTGGCCGATTCCTAGCACCCCACATTTTCAAGCAATTGACGCGGTTTATTACCGCAAGTATTCGGTCTACGCCTCTCCTCTGAGTCCACAGGTGATTCGAGATGTAACAAGTGCGCGACCGAATGATAGATTCGCCTACTATCGGACAGGTCCGTACTTTGCCTTTCGCGGATTCGGAACCGATGGCGACTTGATTGATTTATCCTGGTTTGAATACCCGCGCTCGCTGGTTTATTACCTCGCAGGTGACAGCCGACCATTGTCTTTTGACCCGGCAACTCTCGCCTATACGCAGCCAACAGGTGCCACCATCACTCTCGAAGAAGCCAAGACTCTGACCACAAACTGGCTCATTGAGCGGCACACAGAGATGTTGAAAGAGGGAGTCAGAGCGAAGGCGTACAAGCGGATGAGCGACGAGTTTCGTGCGAATCTTTGCTACAGTCAGTTCAAGCAAATGCTGGCAGGAATGCAACAGTCGGAAGGCGCCCAGCAGGGAGTCTACAGACACAAGTAAGGGAATCAGCTATGAAACAGAATTTGATGAAATCATTGCAATTGGTTTTCGGTCATGAAGGTGGCTATGTGAATGCCAAGACCGATCGCGGAGGACCGACGAAGTACGGGATTACCATCGGAACACTGAGTCTTGCCTGGGGTCGCCCAGTTACGATCGCCGAGGTCAAGCGACTTACACTGAAACAAGCAGCTGCCATCTATCACGGTCTCTACTGGAATCAGATCGGCGGAGATTTGCTGCCGGCTGGGCTTGACTATATGACGTTTGATTTCGGGGTTAACTCCGGTCAGACTCGATCAGTCAAATACCTGCAGAAGACTCTGAAAGAGAATGGCAGCTACACTGGCGACATCGACGGCCACATGGGTCCGTTGACGTTGGCTGCGATTCGGAGTTACCCAGGTGGCGTGCTGACCCTTTTGCATGATTTCACCGACGAAAGAATGCGATTTCTGCGGCAGATCAAAGGTCCGCAAGGATTCAGCGCAAACGGTCGTGGTTGGACGATTCGTGTTACTGGCAAAGACCCAAAGGGCCAGTGGAAAGATCAGCCAGGAGTCATCGGACATGCAATCGACATGTACCGAGAAGCTGCTGAGACTCCAGCAAAGGAATATGCTCCAACTCTGCCTGTTGGTATCGAGTTGCCGAAGGACGAAATGGCGGCCAAGCCGTCCAAGTCAGGTATTTCCGACGTGCTCAAGAGTCCAGAGCTTCTGACCGGTGTCGGGACGGGAATCACTGGTATCGCTGGACTCGCAGCCAACGCTCCAGTCCTTCAGTATGCCGTCGCTGCCTTGCTGATCGGTGGTGGTGTCCTGCTCGCATACTTGCTGCTTCGCCGACTCAAGACTGAAGATCGGATGATGTGATGCTGGGGTTTCTCAAATATGGAATCCCATTCGGGCTGATTGTGGGAGTCGCTGCCTTTGCGTACGGAACCCACACCGGCAAAACCGGCTACCAGAAGACTCTTCTGGAAAAACGGATCATCACTAAAGATCAAGTTAGGAAGGTGGACAATGAAGTCTCTTCGTCAGATGAGTCAGGTCTCTGCGCTTTGCTTGGCGGTTGCTAGCTGCCAAACAGCGTCTACGATCCAGCCCTGCGATGTACTAGTTGATTTGAGTCCGAAGCCGGCAACGAATCGTTACATTATCGACAATGACGAGCCGTTTGCTCGTGGCACAGCCAGGATTCGCGGCTACTACAGCGAATTCAAGTGTGGTGCTCGAAATGCCACATAGGTTCATCAAGATGCGGACAACGTATACCTGGGGCACTTGGCTCCGCTACCAAGTCGCACACAAGTTTAGGCTGCGAGTCGTCGAATGGCTCGCAGCTATTCAGTTGACGTGGCTAGGAATCATCTTCCTTATGCCTCATGACACCTTTGATCTCAGCGCGACATACATGGCGATGAGAGAATGGGGGACTGAGACTCGGTGGGGCACTTTCCTACTTCTTACAGGGATCACAGGCCTAATTGGTCTGTTCATTAATGGAAGTATGGAATCAGTAACACCGTGGATACGCGTGATAAGAGCGATTATAGGCGCCATTGCCTTCTCTATGATCTCAGTAAGTCTTCTCATCACTTGGTTAGTTTACGGCAACCCGCCATCAACAGGAATCGCTATGTACGTCCCATGCACGATTGCAGAGTTTTGGGCAATCTACAATTCAATCACAGATGCAAGGACATACCATAATGGCGTCAGAACCAGCAGGGATTCCAGCGAACGTTATCGCTGAGTGGGTCCAGTACGCTGCGGCATTCGTTGTTGCGATTATCACAGGCCTCACGGTAAAGTTTGGGTGGTCCAGTGCCAAGGATTCTCACCCAGAGAAGTCAGAAGTGGTTGTCGCCCCTGTGATTGATCATACGTCTATGCGGGATATGATAGCTGCTCTGCACCATGCCGTCGAAAAAGCAATTGAGATCAATGACGATGCAGCTCGCAGGAATCGCCGTGATCACGAAA